>WNGA01001492.1_pt1 | contig 36761 bp, 39 predicted proteins | sample 5400061 | NCBI WGS metagenome assembly WNGA01 (sample SAMN13153366, study PRJNA577476) | soil metagenome | isolation source: 100 cm soil or saprolite under grassland replicate 2 | place: USA:California | collected 2016-06-15
CCGGGGATCGCGCGCGCCGCGAAGTAGCCGACGAGCGCGTGCCAATCGAGCGGACCGTGGAAGGGCAGCCGGAGGCAGAGGCCGCCGTCTGCCGCCAGACGGTCCGACACGCGCCGGCGTGCGCGCAGTGCGCGAGGCGACGCCCTGAACACGTCCTGGCAGGCGCGGTTGAACTGGCGCACGCTCCCGAACCCCGCGGCGAAGGCGATCTCGAGCACGGTGAGATCCGTGTCGTCGAGCAAGCGGCGGGCGAAGTGCGCGCGCGCCGATCGCGCCAGTCCGTCAGGCGTTACACCGACGTGCGCGGCGAAAAGGCGTCGGAGATGCCGGGGCGACACACCGAGCCGCGCGCCCAGCTCTGCCTCGGTTCCCTGGTCCAGCGCGCCGTCGAGAATCAGCTGCACCGCCCGGCAGACGAGTTCCGGACCCGTCCAGTACAAAGGCTGCGACGAACGGTACGGTCGGCAGCGAAGACACGCCCTGTAGCCGGCCGCCTCGGCTGCGGCGGCGAGCTGGAACTGCACGACATGCTCCGGCCGAGGGCGCGCCCCACAGCCGGGCCGGCAGTAGATGCCTGTAGTGAGGACCGCCGAAAATGCGTCCACGCCCGGTGAGGTATACCGCGGGTCGAGCTCACCGACCGGCCGGATCCGGACAGTCGAGAGATGTCCGAATCCGGCGAGAGCACGGGCCCGATTTCAGGGACGCTGACGCACCAACGACACGTCGAGTGGAGGAACCGTTGGACGACCAGCAGGTCCTGACGAAGCTCAATCTTCGTTTCATCGAGGCCTTCCGGCAGGGCTCGTGGGAGTTGCTCGGGCCGATTCTCTCTCCGTCGTTCTCGTATCTCGACGGGGCGACCGGCGAGGTCTGGAGTCACGAGCGATACGTGGAAAATCTGCGCAGCAACCCGGCGCCTGCACTCGCCATCGACCAGGTGACCGTGCATGTCGACGGCAACACCGCGGTCGTGTCCGCTCGCACGTCGCGGCAGCCGGGAAGGTACGGCCGGTACGTCGACACGTACGAGCGGCGCGGAGACGGTTGGCTCTGCGTCCACGCCTGCGTCTGGCCCTTGGGGGTCAGTAGGTGACGTCGATCCGCCGGCGAGGAGGGTCGATGCTGATCAGCCCGCCGCTCGGAACGACGTATTGCGGGTCGGTGTGGCCGAATTCGACCCCGAAAACGAGTGGGACGCGGGAGTTGTACTCCTCGACGGCGGCCAGCACGGCTTCGCGCTGCTCGGCGGCGTAGCGCGCCTTCTCGTCCGGCGAGTTCCGCTGCTCATGCGACCACGCCTTGGGACGGCCCCAGAGCACCGCCGCGAACCGGGCCAGCAGGCCGCGCTCGCCCATGCCCATGAGAACGCGGTAGACGTACGACGCAGGCGGCAGCTCCTCTGACGTTTCCAGGAAGAGAACCGCGCCCTCGTACGACTCGTTCGCGAACAGATAGCGGCCCGCGCGGAGATGGAAGTCGACGATCTCGAGGCTTCCACCCCACGCTGGGCCGCTGACCGTTGCCTGTGGGCCGTGCCACGACCAGCCCTCGCACGGGAACATCACCGGCTCCTGCTGCAGGGACTCGGGCTCGTTCCAGTCGCCCTCCTCGTCGCCGCATTCGTCCGCAGGTGCGAGCGTGTACGTCTCACGCGTGAAGAGCGCGCGGCGGAGCGACTCCCGGCTGAGCGGGTGCATCGAGCCCGGCCGGCCGAGCTGAACCATGACGGCGCAGCCGTGGTAGGAGACGATGCCGAGGTTCCAGAGAGCGAGGTGGAGGTTGGTGTTGTCGCTGTAGCCGAAGAACGGCTTCGGGCTCGCAGCGAGGACGTCACGCTCGAGATGCGCGAGCACCTTCAACTCGTCCTCGCCGCCGATGCTCGCGATGACGGCGCGAATATCGTCATCGGCGAACGCGGCGTGGATGTCGCGTGCGCGCTCGGCCGGGGAGGCCTCAGCGGCGCGCGTGGTCGGGTACTCGACCGGCACCAGCTCGAGCTCGTCGCGAAGTCGGCGCAGACCGAGCTCGAACGGGCCCGGGAAGTGTGCCGCAGAGCGGCCGGAGGGCGACAGCACCGCGATCGAGTCTCCCGGCGAGGGCTTCGGCGGGTAGATGAAGGAGCGCACGCCTGGATCACTATCAGGTGCGCTCCGCCGCCTCTTGGCCGGCCCGCAGCAGGTGAGAGGATCAGCTCAGCCGGCCCTCGCGCCTCGACGTCTTGGTGCCGAGGTTTGCGAAGGTCCTGATTGGGAGGAGGCTCGATGTTCACGAGAGCCCACCACGACCGGCGCTCCTCGCCTTGGCCGCGCTCTCTGAGGGTTGCGATCGCAACGGCGTTGCTCTCGGCGCTGACCGTCGCGCAGGCAGTCGCGGGCGACGGCAACAAGGACTGGATCTCGATCGGCCACGATCCCGAGAACAGCCGCAATCAACCGTTTGAGCGCGACATCGGTCCGTCGAATGTGAACCGGCTCGCGCCTCTCTGGATTGCGACGACGGCAGGCGACGTCTCCGCGACGCCGGCGGTTTCGAAGGGCGCCGTGTACTTCCCGGACTGGGGCGGCAAGCTCTGGAAGCTCGATGCCGAGACCGGCGGAGTAATCTGGTCGCACTCGATCTCGGAATACACCGGGATCGCGAACGACATCTCACGCACGAGTCCTTCGCTCGCCGGCAAGACGCTCGTGATCGGCGACCTGCTCGCGCCGAACATGATGGGGATCGACGCGAAGACCGGGGAGCTTCGCTGGATCACGCAGGTGCATCCGCACCCCGCCGGGATCATCACCGGCTCGCCGGTGCTCGCCGCCGACCGCGTGTACGTCGGCATCTCGTCGCGCGAGTCGTCCTACGATCCCGCGCACGGCCTCGTGTGCTGCACGTTCCGCGGCGCCGTGGTCGCGCTCGACGCTCAGACGGGTCGCATCGTCTGGCGGACGTACGGGCTCCCCGAAAACGGCGGCGTTCCGGGCGGCTGGGCGGGTGCCGCGATCATCGCTCCGCCCGCAGTCGACCTCGCAGCTGGCCTCGTGTACGCCACACACGGGAATCTGTACACGACGCCGCCGAGCGTGACGGCTTGCAATGCAGCGTCTCCGAACGGCTTCAGCGAGTCGTGCATCCCGCCGGGGGCGTACTTCAAGTCGCTGGTCGCGCTCGATCTCCGGACGGGCGAGCCGCAGTGGTCGTACCGCGTGCAAGGCCACGACCCCTGGGTGCGTGCGTGCGGCGCACAACCGCCCACGGTGACGTGGTGCGCACCGGAATCCGACGGCGAGAAGTGGGACCTCGGCGGCTCGGGGCCGAACGTCTTCCAGCTGGGCCCCGGCAAGCACACGCGCGTCGTCGGCCTCGGCGAGAAGAGCGGCGTCTATCTCCTGGTGGATGCGAAGACCGGCGAGTTCGTCTGGAACACCCTCGTCGGCCCCGGCGGCGACCAGGGCGGAATGGAGTGGGGCACGGCATACGACGGCGACCGCATCTACGTCGCGATCACCAACCAGCACCACATCCCCTACAGGCTGACGCCTTCGGGCGAGTCCGCCACCGGCGGCTCGTGGGCGGCGCTCGACCCGGCGACCGGACAGATCCTCTGGCAGACCGGCGACCCCCAGGGCGCGTGGGACCTCGCACCGGTAACGGTCGCCAACGGCGTCCTCTACGCGTCGTCGGTGGCCAAGACGGGGGACCAGATGTTCGCCCTCGACGCAGCGACGGGCGCGATCCTCTGGCGGTTCGCCGCGGGCAGCACGGTCAACTCCGGCCCGGCCGTGGTCGACGGAACGGTCTTCTGGGGCTCCGGCTACGCGAGGGCCGCGGAAGGGAACGGCAACAACAGGTTCTACGCGTTCAGCCTGGACGGCACGTAGACGAGAGGACTCGGGATGCGCCGGTTTCGCCGGTGCATCCCGGCCGCTCTTGACTGAGCTCGGAGCCGATGAAAGGCTGACGGCGCGTAACGAAGGGAGATTCATGGTTCGCCTCTTTCGTTACTGCGGCATAGCGTCGTCGCCGATTCGAGTTGCGTTTTGGCGCGTTGAGCGGCGCGCCCGCCGACCTTGTCCGCAACCGCTGAAAGGAAGGAAGCAGGTGTCGACGACCCGTGTTGTGAGCGATGAGCTCTTCCGACAGGTGTACGACTCCCCGCACTCTCTGCCGGGGAAGCACAAGTGGGTGACAACGGATGAGGACGTGCGTCAGATCGAGCGCCTGCTCGGAATGGAGCCGAACACGATCGGCGCGCCACTCTGGGTCAGCGGCGACACGCGGAACTGTCCAAAGTGCGGGCGAGAGACGAACTGGCTCGACATCGTCTCTTCGGCGCTGGGCGAGGTGCACCGCGCGCAGCTGATCGCGAAGGTCATCCTTGGTGACAAGAAGTTCGTGAACATCGAGGCGCCTCGGACGATCGCAGACCTGAAGTGTCACGGCTGTGGAACAGACATCACCGACCTGCGCAGCTTCAAGTGCCACAACTGGGCTTACGCGATCGGCGATCTCCAGCGAGTCGTGGAGGCGATGACTCCCGCGCAACGCTGAGTAGAAGAGCGGCTCGACTCGGCGCAAGACATCCAGACAGGAACAGCGCTCGTGCCGAGCGCGCGGGTGCACCTTCTGCTGAGATCACTCGTCACGGGCTTCGCTGTGTGTGTCGGCGCCGAGGTCTTCGAAGAGGGTCCGGAGGCGGTCGATGACGGCGGCCGCGGTGGTGAGGTCCTGGGTGCTGAATTCGGCGAGTGCCGCCTGCCAGCGTTGCTGGAAGTGCGTGCGCGCGTGGGGGCGTTCATCCAACCGCTTCGGCAAGCGTCTGCGCCTCGACGGACGGCGCGAGTGGGTCGTTCCCGGCGGCCGCTCGAGCTGCGCGTTCGGCGCGCACCAGCACGATGCAGGGGGCGATCGCGAGCGCGGTCAGGCCGAGCGACCACCAGAACGCCGTTCCGTAGGCGCCTGCGGCGGCAGCGACTCCATGCATGCCGGTGAGTGCGCGCCGGAGCACGACAGCGAGCACAGCCGTGCCGATCGAGCCGCCCACGCGCTGGAGCACGTTGAGCTGTGGAGTCGCGTCGGCGAGCTCGGACGGGCGCAGCGCCGCGAATGCCGCAGACATCGCCGGCATGAACGCGAGACCGACGCCCATTCCACGCACAAACATCGCGACCGAAAGGCCCAGGATCGAGGTGTGGGCGCCGATGAAGCCGAATGGAATCGTCGCGAGGGTGGTGACGACGACTCCGGCGAGCGCCAACGGCCCTCCCCCGACGCGGTCTGCCAGGCGTCCCGCGAACGGCATGACGAGCGCCATCCCGAGTCCCATCGGCGCGGTCAACAGACCTGTGGTCACGACGCTCTCGAAGCGGATTTGCTGCCAGTAGAGCGGCATCAGGATCATCCCCCCGAAGAGGGCTGCGCCCAGGCAGAACATCGCGATCGAGGCAGACGCAAAGGTTGCCCGCCGGTACAGACGCAAATCGAGGAGCGGCCGGGGAAGGCGTAGTGCGTGAAGGACGAACGCCGCGACCAGAGCGAGGCCTGCGAGTGCGGGCAGGACGACTGTTGTCGCCGTGAAGCTGCCGGTCTTGCCGATCTCCGCCAGGCCGTAGGTGAATAGTGGCAGCCCCGTTGCCATCAGCAGGAGGCCGCGCAGGTCGAGGCGGTCGGTGGGCGCCCGCTCGACACGCGGCAGCGTCCGGAGCGACGCGACGAACGCAATCACACCGATTGGAAGGTTGACGTAGAAGATCCAGCGCCAGCTCGCGTTGTCGCTGGACCGCTACCGTCGTCGCGGCGCGGGAGGCCGCCTAAGGCTCTGGAACGGCTTCCGGGCCCCTCCCCGTCGCCAGGATGCAGCCGGCGAGGACGAGCGCGAAGCCGATCAGCATCCCCGCGGTCAGCTGCTCGTCGAGCAGCGCGACGCCCAGCACCGCAGCGACCGCCGGATTGATGTACGTGATCACGGTCGCCCGTACCGGGCCGACCTCGGCGATCAGCGCGAAGAAGAGGAGGAACGCCAGCGCCGTGCACACCACCGCGAGCCCGACGACGGACTCGACGACATGGGCGGACGGCACCTTCGACGGCCAGTTCGCCGCCGCGAACGGCGCGTAGACGATCGCGGTGAGCGCGAGCGAGGCAGCCACCACGCCGAGCGGCGGCTCGTCCCTCAACGCGCGCACGAGGATGATCGGCCCGACCGCGTACCCGACGGCTACGAGCGCGATCTCGACCAGCGCGAGCGCGTCGACCTGGCCGACGTTGAGGCCCACGATCGCGGCGACGCCGACGATCCCGACCAGCAGGCCGACCCAGCGCCGGCCGCCGAGCCGCTCCCGCTCGCCGCTGACCGTGACGACGACCGCACCCACGAGCGGCACGGCGGCGATCAACAGCCCGGTCAGCGAGCTCGTCAGCTTCGTCTCCGCGCGCGCGAGCAGTACCCACGGAATCGCCACCTCGACGGCCGTATACGCGAGCAGCGGCCGCCACGAGGCGAGCAGCGGCCGCAACTCGCCGCGGACCGCGGCGACCGGCGTCAGCAGGAGCGCCGCGAGTACGGTCCGCAGGAAGACGAGCGTCACCGGCGCGAGCTCGCGGACTGCGACACGGATCATCAAGTACGGGATCCCCCAGATGACGCACATCGCTGCGAAGAGCAGCGCGCCGCGTTTGCTCAATCAGTCTCTCTCAGCATGCGGAGGACGCGCAGTAAACCAACGATGGTGATGATCACGCCGCCGTGCGGCAATCGTCCTCGCAGCTTGCACACGCGCCTCAGTTGGGCAACGCTCTCGTTTCACTGCAACCAAACAGATCGGAGCGGTGATGAACGGAAATCTCACTCTTGGCCGCTTCGGCGGCATCCAAGTCCGGATCAACTGGAGCTGGCTCGTCGTCTTCACCCTGATCGTGTGGTCTCTGGCTGCCGGCATCTTCCCCTCACAGAATCCAGGGCACTCCGACGGGGTCTACCTCGCAATGGCGATCGTCGCGGCCTTCCTGTTCTTCGCCTCGCTGCTCCTGCACGAGCTCGGGCATGCGTGGCAGGCGCGGCGCGAAGGGATCGAGATCGACGCAATCACGCTCTGGCTGTTCGGCGGCGTGGCGCAGTTCAAGAGCCGGTTCCCGACCGCCGGCGCCGAGTTCCGGATCGCAATCGCGGGGCCGCTCGTGTCGCTCGGCCTGGGCGTTGTCTTCGTGCTCGTCGCGCTGGCCGGTCTGCCGAGCGCCGTGGACGGCGTCGCTGCCTGGCTCGGCTACATCAACCTGGCCTTGCTCGTCTTCAACCTCATCCCGGCGTTGCCGCTCGACGGCGGCCGCGTCCTGCGCGCCGTGCTCTGGCAGGCGCGTGGCGATCTCGGGTGGGCAACGCGAGTCGCTTCCGATGTCGGTCAGGGGTTCGGCTACCTGTTCATCGCCCTCGGCATCGCGATGTTCATCTTCGAGGGCTCGTTCAGCGGCGCCTGGCTTGCCTTCATCGGCTGGTTCGTGCTCCAAGCCGCAAAGGCAGAGGCGCGGTACATCGCGACGGAGGAAGCGCTCGCCGGGTTGCGGGTCGCCGATCTCATGGTGCGCGATCCGGTCACGGTGGACGCCGATTTCACTCTCGGCCGCTTCATGGACGAGGTTGCCTCGTCACGTCGGTTCACGACCTATCCAGTTGTCGAAAGGGATCGGCCAATGGGCCTTCTCGCCTTCAGCTCAGTCGCCTCCGTTCCCCGCTCCGACTGGGATACGCAACGCGTGCGCGACTCGATGATCCCGCTCGACCGAGTCCCGCTGCTCACGGAGGACACGAAGGCGGTGGACGCCCTGGCAGCTCTCTCGTCGCCCACCTCGAATCGGGCGCTCGTCGTCGACAACGGACACCTGGCGGGGCTCCTGTCGATCACGGATCTCGCGCGGGCGCTCGAGGTCGGCCGCCCGACGAGACCCGCGGCGGCCTCGTCGTGACCACGTCGACCTGAACTCAAAGAAGATTGGGCACGGATGAGTGACGCGCCGGCATCGGGCGACGCGGCAAGCGCCCCGGCCCGCGGCGCGGGCCTGTCGGCTGCGGAGGCGGCCCGGCGACTCGCCGCTCGCGGCCCGGTCGAACCGCCGGCGTCGACCCGCTCGTATCGCAGCATTGTCCGTGCGAACGTCTTCACGGTCTTCAACGTGATCCTCGCGTTCTTCGGCGCGCTCACGCTCGCGTTCGGCTCCTGGCAGGACGCACTCTTTCTCGGCATTCTCGTGGCCAACTCCCTGATCGGGATCGTCCAAGAGGTACGGGCGAAACAGGCGCTCGACCGCCTGTCCGCGCTCGTCGCCCCGACGGCGACCGTGGTGCGCAACGGCGAGGAGCAACGGCTCCCGCGCGAGGAGGTCGTCGAGGACGACGTCGTCGTCCTGCAATCGGGCGACCAGCTGATCGCAGACGGGAAGCTCGAGTCGAGCGAGGGCTTGTCGCTCGACGAGTCGATCCTCAGCGGGGAGTCGGAGCCGGTGCGTCACGCGCCCGGCGACGAGCTCCGCTCCGGATCGTTCGTGGCCGAGGGCACGGCGCGGTACACCGTGACCGCGGTCGGAGCGGCGAGCTATGCGGAGCGCGTCACGGGCGAGGCGCGCGAGTTCCGGCACCCGCGCTCACCCTTGGAGCGCGCCATGAACTGGCTCCTGTACGCGCTCGTGTGCGTGATGGTGCCACTCGGAGCGCTGCTTGGCTATGCGTTGTGGGAGCGGCGAGAGCCGCTCAGCCGCGCAGTCTCGACCTCCGTCGCCGCAGTCGTCACCCTCGTGCCGGAGGGGTTGATCCTGCTCGTGAGCGTGACCTTCGCGATGGCGGCGGTTCGGATGGCGCGCCGCGGTGCGCTCGTGCAGCAGCTGAACGCGATCGAATCGCTTGCCTCGGTCGACGTCGTCTGCCTCGACAAGACCGGCACGCTGACCGAGCCGCGATTGCGGGTTACCGACACGCTCGGAACGGCGGGGGAAGACGAAGAGCTGATGGGGGCGCTCGGACAGTTCGCCGCCGCCGCGACTGCGAGGAATTCAACTCTTCAGGCGATTGCCGACCGCTTCCCGGCGACCCGTCGAGCACCGGAGCAGGAGGTCCCCTTCTCCTCGCGCTGGCGCTGGAGCGCAGTGCGGCTCGACGGCGTCAGCTACGTGCTCGGCGCCCCGGAGCAGCTGCCGCTCGGCGGCCTCGACGCGCGAGCCGAACAGGAGGCGCGGTCAGGTAGGCGGGTCGTCGCACTCGCCCAGACGAGCGCCCCGCTCGACGGTCGCGATCCGGCCGACGGACCGCCGCCCGGCCTGGAGCCGCGGGGGCTCGTCGTCCTCGCCGAGAGCCTGCGTCCGAACGCGCGCGCGACCGTCGAGTTCTTCCAGTCGCAAGGCGTGCAGCTGAAGGTCCTCTCCGGCGACCGGCCCGAGACGGTCGCGGCGATCGCAGCCGACGTCGGCATCCCAGTCGGCCCGGGCGCCGTCGACGGCCGTTCGCTGCCCGACGGCGACCGAGCGCTGCGAGCGGTCCTCCGCGAGCGAAACGTGATCGGGCGCATCTCTCCCGAGGGCAAGCGGAGCGTCATCGAGGCGCTGCGCGCCGACGGACGCTACGTGGCGATGATCGGCGACGGCGTCAACGACGTCCCCGGCCTGAAGGCGGCCAGGCTCGCGATTGCGCAAGGCAGCGGCGTGCAGATGGCGCGCAGCGTTGCCGACGTCGTTCTCGTCCACGACGACTTCGCAGCGGTGCCTCAGCTCGTTGACGAAGGACGAAGGATCCTGCGCAATTTGCAGCGCGTCACGAAGCTGTTCGTCGCCAAGTCGGTCGTCGCTGCCTTTCTCATCCTCGTGATCGGCATCTCGCCGACGGCGTACCCGTTGCTCCCCCGGCACCTGACGCTCGTCGCCACGCTCGCCGTAGGCATCCCGTCCCTCTTCCTCGCGCTCGCGCCGAGCAGTGGCCGGGTCACCTTCGACCGCTTCTTTCGCAACGTGACCAACTTCTCGATCCCCGCGGGCACCGCCGTCGGCCTCGGCGTCGTCGCGAGCTATCTGGCGGCGTTCGAGGTCATCAACCTGCCGCTCGTCGAGGCGCGCACCGTTGCGACCACCGTGATGATCTTCGTCAGCCTCTATTTGATCGTCGTGCTGGAGGCATCGGGTCGCCGTCGTGAAACGGCAGTGCTCGTCCTCTGTCTTGCACTCGCCTTCATCTACGTCGCCGTGTTGGCCGTCCCGTCCACCCGTTCCTTCTTCGCACTCGCACCGCCGAACCTGGCGATCGGACTGATCGCAGCGGGCGGCTGTCTCGTCGCGATCGGCGGCCTCGTGCTCAGCTCCGACAGCTTCATCCCGGGCCGCGCGCAGACGCAGCCGGAGCCGGAGGAACCTCAGATGCAGGCTCGGTCTCGATGACAGATGCCGGTCCGCCCGTTCCATCCGGACTCAACGCCTTGCGTTCGGGCAGGCGTGTGTCGGAAAGACGGTTTGAAACGGGGTCTTGAGTCTGATAAAAGGCGCGATTCATGGAGCTCGACGCGGCGATCGAGCAGAGCGGCCGCGACGCCCAGTACCTTCGGGAGATCGGCGCGACGATTCGCGCGCTGCGACAGGAGCGTGGCCTCTCCCTCCGCGACTTGAGCCGGCTCACCGGCTTCTCGATCAGCTTCCTGTCGCTCGTCGAGCGCGGCCGCTCGTCGCTTGCCCTGACGTCCCTCCAAAAGGTCGCAACAGCGCTCGGGGCCAGCGTCGGCAGCTTCTTCCCCGAGGTGGACCGAGCCCGCGGCGCTCACGTGCCGCATGTCGTGCGTGCCTCCGGTGGGGCGAGCCAGCTCTCGACGGGAAGCCAGCGGACGTACCGGATTCTCTCCGGCCGTGGCTTCAGCCGCGTGCTCGAGCCCTTGCTCGTCACCGTCGAGCCGAGCGAAACGATCGAGGAGGCGTACACGCACACTGGTGAGGAGTTCGCCTACATCCTCTCCGGCGAGCTCCGCTTCGTCATCGACGGCGTCGACCATAGGCTCGCCGCCGGCGATTCGATCCACTTCGAGTCAACCGTCCCGCACTCGATTCACAACGACACGGATGCGCCGGTCGAGGCCGTCTGGGTCCTGACCCCGCGGCTGTTCTGATGCCGACGCGCGTTGCAGTCGACATCGGAGGCACGTTCACCGACCTCGTCTATCTCGACGAGGAAAGCCGCGACGTCGGGCTCGCGAAGAGCTCGACCACTCCGGGCCGCTTCGAGGACGGCGTCATGAACGCCGTTGGTCAAGCCGAGCTGACTGGAGTCGACTTCCTCGCGCACGGGACGACGGTGATCATCAACGCGTTGACGGAGCGGAAGGGCGCGAAGACCGCGCTACTGACAACGAAGGGCTTCCGGGACGTGCTCGAGATCCAGCGCGCGAACCGGCCCGACCTCTACAACCTCACCTACGCGAAACCGAAGCCGTTCGTCCCGCGGCGCCTTCGGCTCGAGGTGACCGAGCGGATGAGCTACCAGGGCGAGATCCTGACGCCGCTCGACGAGGAGAGCGTACGCACAGCAGTCGGTGAAGCGAGACGGCAGGGTGCCGAGGCCGTCGCGATCTGCTTTCTGCACTCGTACGCGAACGACGAGCACGAGCGGCGCGCCGCGGAGATCGTCCGCTCGGAATGGCCGGAAGTCGCGCTGACGGCTTCGCACGAGTTGACGAATGAATGGCGTGAGTTCGACCGCACGTCGACGACGGTTCTCGACGCGTACGTGAAGCCGGTTGCTTCGCGGTACCTGGAACGCCTCGCCGGAAAGCTCGGACAAGCGGGAATCCCCGAACGGGCGCGCTACGCGATGCAGTCGAACGGCGGCGTGTCGCGATTCGAGCTCGCCGGCCGAACACCCATCAACCTGATCGAGTCGGGCCCCGTCGGCGGCGTGATCGGCGCCGCAGCGATCGGTGAGCTACTCAGCGAGCAGAACGTGATCACGCTCGACATCGGCGGAACCACGGCCAAGGCCTCGCTGGTCGAGCGAGGAACGGTCCGGATCACGAGCGACTACCACGTCGAGCGCACCCCGACCTTCGCCGGGTACCCGGTGAAAGTGCCGGTCGTCGACATCGTCGAGATCGGCGCAGGCGGCGGCTCGATCGCGTGGCTCGACCCGGCCGGCGCGCTCAAGGTCGGCCCGCAGAGCGCGGGCGCCGATCCGGGCCCGGCCTCCTACGACTGGGGCGGCACGGAGCCGACGCTCACCGACGCGAACGTCGTCGCCGGCCGGATCAACCCGGACTACTTCCTCGGCGGTCGGCTCGCGCTCGACCTCGCCCAGGCTCGGACGGCGCTGGAGCCGATCGCCGAGGCGCTGGAAGTCGCGGTCGAGGAAGCCGCGCTCGGCGTGATCCGGATCGCGAACGCGAACATGATTCACCTGCTGAAGCTGGTTTCGGTGCGCCGCGGCCGCGACCCGCGCGACTTCGCGATCGTCGCCTTCGGCGGCGGCGGCTCGATGCACGCGACGGCGCTCGCCCGCGAGCTACAGGTGCCGCGTGTGATCGTGCCGCCGGCGCCGGGGCATTTCTCCGCCTGGGGAATGCTGCTGAGCGACCTGCGCCACGACCTCGTCCAGACACGGTTTGCTCGCGCCGACATCGCCGACCTCGGCGATCTGACTGGAGCCTGGCAGGAGCTCGAGGAGCGGATGCGCGATACGTTCGCCGACGAGGGTGTCGACGGCTCGACGCTCGCGTTCGTCCGCACCGCCGACATGCGCTATGCGGGCCAGGAGCACACCGTCAACGTCCCGATTCCGGACGGGGTGCTCGGCGAGGCCGAGCGGGCCGAGATCGAGCGCCGCTTCCACGACTTCCACGAACAGCTCTACACCTTCCGCCAGCCGTCGCCGATCGAGTTCGTCAACTTCCGCCTCACCGGCTTCGGTGCCGTGCCGAAGCCCGAGCTGCGGCGAATCGCAGCGAACGGGCGATCCGAGAGCGCGCTGAAGGGAACGCGCGACGTCGACTTCGACGAGCTCGGGCGGCACGAGAGCCGGATCTACGAGCGTGACCGCCTCGGCGCCGGCGCGGAGCTCGAGGGTCCCGCCGTGATCGAGGAGCCGGCCGCATCGACGGTCGTCTTCCCCGGTCAGCGGGTGCACGTGGACGAGCTCGGGAACGTGATCGTCGACACGGAGGTTGTCTAGTGGCAGTCGCGCCCCGCACGGACATCGATCCCTTCACCGTCGAGATCGTCAAGGACTCGCTGGTCGCGATCGGCGACGAGATGTTCGTCGCCCTCCAACGAACGTCGAAGAGCACGATCATCTACGAGGTGCTCGACTTCGCCTCGGGCCTGATCGACGCCAAAGGCCAGCTGATCACCCAGGGAAACGGCGTCACCGGCTTCCTCGGCACGCTCACCTTCGCCGTCCGGTCGACGCTCGAGAAGTTCGCCGAGAATCTCGCTCCGGGGGACGTGATCATCACGAACGACCCCTATTCGGGCGGTGGCACGCATCTCTCCGACGTGTCGCTCGTCGTGCCCATCTACTGCGACGGCGACCTCGTCGCGTTCGCCGCCTCGAAGGCGCACTGGACCGAGGTCGGCGGCAAGGACCCGGGCTCGTGGACGACGGACGCGACCGAGGTGTTCCAGGAGGGGCTCCAGTTTCCGTGCGTCAAGCTGTACGAGGCCGGACGTCCCGTGCAGAGCCTGATCGACCTGATCGAGGCGAACGTGCGCCTGCCGGACATGACCCTCGGCGATATGTACGCGCAGGCCGCGTCGCTGCGGCTCGGCGAGCGTCGTTTCCAAGAGCTCTCCGACAAGTACGGACTCGACGTGGTGCTCGGGTCGATCGAGGCGCTGATGGACTACGGCGAGCGAATGACGCTGCTCGAGCTGGAGAAGATTCCGCCGGGCGTCTACGAGGCCGAGGACATGATCGACGACGACGGGATCGGCAACGGACCGTTCCCCGTCCGCGTGAAGATCACGATCTCGCCGACAGAGCTCGTCTGCGACTTCACCGGCACGCACCCGCAGGTGCCCGGCCCGGTCAACTGCACCGAAACCGGCCTCCATTCGGGCGTGCGCACGATGCTGAAGGCCGTTACCGGCCCGCAGATCCCGGTCAACGAGGGGTGCTTCCGGCCGCTGAAGATCGTCTGTCCGCCCGGGACGATCTTCAGCGCACAACGCCCCGCGCCCGTCTCCACCTACTGGGAGACGATGAACTACGTCACCGACCTGATCTGGAAGGCCCTCGCGCCTGTCGTGCCCGACCGTCTCACGGCCGGGCACTTCCTCTCCGTCTGCGGCGTCGTGGTCGCAGGGCTGCACCCGGAGACGGGCGACCTCTTCCTGCTCGTCGAGCCTCAGGCGGGCGGCTGGGGCGCGGGTCTCGACAAGGACGGCGAGTCCGGGCTCATGTGCGTCGGCGACGGCGAGACGTACCTGATCCCGATCGAGGTCGCCGAGACGCGCTACGGGATCGTCGTCGACCAGTTCGCGCTCGACCCGACCGAGGCCGGCGCCGGGCGCCACCGCGGCGGCCGGGGCTGCATCCGCGACTACCGCGCCGCGGTCGACGGTCTGACGATCACCGCGACCTTCGGCAGGCACAAGTTCGTGCCGTGGGGTGCGGACGGCGGGCACGACGGGTCGCGCAATGCAGTTCACATCCTCTACGAGGACGGGCGCGAGGTGGTGGTCGGCAAGACCGCACGCACGCTGCTGAAGAAAGGCGAGGTCGCGCGCCTAGTCACCGGCACCGGCGGCGGTTGGGGCGATCCGCGCGAGCGTTCGGTCGAGGACGTCGTCGAGGACGTCATCGACGGCTACGTCACGCCGGAACAGGCGGAGCGCGATTACGGGGTCGTCGTCGACCCGGAGACCTACGAGATACGGGAGGTGCGGCGATGACCCGCGTGCTCTGGATCAACCCGCTCGGGACGGACGTCTTCGACGAGCCGATCCGCGAGGAGCTCGAGCGGGTCAAGCGCTCCGACACCGACGTCGAGGTGCGCTCCCTGGGACGCGGCCCGCACCACCTCGAGTACGCGTGCTACGAGGCTGCCGCCGTCCCGGACATCCTCGCGACGCTCGTGCAGGCCGAGCGCGAGGGCTTCGACGCATCGGTGATCGGATGCTTCTACGACACAGGCCTGAGGCCGGCGCGCGAGGTCACCTCGCGGATGGCGGTCGCAGCCCCGTGCGAGTCCGCCGTCCACATCGCCTCGACGCTCGGCGACTCCTTCTCCGTCGTGGTCGGACGGCGCAAGTGGGTGCCGGAGATGCGCGACAACGTGATCCGCTACGGCTACCGCGACCGGCTGGCCTCGTTCAAGGTGCTCGAGCTCGGCGTGCACGACTTCCAGAAGGATCCGGACGAGACGCATCGGCGAATCGCGGCTGCAGGCCGCGAGGCTGTCGAGCGCGACGACGCCGAAGTGATCGTGCTCGGCTGCACGGCCGAGTTCGGCTTCTTCGAGCAGCTGCAGCAGGAACTCGGCGTGCCCGTGATCGACGCGACCGTGGCGCCGTTCAAGTACGCCGAGCTCCTCGGCGAGGCGGCTCGACTCGGCTGGCGGACGAGCAAGGTCGGCGGGTACGCCGCACCACCGGACGCCGAGCTCGACGCGTTCGGCCTCGCCGCGCAGCTGTCCCTTTCCGCGGACCTGGCCGTGCGTTGAACGGCCTCGGTCATCCGTTTAGACTCGCCGCTTGGGAGCCTTCGCACGGCATGGGAGACCCTCTCGCGTCTCCGGAGAGGGGGTGATCGTCGGGCCGATCCGCGCGCGCGCCAGCACGCCTACAGGGGTCTATCACTCCCAGCTTTGCAGGAGGTAGGCATGGAAGACGAAGACAAGACGTCAGGCCCGGCGCCTTTCGAGAGTGCGTTCACCCGCGAGCAGCTCTTGAAGAAGGGCGGCGCAGCCGCGGCCGCGATCAGCCTCGGCGGCGCGTTCACCGGCTCCGCCGCGGCCACGCGCGTCAGGCGGCGGAGGACGTTCGCGACGCCGAAAGACACGCTGGTCGTCGCGGTCGAAGGCGACATCGACACCTTCGACCCGGCGTTCACGGTCGGCAGCAAGCCGTCGCAGACGACGATCCAGAACACGTTCGATCAGCTCACGCAGTACAAGCAGGTGACGAAGAACGTGAACGGGAGGCTCTACAACGGAGTCGACACCGAGCAGATTCTCGGGATGCTCGCGCAGAGCTTCGCGCGCAAGGGCAACGACTTCATCTTCACCCTGCGCAAGGGGCTGAAGTACCACGACGGAACCCCGATCACGGCCAAGTCGATCGAAGAGGGCTACCGGCGCGTGTTCGCGTCGAAGGGAATCTCCTACTTCCTGCTCGCGATGGCCGCGGTTCCGGACCCCTCGCACATCAAGGCGATCGGCCGGAACAAGGTTCGGATCCACATGGACCATCCGAACCTGCTCTTGATGAAGAACAACACGATGCACAACACGAGCGCTGTCGAGTATCAGGAGGTCCTGAAGCACGCCGCGTCCGGCGACAAGTGGGCGACCTCGTACTTCAAGAAGCACCTCGCGACCGGCAACGGCCCGTTCATGCTCGACAAGTACGTCCCCGGCGATCAGATCGCCCTGAAACGGTGGACCGCGTACTACGGTGGTAAGCCGCGGCTGGCGCGGGTCATTCAGAAGATCGTGCCCGAGGCCGCACAGCGCGAGCTTCTGCTCAAGCGGGGCGAAGTGGACATGATCATGGTCCCGCCGGTCAAGGATCTCGACGACCTCAAGGACGACCCGAACCTGAAGGTGCTGACGTTCCCGAATCCCCGGAACGTGATGTTCGAGATGAACGTCAAGAAGCCGCCGTTCAACAAGAAGGCGGTCCGCCAGGCGGTCAGCTACGCCGTGCCGTACGAGGCGATCTTGAAGAACGTCATGCACGGCTACGCCCAGAAGAACCGGAGCATCGTCGGGGCCGGCATGCCGGGCAGCGACTTCAGCTCCTGGCACTACAACACCGATCTGAAGAAGGCGGCCGACAAGCTGAAGGAGGCCGGCTACCCGAACGGCAGCGGCGCGGCCCCGATCACGATCACGGTGCGGGCCGACTGGGAGGAAGCCGAGCGGGCCGCGATCCTGATCCAGGCCAATCTGCAGCAGATCGGGCTGAAGGTCAGCGTCCAGAAGCTCGCGTTCGCCCCGTTCAACGAGCAGGAGCAAGGCCGCAAGCTCCAGTGCTGGATCGACGAGTGGCTCTCGTGGGTCAACGACCCCTGGTACCACATGAGCTGGAACGTCGCCTCGACCAGCCCGACCGACTACACGAACTACAACAACCCGAAGGTCGACGCCCTCGTGAAGAAGTGGACGCTGTCGCTCGACAAGCAGGCACGGCTGGAAGGTGCACGTGCAGCACAGAAGCTCGTCGTCGCCGACGCGCCGCACGCATATCTCTACGGGGCGAACTGGAACGTCGTCGTCCGCAAGAACGTACGCGGCTACCGGTACTACAACGACGAGCTGAACCGGTACGCGTACATGTGGAAGGAGTGAAAGAGCGGCAGGCGCCCGGACCGTGACAACCAGGAGGGGAAGCTAGACCGACCATGCGCCTACTTCGCTATGCCCTCCGCCGGCTGCTCTTCGTCGTGCCCGTCCTCCTCGCGGCGCTGTTCCTCACGTTCGCGCTGACGCGGATCGTGCCCGGCAACCCGATCGATCGGGTTGCCGGGCCGTACGTCTCGAACGAGCGGCGGGCCGAGATGAAACACCAGGCCTACCTCGACCGGCCGTTCTATACGCAGTTCGCCCTCTACGTGCGCGACTTGGTGCACGGGAAGATGGGCGTCTCCTACACGACTGCACAGGACGTCTCGAAGGATCTGCGCCAGCGCTTCCCGGCGAGCTTCGAGCTGGTCACCTACGCGATGCTGATCGCCGTGGTGATCGCGGTGCCGCTCGGGATCGCGGCGGCGATCAAGAAAGACTCATGGGTGGACCACGTCGCGAGGGTCGTGTCCGTCTCGGGTGTCTCGATGCCGATCTTCTGGCTCGGACTGATCCTGCTCTACATCTTCTTCTTCAAGTACAACTGGTTACCGGGGCCTGTCGGCAGAACCGGGTCCGCGACCAGCGACTTCGACTCGATCACCGGGTTCCTGACGCTGGACACCCTGCTCAGGGGCGACTTCGCAACGTTCTGGGAGGTCGTCAAGGCGCTCATCCTGCCCTGCGTCACGCTCGGCTTCGTCGCGATGGCCCCGATCGCACGCTTCACGCGGGCAACGATGGCGGAAGTACTCGAGTCGGACTACATCCGCACTGCGCGCTCGCTGGGCCTGCCATTCCGCGTCGTGATCTTCCAGCAGGCCCTGAAGAACGCGCTGATCGGGATCCTCACGATCATCGCCGCCGTCTACGGCTACGCGCTCGGCGGCGAGGTCCTCGTCGAGATCATCTTCAACTGGCCCGGTCTCGGCCAGTACTCATACAACGCGATCCTCTCGAGCGACTTCCCGGCGATCCAGGGCTTCGTCCTGCTCGTGACCTTCATCTACATGCTGATCTACCTGATCCTCGACGTGACCACGGCAGCCCTCGACCCGCGCGTGAAGTACTAGGACACTAATGGCGAGCGATTACTGGGTCGAGGAAGGCCGGCTCGGGCTCGAGCCGGAGGCGGGACCGCCTCCCACCGGACGGCTCTCCGACGTCCTCTACCAGTTCCGCGGCAACCCGGCGACGATCGCCGGTGCGGCGATCCTCGCAGTCGTCGTGATCGCGGCGATCGTGGCTCCCGAGTACCCGCCCTACGAACCGTACAAGATCGACATCGAAAACTCGGCGCTCCCGCCGACGTGGTCGCATCCGTTCGGCACCGACCAGTACGGGTTCGACATCTTCACGCGCGTTCTCGTCGCGGCGCGCCTCGACTTGACGATCGCACTGTCGGCCGTGGCCGTCTCGCTGAGCATCGGCGTGCTGCTCGGCGCCGTCGCCGGCTTTCTCGGCCGGTGGTTCGACGAGACGATCATGCGGACGCAAGACGTCCTGCAGGCGTTCCCGCGCTTCGTGTTCGCGATGGCGATCGCGTGGGCGCTGGGCCCGGGCGTCTCCACGGTGATCGTCGCAACGGCCGCGATCAACGTCCCCGGGTACGCCCGCCTGATGCGGAACCTGATGCTGACGGCGAAGGAAAGCGAGTACGCACTCGCAGCCGTGGCCGTTGGGAACACGCGCTTCCGCCTCCTCTGGCGACACCTGCTCCCCAATACGCTCGTGCCGATCATCGTCGTCTCGACGCTGCAGTGCGGCTGGGCGATCCTCGAGGCGGCCGGCCTCTCCTTCATCGGGCTCGGAGTCCGCGTGCCGCGCGCCGAATGGGGCGTGATGATCAGCATGGGCCTGCAGGACTTCCTCCAGGGCCACTGGTGGATCTACACCTTCCCCGGCCTCGCGATCGCCTTCACGGTCCTCGGCTTCAACCTGCTCGGCGACGGGCTCCAGGACATCCTCGACCCGAGGCGGAGGCGGGCGTAGTGGCACTCCTCGAGGTACGCGGTTTGCGCACCTCCTTCTTCATCCGCAGCGGCGAGCTGCGGGTGGTCGACGGGATTGACCTCGACGTCGACGAAGGCGAAGTGGTCGGACTGGTCGGTGAGACGGGATCGGGAAAATCGGTGACGGCCTACTCGATCATCGGGTTGCTGAAGAAGCCGGGCCGCGTCGTCGGCGGCGAGGTTCGTTGGGACGGCCGCGACCTCCGCAAGCTCTCGGAGCGCACGCTCGAGCACGCTGTTCGCGGCAAGGAGATCTCGATGATCTTCCAGAGCCCTCGCGAAGCGCTGAATCCGGTGATTCGGGTCGGCCGCCAGATCACGCAGGTGCTGCGCATCAAGCGCGGGATGAGCAAGGAAGAGGCACATGCGGAGGCCGTGAGGCTGCTAGAGAGCGTGCACATCTCAGAACCGGAGCAGCGTCTGCGCGCGTATCCGCACGAGCTGTCCGGTGGGCTCGCGCAACGCATCATGATCGCGCTCGCCCTCTCCTCTCACCCCCGGCTGCTGATCGCGGACGAGCCGACGACCGGCCTCGACGTGACGACGCAGTACCAGATCGTGCAGCTGCTGCGCGAGCTGCGGGAGCGGACGGGCATGGCGATCCTCCTGATCACGCACGATCTCGCTCTCACGGCCGAGCTGTGCGACCGGCTCGTCGTCTGTTACGCCGGGCGCCTGGCCGAGGTCGGCCCGCTCGAGAACCTGGTGCGCTCGCCGCGACACCCCTACACCAACGCGCTGCTCCAGTCGCGGCCCCGTGTCGGCATGACCGGCGACATTCCGGCGATCCCTGGGAACGTCGCCGATCTGCAGAGGCCGCCGAGCGGCTGCCGCTTTCATCCGCGGTGCCCGAACGCGTTGCAAGTCTGTTCCGAGATCCAACCCGAGCTCGAGCCGATGGTCCCGGGCCAGCACGCTGCGTGCCACAACCCGGTGCCGGTGCAGGAGGAGGTGGCCGCAGCGAGTGGACGTTGAGACCGTCACACCGGGCGACGGCGACGTCGTATTCGCCGTCGAGAACCTCGTCAAGCACTACACCGTCAAGGTGTCGGCCTTCCACTCGGACCGCCTGCGCGCCGTGGACGGGGTTACGCTCGGCGTCAAGCGCGGCACGACGCTGGGGCTCGTCGGCGAGTCCGGCTCCGGAAAGTCGACGCTCGGGCGCGTTGCGTTGCGGCTCGAGGAGCCGACGTCAGGCGTGATCCGCTTCGGCAAGACGGTGCTCTCCTCGCTCAGCGCCCCGGCGCTGCGCCGCCTACGGCCGAAGCTGCAGATGGTGTTCCAGAACCCGCTCGGGTCGCTCAACCCGCGAATGATGGTCGGACAGGCGGTTGCCGAGCCCTTGCGTCTGCACCGCATCGCCGGCGAGGGCGACATGCGCACGCGTGTCGGCGAGCTCTTCGAGCGCGTCGGGCTTTCACGCGACCATCTGAGCCGCTACCCGCACCAGCTGTCCGGCGGGCAGCAGCAGCGGGTGGGAATCGCGCGCGCTCTCGCAGCGAACCCCGAGGTGGTGATCCTGGACGAGCCGACGTCCGCACTCGACGTCTCGGTGCAGGCGACGCTGATCAACCTGCTGCGGAACCTTCAGGCCGAACTGCACCTGACGCAGATCTTCATCTCCCACGACCTCTCGGTGATCGGCTACCTGTCCGACCGGGTTGCGGTCATGTACCTCGGCGAGATCGTCGAGACCGGCCCAACCGCGGAGATCTTTCAGCGCCCGCGCCACCCGTACGCGGGTGCGCTGATCTCCGCGGTGCCCGGCGACGAGCTGCTCGACCGGCGGCTGCGGATGATGCTTCCGGGCGAAGTTCCCTCGCCCATCAACCCCCCGCCCGCGTGCCGGCTCGCTCCGCGCTGCCCGTTCGCGAAGCCGCGCTGCCACGAAGAGAAGCAAACACTTCAGCCGGTCGGGAAAGACCATCTCGTCGCATGCTGGCGTGCGGTGGCCGGCGAGATCACCACAGAGGACTTCCACCATCAGGCGCGCCTGACCCTCGAGGCCTAAGGAGGCGGAATGCGGATCGGGATCGACGTAGGCGGCACCAACACGGACGCGGTGCTGATGGATGCCCGCAAGGTGCTGGCCGAGGTCAAGACGCCGACCACGCCCGACGTCACGAGCGGCATCGTGACCGCGCTTCGCGCGCTGATCTCCGACAGCGGGGTCCGAGCCGAGCAGGTGCAAGGCGTGATGATCGGGACGACGCATTTCACGAACGCGGTCGTCGAGGCGAAGCGGCTGATGCCGACTGCGTGCATGCGGCTCGGCCTTCCCGCAACACAGGCGCTGCCGCCCATGGTGGACTGGCCGGACCGCCTCAGACGGGCGCTCGGCAACCACCATTTCCTCTGCCACGGCGGCAACGAGTTCGACGGCCGGGAGATCTCCCCGCTCGACCCGGACGAATTGCGGCGCGTCGCGGAGGAGATCGGTACGAAGGGAATCCGGTCGATCGCGATCTCGTCCGTGTTCTCGCCGGTGAACAGCGAGTTCGAGCAGACCGCCGCCGAGATCGTCGCCGGGGAGCTGCCGGACGCGGCGATCAGCCTGTCGCACGAGATCGGCCGGATCGGGCTGCTCGAGCGAGAGAACGCAACGATCATGAACGCCTGTCTCCGGGACCTCGCCGTGCACATCGTCGAGGCCTTCGACACCGCGCTCGCCGAGTTCGGGATCGAGGCGCCCGTGTACCTGTCCCAGAACGACGGCACGCTGATGAGCGTCGACTACGCCGAGCGCTACCCGGTGGCCACCTTCGCCTCCGGGCCGACGAACTCGATGCGCGGCGCCGCCTTCCTCTCCGGCATCCTCGACTGCGCGGTCGTCGACATCGGCGGCACCACTTCCGACGTCGGCGTACTTCAGCACGGCTTCCCGCGCGAGGCCTCGATCGCGGTGGAGATCGGCGGGGTGCGCACGAACTTCCGCATGCCGGACGTCTTCTCGTTCGGGCTCGGCGGCGGGAGCCTCGTCCGCAAGGACGGTGAGCTGACGATTGGCCCGGACTCCGTCGGCTACGAGCTGACCGAGCGCGCGCTGGTCTTCGGCGGCTCCGAGCTGACGACGACGGACATCGCCGTCGCGGCCGGGCTCGCCGACATCGGCGACGCGGACCGCGTCGCCTCACTCGATCGCTCCCTCGTCGAGCGGGCGCGCAGCGTGATCGAGACGGAGATCGCCGAGTCCGTCGATCGGATGAAGACGAGCGCGGGCGACATTCCGGTCGTTGTCGTCGGCGGCGGCTCGGTCCTGCTCGGCGACACGCTCGCGGGTGCGTCGCAACTCGTCAAGCCGGAGCACTTCGCCGTTGCGAACGCCATCGGCGCGGCGATCGCGCAGGTCGGCGGCGAGGTCGACCGCGTCTTCTCGCTCGAGCAGCTGCCCCGCGAGGAAGCGCTCGCACAGGCGAAGCAAGAAGCGACGGACAAGGCGGTGGCAGCCGGCGCAAGCCGCGGAAGCGTCAACATCGTCGACGTCGAGGAGGTGCCGCTCGCCTACCTCCCGTCCAACGCGACGCGCATCCACGTCAAGGCAGTCGGCGAGCTCGAGCTGGGGAGGGCGACCGTTGCGGCTGGTTAGCGAAGACAACCTGGACGACCTCGCGGTCGGGGCCGCGATCCTCGGCACCGGTGGTGGTGGCAATCCGTACATCGGCACGCTGCTCGCGAAGCAGGCGATCCGCGAACGCGGACCGGTCGAGCTCGTGTCGGTCGACGAGGTCCCCGACGATGCCGTCGTCGTGCCCTCGGCGATGATGGGCGCGCCGACGGTGATGGTCGAGAAGCTTCCGCGCGGCGACGAGATCATCCGCGCGTTCAAGGCGCTGCAGGAGTTCATCGGCAAGGAGATCACGCACACCGTCTCGATCGAGGCCGGCGGGCTGAACTCGACGACACCGTTCAGCGTCGCCGCCCACATGGGGATCCCGCTCGTCGACGCCGATGGGATGGGCCGCGCGTTCCCGGAGATCCAGATGGTGACCCCGACCCTCTACGGCGTCTCGGCCACGCCGATGGCGCTCGCAGACGAGAAAGGAAACGCGGCGATCATCGAGACCATTGACAACCGCTGGACGGAGCGGCTCGCGCGCTCGCTGACGATCGACATGGGCTGCACGGCGATGATCGCGCTTTACGGAATGAACGGCGCGATGCTCAAGGAGGCGATGGTGCCGGGGACGATCGGCCTCGCCGAGGAGCTCGGCCGGCTCGTGCGCGAGACCCGTACCGCGCACGGCGACCCGATCGGTGCCGTGCTCGACCGTTTGAACGGCTTTCGCGTCTTCACCGGCAAGATCGCGGACGTCGCGCGGCGCACCGAGACGGGCTTCGCCCGCGGCGAGGCGCGGATCGAGGGCGCCGGTGAGGACGAGGGCTCGAAACTCGAGCTCCGCTTCCAGAACGAGCACCTCGTCGCACTGCGCGACGGGGAGATCGTCGTCTCGGTGCCCGACCTGATCGTCGTGCTCGATGCGGAGACGGGCGAGCCGATCACCACCGAGGAGCTGCGTTACGGCTTCCGCGTCACCGTGGTGGCGACGCCGTGCGATCGCCGCTGGCGAACCGCCGAGGGGCTAGAGCTCGCAGGCCCGCGCTACTTCGGCTACGACGTCGACTACGTCCCGGTCGAGCAACGCTTCGGCGCGGCGACTCCGGTCTAGTGGCACAGGAGCTGACGCGGCAGCATCTGCTCGACCTCGCCCGGGGCGCGGCGTTCCTCGGAACTGGCGGCGGCGGCGACCCGTACATCGGGCGGTTGATGGTGGAAAGGGCGCTCGAGGAGGGCGGCACCGTTACCTTGCTCCCGCTCGAGGAGGTCCCTGACGACTGGTTCGTGATCCCCACTGCGATGATGGGCGCGCCGACGGTCATGATCGAGAAGATCCCGCGCGGCGACGAGGCGGTCGCCTCGCTGCGTGCGCTCGAGGCGCATCTCGGCCGGAAGGCGGACGCGACGATGCCGATCGAGTGCGGCGGGATCAACTCGACGATGCCGCTCGTCGTCGGCGCGCGCACGGGCCTTCCCGTCATCGACGCGGACGGGATGGGCCGCGCCTTCCCGGAGCTGCAGATGGAGACGTTCAACGTCTACGGCGTGCCCGGGACGCCGATGGCGATCACGAACGAGCACGGCGACACGACGCTCGTCACGTCGCACGACAACAAGATGATGGAGTGGCTGGCGCGCGGGATCACGATCCGCATGGGCGGCTCGTCGCTGATCGCGGAGTATTCGATGGACGGTGCGGACGCGAAGCGGACCTCGGTCCCCGGCACGATCAGCCTCGGCATCGGGATCGGCCGCTGCCTGCGCGAGGCGCGCGCGGCACACGAAGACCCGTTCGACGCGTTGATCGAGATGCTGCGCGGCACGCTCTACGGCTACGCGCGCGTGATCTTCGAAGGAAAGGTCGTGGACGTCTTTCGACGCACGACCGAGGGCTTCGCCAAGGGCAACGCGCGCATCGAGTCGACGAACGGCTCGGGGACGCTCGAGCTGAGATTCCAGAACGAGCACCTGATCGCTTTGGACGACGGCGAGGTGCGCGGAATCGTCCCCGATCTGATCTGTGTGCTCGAGGCGGAGACCGCAGAGCCGATCACGACCGAGGGGATCCGCTACGGACAGCGGGTAAAGGTCATGGTCGTCTCGACGCCCGCGATCATGCGCAGTCCCGAGGCCCTCGCCGTCTTCGGGCCGCGAGCCTTCGGGCTCGATCACGACTTCGTGCCGATCGAGGAGCTGGCTACGTAATGGACGTCTTCGAGGCAATGCGTAAGCGTCGGATGCACCGGCGTTTCACGGACGAGCCGATTTCCGAGGAACTGCTCGCGCAGCTCATCCGCGCGGCCGCGCTCGCGCCGATGGGCGGCAACGAGCTCGTCCGCCGGCTGATCGTCGTCAGCGACCCGCGGATGGTGAAGACCGTGCGCGACGTGACGCCGAGCTTCCTCGCGAACGCCCCCGCGCTGATCGTCGTCTGCACGGACCTCGACCGGGCGGAGGCGTCCATGGGAAGGCAGGGGCGCGACATCCTCTCGCTGCTCGACTCGGGTGCAGCGGCCGAGAACGTCGCACTCGCGGCGCCGGCGCTCGGGATCGGCATCTCCTTCGTGCGCAGCGTCAACGACTCGGCCCTGCGCGAGGTGCTGGACCTGCCCGAGCACGTTCGGCCGGACATCCTGATCGGCGTCGGCCACCCGGCGCCGACGCCCTCACCCGCGGCGTCGCGGCGCGAGCCGGTCGTCTTCCGCGACCGGTTCGGCGACCCTTGGGAGGCTCCGACATGAGCGGCGACGATCGGCTGTTCGAGCACGTCCTCTACTTGGTCGCGAGCGCGCGCGACTGCCTCGACGAGCCGCTGATCTACGGCCCGTTCCGGATGATCGAGGGCGTCAGCCGGATGATCGAGGCGTTTCCGGACGACTCCTTCCTCGACGAGGCGAAGGGACGAATCGACAGCGAGAAGTACGAGGTGATGGGCGATCGCGATCGGTTCGCGGCGTGGCTGGACGAGCTGCTCAGGCAGTTCGCGGCCGAGGCCAAGCGTCGAAACGGCGTGGCCTGATCAACCGGCGGCGGGAAAACCGTCGAAGCCGCGACCGCGCGTGAGCTGCTTCTGACGCGTCCCGTCCGGGCGCATCGTCCAGACGGCGGTGTGGCGGGCGCGGCTCGCCATGAAGACGATCTGCCGTCCGTCGGACGACCAAGAGGGGCGGCTGCTCGCTCCCACCGCCGGGTCGGTCAGCTGGCGTCGCTGCGTCCCGTCGGCGCGCATCACGAAGATTTGGCCCGGCAGCATGAAGATGTCGCTCTCGTAGACGATCTGCTTTCCGTCCGGCGACCACGCGGGCTGAGTGTCGAGGGCCTGCTTGTCGCGGGTCAGGCGCCGCAGGCCCGTGCTGTCGGCGTTGACGACGTAGATCGCGGCGGCGCCCGGCGTCTCGCGGGCGAACACGATTCGCCTACCGTCGGGCGCCCAGGACGGCCACGCGTCGTCCGTGGAGTGCAGGTTGCGCGTCACCGGCCGCTGGCCGGTTCCGTCCGCATTCATCACGTAGATCTCGTCGCCCTCCTCCGGCGCATTGCGGTCGGTGGCGAAGGCGATCCGCCGCCCGTCCGGCGACCAGGACGGAAGGCCGCTGTTGGCACGCCCATGCGTGAGCATGCGCACGTGGCCGCCATGTGTGTCCATTACGAAGACTTGCGCGAACCCGCCGATGTCTCGCGTGAAGGCGATCTGCTTCCCGTCCCGCGAGACGCACGGGAAGACATCCGTCGCGAAGTTGTGCGTGAGCCGCTTGACGTTCCGACCGCTCGCATCCATCACGTAGAGGTCGAGCCGCCGTGTGTCGTAGCTCTCCTCCTCCGCCTTGGGCGGCAACCCGCGGTCGCTGGCGAAGACGATCTTGTGCAGCCCTGACTCGACGCCGATCGGCTCGCCCGCGCATGCGGAGGCGAGCAGGACCAGAGCGAGGGTGGCGACTACCCGTGATGCGCAGCTCGGCGCCACCATCGCCGCAAGTGTAAATCCACGGCGCCTTTGTCACCTTCGGCGTCGTCGTGACGTGCGTTGGCTTCGGGATGCTGGGCCCATCTGGCGCTCCTCGAGGCTCTTTCCGGCACCGAGCACAACGCAGGTCAATGGTGAATGCGCAACAGATACAGGGAGCCCCGTCTCCGACGCCAGTCTCCGGTCTACGCCGCGGAGAAGAGCGCCCCCACCCGCCAACGTGATTCCCCGGTCGCTGATGTCGGCGGCGAGCTCAGGAGGTGTCGCCTCGAGCGTGCGCTTCACCGCCTCGACGATCAGGCCAACCGTTTGCGTGAGCGCAGACCTGATCTCCTCGGAACCGAGCGTGGCCCGCCGGAGCAGACCAGTAAGGCGGTCACGGCCCGCGACGTCGGTCTCGGTCTCGGGCTCGAGTTGCCACGCCGAGCCACCCGCAATCTTGGCCGCTTCAGCAGTTTCGGGGCCGATCAGGAGATGGTGCCTCGCGCTCACCTCGCGGACGATCGCCTCATCCAGCTCATAGCCGCCGACCTTGATCGATTCCCAGACGACGATCCCGCCGAGCGAGAGAACGGCGACCTCGGTCGTGCCGCCGCCGATGTCCACGACCATGCTTCCCTGCGCCTCCGCAACCGGAAGTTCGGCGCCGATCGCTGCGGCCATCGGCTCCTCGATCAAGGAAACACTTCGTGCTCCGGCCGCCAGTGTCGCTTCCTCGACCGCATCGCTCTCGACCTTCGTGATCCCGCTTGGAACACAGAGCACCACGCGCGCAAACGAGAACGCGCCGCCGCCGACCCGGCGGATGAAGTAGCGGAGCATCTCGGCGGTCACGTCGAAGTCGGCGATGACACCGTGCCGCAGAGGGCGAATCGCCCGGATCGTGGCCGGTGTGCGGCCGATCATCCGGCGTGCGTCCTCGCCGACGGCGTACACCTTGCCCGTCCGCTCGTCGATCGCAACGACGGAAGGCTCGAAGACCGCGATTCCCTGCCCGCGGACGAAGACGAGAGTGTTCGCCGTGCCGAGATCGATCGCCAACTCTCGACTCGAAGATGAGCGCAGCAGTCGCACGCAGTGACCCCGTCAAAGCCTAGTCAGCCGGCAAGCCGGCACCGGGTCGGTAAATGGCCCGCAGGATCTTCAGACGACAAGATCGGCGGGGAAGACGACGAGCGAGGCGGTGCTCGATGCGGCCAGCCTGTCGACGGGGAGTTGAGTGGCGATCGGGCTGAACGTCTGGCCGACACCGCTTGAGGCGCCGGACGGGAAGGCGTGCGCCTAGAACGCGGATCACGTTCGCAGCACCGCGCTCACCGCGTAGCCCCCGCCCTCGCAGGGTGGGTCGTCGACCAGCCGCCAGGCTGTTGCGATTCGGTCGGTGCCCGGCATGCGGACTTGTTCTGCCTCGCCGAAGACGTCGATCTCGTCGCCGAGATCGCCAAGGAACTCTTCCTGCGCCCGATACTTCAGAGCAGCCCATCGCGTTGACCTTGTCTGAGTGGCACTCGCTCCACCCGTCTGGTGAGCGGCGAGCTGCGCTCAGGTGAGAGCACACTCGCTCACCGCAGCGCCGACTCGCCGCACGCGCGAGCGTTACCGTAACGCTGATCATGGCGTCCCTTGTGGATTTGTTTGCGACCGGCGCTGTCGGCGGCGTTGCGCGCGGCTCCTCAGACGATGACGTGCGCCGGGCGTTGGGTTCTCCATCGGACAGGAGCATCAGCAGAGATCCGATCATCTGGAAATACGACGCGGTGGAGCTGACACTTCGAGATGGCCACGTCGAGCTTCTGCAGGTCGAGCTTGATCAACCATTGCCGCCCTTTCTCGACGCAGACGGCCTCAACTCGGAAACCTCAGTCAGAGCGTTCGAGCGGCTCCTCGACCAGAAGCGCATCCCGCATGAGCCTTATCCGCCGCTGACCTTCGAGCCTGACCAGATTGCGATTTCGTCAGGGCCTGGCCGGGCAGTCGCGGTCTTCGCGGACGGGAAGCTGGCAGCAATCTCGTCCCTTACGGCTTGACCCTGGGTTCGAGGGACATCCTGAACGCTGGCCCAACCAGCGCTCACTTCCGGGCTACTGTGAGAATGCCCGCGCGGCGTCATCATCGCCCCGTTCGTGGTTCGTCAATGTTCCGAAGGGCTGATCGGGTGGACGGCTGCCCGATCACAAAAGACCTGACGATGGCGGCAAGCGAGAGTCGCGCGGGTCAGCCGTCATCGCGTCGCTCGGGCGACCTTCCTGAACGCTGGCCCACCGCAGTGTTGCGTAGCATCTGCGCGGGTGGAGGCAAGAGTACGCACCGGCGGCTGTCTCTGCGGGGCAGTCCGCTACAGCGTTCGCGGTGACCCTGTGTATGTCCGGCGTTGCCACTGCGCGGATTGCAGAAAGGAGTCTGGCAGTGCGTTCACCGTGTATGCGAAGTGGCCGGTCGAGGCGTTTGAGATGAGCGGCGAGATCTCAAGCTATGACGGTCGCGGCTTCTGCCCCCGCTGTGGGGCTCGGCTTCTTGACACAGCCGACCCAGACGACACGCTCATCGAGATTCGGATCGGAAGTCTGGATGAGGCGCCCTTCGAGCTGAAGCCCGAAGACGAGATCTGGGTGAAGCGGCGCGAGAGCTGGATACCGCCGGTCGAGGGCGCAGCGCAGCACGACGAGAGCTAGCAGCCCACTTGCTCGGCGCCGCAGTGCCGTGGCGGTATCAATCCCAGGGGACGGTAAGACTCGGCGGGTCGGTCTGTCTGAGCATCATTCCCGAACGCTCGCCCAGCCGAGAATCGCCCGCTTGGACAGTCGGGACGGGCATGAGATAGTCGGCCGAACCTGTCCTGCGTGCAAGGAGGCTGACCATGGCTGGCGTTGAGAAACGTGACTTCGAGTCCCCAGACGAGAGTCGAACTCCCGACAAGACGCGGGTGGACGTCGTGCGCATGGGCGGCACGACCGCGGCCCGCTTCACGATGGAGCCTGGCTGGCGATGGTCTGAGTGCGTGAAGCCTGTGGCCGGGACGGATAGTTGCCAGCAGAGGCATGTGGGCGTTGTGCAGTCGGGCCGGATGCGCGTGACCCATGACGACGGCACTGTCCTTGAGCTTGGACCTGACGACGCCTATGTGATCGAGCCTGGGCACGATGCGGAGGTCCTCGGCGACGAGCGCTTCGTCGGCTTCGAGTTCGAGGCGCGGGCCGCTGAGGAGTACGCGCGTCCGTAGGAGTGGGCTGTGTCGGGCGTGCGCTCGCATCACGACCCACACGCCGGACCTGGCAGCCTGGGGTTGACCCGGTTTCGTCAGGGTGTCAACGAAACCGGGTCAACCCCACTTCCTGGAGCGAAGACTCCGAATCGGAACGAGTTATGTGCTTTGCGCGGGTCAACATCGTCGACCGGTAGCCGCCGACGACGGGGCTACACCTGTGCTTCGTCGCAGCCTCTCGCGAGCAGGTCGACGCCTTCCACCGCGCTGGCGTCGAGGCCGGATTTCGCTCCAACGGTGCGCCGGGCTACCGACCATATGCCCCCGGCTACTACGCCGCGTTCCTTCTCGATCCGGACGACAACAACATCGAGGCGCTCTACCGCGACGTCGGTAATCCGGGACACGTGTCGTAGAGGAACTGTGCCGCGCGGATCAGGTGCGCGAACACTGGCCCACGCAGCGATGCCTTTCCTTGGTGGGCAAGCGAGATTCTGCACGGTCCGGGGGTACGCTCCGGGAGGTGACGCACTACCTTTTCAACTTCGTGAGGGGGGACGCAGCGAACGGGTCAGCGCTGCGTGAACAGGCCGCTGGGTTCCTGCGGCTCAGGATGTGGGCCATCGACGCAGATGAGCGGCACGGCAACGCGCTAGCCCCCGGCGACCTCATCCTCATCTATCTGGGCGCACCCGAGCGGGAGTTCATCGGCCGCGCCGAGCTTGCCTCTGCGGCCCATGATTGGACACCGTCCGAGGCACAGGTGTACCCGGGCGATTCCCCTAGCGGAGTGTTGTTGGCTCAGGTCGAGGAATGGGACCCGCCCGTACCGATGGATATCGTGCTGTCGCAAATCGACCCGGCAGAGAACGCCAAGGCCGACTTCGCAGCTGGAGTCGTTCGGATTACCGCCAGCGAATATGAGACCGCCCTCGCCGTGGCGGCCGGCCGCGCGCGCTCGACTGGCTGATCGGACGGCGCTCCCCTTGCGTGTGGATCGATCTCAGAGCTGACTCTCGGCCGCAAGGCGCTCGGCCGGCATTCGCGAACCTCGCGCAGTCGAGTTTCCCTGTCCCTCGGTTCGCTTACGATTTCGTGTATCGCGCCCTTGGTGCTTCACGGCGGCCGAGTGATCCTGCGTGCGATCCGGACGCAAGAGTTCGACCGGCTGTACGAGGCGCGGGTGCATAGCGCGACGTGGCGCGGCCCCGTGGACTCGGACGCCTTGAGGAAGCGGATGGCGCACTCGGGTGAATGGTTCGAGGGACGGCTCGACCTAGCGATCGAATCGGACGGACGGCTGGTCGGCACGATCGGCGCACGGGCGACTGCGGGCTTCTCTCCGCCTGGCGTGTGCGAACTCGGAATCGAGCTGTTCGACGAAGTGCGCGGGAAGGGCGTTGGCACCGAAGCGGTGCGGCTCATCACTGAGTGGCTACTCGAGAATGACTACCCACGCGTGCAGGCCACCACGGATGTTCGGAACGCGCGGATGCGACGTGTGCTTGAGAAGCTCGGATTTAAGGAGGAAGGCGTTCTGCGCGCGTTCATGCCGGACGGCGACGGCCGCGCCGACTACGTCCTGTACGCGATCACGCGCTGACATTCGATCGTGGCGACGGCGACATTTGGAGCGCTGCCTTCTAGGCGAACCTGTCTGGTGGGCATTCCGGAACTCTGGCCGAACCCAGCTTGATCGCTCGAGTGCGGCTGCCCCGGAGAGTGGTCCTGTTGGCTTGGGGCGGCGCGGTTCACGTACCGGCGCTCCGCCCTCTTGATCGTCATCCTGCCGAAGCTCTCGCGCGATCTCGTCGCCCAATGACTCATCTGGCTCTTGCCCGAGTGGCCCCCACATCCCGGGTGATATCTCCCTGGACGCGCCAACGGCACGGGCGAGGGGCGCGGGCGAGTGATCAACTCGCGTTTCTCGCGTTTCTGCTCCCGCCTTCTTTTCGCTCGCTTCGATCCCAGAACGTCAGGTTACGCCTACGGGCGCGTTGTGGGCGAGCGTGAGTCTGTTCGCTCGGGTGAAATTCGCGAACACTGACCCACGCGAGGCTCGTAGTCTCCAGACGTGGCTGAAGACGATCCCGAAGAACGTGGCGCGAGGCTCGTCTTCCGCTCGCTGTTCCACCCCAGATGGTTCGCCGACGTGATTTGGCGGACATGGCTGCGGCGCAAGCGTCGTCGTGAAGAGCGTGCCCGGCTCAGCGGACATTCTTGAACACTCGCCCACCCCAGTTCCCCATATTCTCGGGCGGGGCGTCGATGACGGAGGACGACATCTACATTTCGGTTTCCGTGGGGGACGACGATTGGCCTGTCGCGGATATCATCTACGAGGGCGTTCAGTGGGCGCGTATGACCCTCGCTGACGGTTGGTACGTCGTCACTTCTACGGTGACCGGGATGCCCCACCACCGGCTCCCCTTGACGATGCGCTCGCCTCGCTCGAACAGACCAAGTTGCGGCTAGGGCAGCCTTGCAGGCCAAGACGCGTTGGCCGCTTGGGGACGAGATCTCGGATACGGCAGAATCCGTCGATGCAAATCTTTCTGGAAACCGAGCGGTTGGAGCTGCGACGGTTCACCGACGACGACGTCGAGAACCTCGTCGAGCTTGACAGCGATCCAGACGTGATGCGCTTCATAAACGGCGGTCGGCCGACGGCGCGCGACGAGATCGAGAACGAAGTTCTGCCGGCGTTCCTCGACTACTACGAGCGATACGCAGGCTATGGCTTGTGGGCCGCGGTAGAGAAGTCGACCGACCGATTCGTAGGTTAGTTCCACTTTCGCCCGGCCGAAGGTGCTCTCCCGACGAGGTCGAGCTCGGCTACCGGTTGCGCAGATCCGCCTGGGGAAAGGGTTATGCCACTGAAGGCTCACGTGCACTGATCCAGAAGGGCTTCGCAGAGCTTGGCGTTCAACGTGTGGTCGCATCCACGATGGTCGTGAACGTCGCGTCGCGACGCGTGATGGAGAACGCAGGGCTGAAGTTCGTGCGGACCTTTCACCAGCCGTGGCCCGACTACATCGAGGGCGAGGAGGAGGGCGACGTGGAGTATGCGCTTCTCAGATCGGAGTGGGAGCGGCCGACCGCGGAGGAGGTCGCCGCGGCGGCCGAGGGTGGAGGCAGCAGCCTCCACCCTCGTGGCCGGTTCCTTAGAACTTGAACTTGTCGATGTTCGCCTTGGTGAACGCGAACGGCGGCACGCCGATCATCACGCCGCTCTTGCCCACGGTCCGCTTGCCCGCGCTGCCGGCAGTGAAGGACTGGCCCGCTTTGCCACTCAGCTTTCCGTCCAGCACAGCGTGCGCGGTCTGGATGGCGACGTAGCCGAGGTCGACGACGTTCCACAGGCCGAACTTTTTCACGCAGCCGGACTTGACGTACGTCCGCATCTGGCTGGGGAGCCCGAGCCCGGTGAGGCGGACACTGCACTTCCCGGCCTGTGACAGCACCCGAGCTGCGGCGGAGATGCCGACCGTCGTCGGGGAGATGATCCCCTTCAGATTCGGATACGCCTGAAGCAGGGCCTGCGTCTCCTGCGCGGACTTCGTGTCGTTGTCGTCCCCGTACGCGACCTTCACGAGCTTCATGTTCTTGTACTTCGCCTTCTTGAGGGCGGCCTTCATGTACTTGATCCATTGGTTCTGGTTCGGGGCGACCGCCGTGGCCGAGAGGATCGCGAACTCGCCCGTATAGGCGATCTGCGAGCCGAGCCACTCGATCTGCGCCTCGCCGATCGACTTGAAGTCGGGCAGGCTGACGAAGATCGTGCGTGCACCCGGCACGGTGTCGGCGTCATACGTGACCACCTTCACGCCGCGGGCCTGCGCCCGCTTGAGCGCCGGAGCCACCGCATTCGCATCCGCCGCCGAGATGACGATCGCCTTGTAACCCTGGCGAACTGCCGTGTCGATGAACGGCACCTGCTTGGTTCCCGACGCCTCCGTCGGGGCGTTGAACGTCACCGTGTCGCCGAGCTCCTTCGCCGCCTTCTTGGCGCCTTGGTAGCTCGCCGTGAAGTACGGGTTGCCGAGGTTCTTCGGCAACAGGTAGATCTTGTACGTCGCGTCGGCCTTGTTCGGACCGGCGCTCCCAACGCCTGCCGCCAATGCAGCCGTGACGCCGCCAAGTGCGGCGACGGCGGCAAGCAGCGTGAGCTTCCTTCGCATCGTCAACCTCCGTGTCGAGTCTTCAATTGCACATTTCCGTGGACGAGGCCTGACTGGACCACCTCCTTCGCAGGGGTTCGAGCTCTTTTCCACGGCGCGCCTCTGGAGTGCACTGCGCGCGCGATGTTTCCGGCGAGAATCGCTCCGAGGAGAAGACCGCCGATGACCATGTCCTGGCTCGCACCGCTGAGGTTCGCGAGCTGCATCCCGTTGCGAAGTTCGGCGACGAGAAACAGCGCGAGCACGACTCCCAGCATCGAGCCCGAGCCGCCGAAGATGTCGACGCCACCCAGCACGACAGCGGTCACGACGTCGATCAGCTCGGATCCGCCTGCCGCGTCGGCCTGCACCGAGCCGAAGTAGCCGAGGTAGACGATGCCGGCGAATCCGGCCATCAGGCCCGCGACCGCGAAGATCGTCACGCGCACCCGTGTTACGGGAATGCCTGAGAAGCGCGCAGCTTCCCGGTTCGATCCGATCGCGAACAGGTAGCGGCCGAAGCGCGTGGCGTGCAGGAGCAGACCGAGCAGGAGTGCAAAGCCGACGAGCACGAAGAGCGCGATCGGCACCTGGTTCGAGATGTAGCCGCCGCCGATCTTCGTGAACCCGGTTGGAAAGTCGGCGCGTGCTTCGCCGCCGAGGATGACGTAGGCGAGGCCGCGGTAGGCGGCGAGCGTGCCGAGCGTGATCGCAAGCGACGGCAGGTTGAGGACGCCGATCAGCAGGCCGTTGCCGAGCCCGAGCAGCGTGGCGACGCCCAGTGCGACGAGCGCCGCAAGCCAGACGTTCAGACCGCCGTGCCACAACTGCGCGAACGTCACGGCGGAGACGGCCATCGTCGAGGCGACCGAGATGTCGATCTCGCCGGCCACGACCACGAACGTGAGCCCGAAGGCCAGCAAGCCGATGAAGATGTACGGCGTCGCGAGGTCGAGCAGGTTGAGCCGCGTCAGGAAAAACGGCGAGAGCGTCGTGCTCCAGAGGCCGACCGCGATGATCAAGACGACGAGCAGCGCCTCCCAGCGCCTGACCGCTCTCCAAGCAAGGCGGCCGACCGCCCTCACGCCGGCACTCCCTGCCCTCGAGCGGAGAGCAACTCGGCGCGCCGGCGTCGACGCAGCAGCTCCTGCAGCCGCTGCGTGATCAGAGCGTCGATCGTCACGGCCGCGACGATTGCGCTGCCGTTGAAGAAGATCTTCCAGAACTCGGAGATCTTCAGGAGCGTGAAGCCGTCCTGGATCGTCGCGACGAGCACCGCGCCGAGGACGGCCCCCAGGACCGTGCCCGATCCTCCGAAGACGTTCACGCCGCCGATCACGACTGCCGTAACGACGACCAGCTCGAAGCCTCGTCCGGCCACGGCGTCGACGCTCGCGAAGCGCGCGGCGAACATGAAGCCGCCGAGACCCGCGAGCGCGCCGCTGACCGCGAACGCGAGCATCACCCGTCGCACGACGGGGATGCCTGCCAGGCGCGCGGCGTCCGGATTCGAGCCGATTGCGTAGAGATCTCGGCCCCATGGGGCCCACCTCAGCAGCGCCGCGCCCGCGAGCGCGACGCCGACGGCGATCCAGGCGAGGAACGGGATGCCTGCCGGCTTCGGTTGCCTCGAAAGCGAATCCCCGGTAGATCGCGAGCGTCGCAAGCGTGGCGATGATGGCGGGAACGCCTGCGACGGCGACGAGCAGTCCGTTGCCGAGCCCGCAGAGCAGTCCGATTCCCATCGCGAGCAGCGCAATGACGATGACCGGAGTGCCCTGGTGGTGCGCCAGCGTGTCGGCCGACACATACGCGGTCAGTCCGACGACCGAGCCGACGCTGAGGTCGATGTTCCGCGTCAGGACGACCATCGTCTGACCGACCGCGACGACGATGACCATCGCCACGTCGGTGCCGATGTTCTGCCAGTTGCCGACCGTGAGGAAGTTGTCCGCGCGCGCCGTGAACATCAGGACCGCCGCGGCCAGCGCGACGAAGATGCCCAGCTCGCGCAACCGAAACGCCATTGCGGTGAGCGTGTGCGGCGAGACCGAGCGCGCCGAGACGCTCACGCGGCCTCCTCGACACCGGAGGCTGCCTCGATGATCCGCTCCTGCGTCGCCGCGTCCCTCGGGAACTCCGCGACGAGGCGGCCTTCGCGCATCACGAGCACGCGGTCGCTCATGCCGAGGATCTCGGGCAGCTCGGATGAGATCAGGAGAATCGTCAGCCCGTTGGCGGCAAGGTGCGAGATCGCCTGGTGCACGTCGGCCTTGGTGCCGACGTCGACTCCGTGCGTGGGCTCGTCGAGAATGAGAATCCCGGGCTCCGCCGCCAGCCATTTCGAGAGCACGACCTTCTGCTGG
>WNGA01001774.1_pt1 | contig 36754 bp, 46 predicted proteins | sample 5400061 | NCBI WGS metagenome assembly WNGA01 (sample SAMN13153366, study PRJNA577476) | soil metagenome | isolation source: 100 cm soil or saprolite under grassland replicate 2 | place: USA:California | collected 2016-06-15
TGGCGACCGATTCGGCCCGATACGGCAGGTTTCGGCCCTATTCGGGCACCGGAGAGGTTTCGGTGCCCATTCGGATCATCGGGGAGCGAGCGACCGCTACGTACCCTTAGTGAGTAGCTAGTCCAGAGCGGCCGTCCAGCGGAGATGCCCCGACCGGCAGTGACCGTGTCGCTGATCGTGGCCGCTGATACGCAGGGCCCCTGCGGCCATGGTTCGGTTGATCCTTCCTCTCAAGGCGTAGCGGAACACTGATCCGGGACGGCCTGCTGCGAGGTCCATGCGAAATCGATGCGTCTGGGAGTCCACCGGGGCTCCGCGCCCCAAGTCACCAGGAGCAAACCGAAGTCGTTTCAGGCGGCGACCGCGATCGCAATCGAGGGAGAGCCTGCCCGTGTTGATGTACCTGACCCAGCGCTGGCCGGTGCGTGGACCCACCGCGATCTGGATCCCCGTCACCCGTCGGTCATCGAGGTGTCCGCGATAGAAGACATCGGCTCGCGCAGCAGTCGTCGCGACGAGTCCAACAAGCATGACGGCACCAATCATGAGGCGTCCCCGAGCCACGAGGCCGCGATCTTCTCCAATGCCTAACCCGATTGTCAAACGAGAGCCAACGCGACAACGCTCCACTACCAGTCAGGCGGTGGCTTCTCTGAGAGGTGGTTCACCGCCGCTCACGCAAGACCCGGAGGCCATAGCCCGCCGCAATCACGACTGCCAGTAGGAACGCCAACCAGGCGGCCCCGAACCCCAATCCATCGCACTCGGCCCCGCTCGCCGCACAATCTGCCCCTGCCAGCGGCACCCAGATCACTACCAGGGGCGCGACGGATACGAGGGCCCATGGCCCGATGAAATAGCCCAACGCCAGCTGGGGCACGACTAAGAGGGCGACCATCAATGCAGGCCAATCCCAGAGCTGCACAAAGTTAGGGTCCAGCGCCAGGACCGCGCCCCACGACGCGGCCCACGCGATGAGGGCGATGATTCGCGCGGCTGGACGCCCCGACACGCCACGACCAACACCAAAGACCCCCAAATGGCACGCCCGTGCCACCTCCAGGAAGTGTTTGAGCCGGACCGGCTGACCGTGAGTGGGGGCGAGTAAGCGGCTGATGGGATTCGAACCCACGACCTTCTGCATGGCAAGCAGACGCTCTAGCCAACTGAGCTACAGCCGCGCGAACGCTGGATTCTAGCCCGGAGCTAGCCGCCGGCCAGCCGCGCATCCACCGAGATCTCGACGCCGGCCAGGGCCCTGGAAACCGGACAGCCCGCCTTCGCCGCCTGCACATGCTCGTTGAACTCGCCCTCGTCGATGCCGGGCACGTCGCCCTCCGTGGACAGCTCGATCCTCGTGATCGTCGGGCCTTCGCCCGCCGGCTCGAGGTGAACGCGCGCCTCCGTTTCGATTCGGCGCGGCTCGTGGCCGGCCTCGGCGAGCATGTTTGCGAGCGCCATCGAGAAGCAGCCCGCATGAGCGGCGCCGATCAGCTCCTCCGGATTTGTTCCTGTCCCCTCCTCGAATCGTGAGCTGAACGAGTAGGAGCCCTCGAACGCTCCGCTTCCCAGCGCCATCGTTCCGCTGCCGTCGCGAAGCGCCCCCTCCCATTTCGCGTTTGCCGTGCGAACCGCCATCTCCGTCTCCTCTCGTGGCTTGTCTGGAGGCTACCGAGCAGAGCTCACGCGGTCGCGTCGAGCGCGGCGTTCACAAGCGCGTCGGCGGCCTCGTTCTCGTCGCGAGGGACGTTGCGGATCGACCAGCGGTCGAAGCCCTCCAGCGCCTTGCGAACCTCGGCGTGTAGGGGTCGCAGCCCTACGTCCTTCACGCGATACTCGCCCCGGACCTGGCGGGCGATCAGCTCCGAGTCGCCCACGAGCTCCACCTCGGTGGCGCCGAGCGCGCGGGCGCGCTCGATCCCCAAGAGGAGCGCGCGGTACTCGGCGACGTTGTTGGTGGCGTTGCCGATCGTCTCGGAGCGCTCCTCCAGCACCTCGCCGCCGGGAGCGGACACGACGGCGGCGATCGCCGCCGGCCCGGGGTTTCCGCGCGCGCCCCCGTCGACGTTCACGACGAGCCTGGAGCTCAAGCGCTCACCGCCGCGAGTTCCGTCGTGATTGGGCGAGCGAAAGGCGAGTCAGGCAAGGACGCAGGGAGCGTGGCGTACTTGAAAAGTACGCGAGCGACTGAGGACGAAGCCTGGCGAAGCCTTGCAGCCGCCCAACGCGGCGGTACTCGCGGCGGGGAGCGCTCAAGCCTTCTTCGCGGCCGACTTGCGGCGGGCCGCCGACCGCAGCCGCAGCTTGCCTTCCTTGCTCACTGCGGCGTTCCAGGCGCGCGCGTCCTCGGCGAGCTCAGACATCTCCTTGCCCTTCGCGATCTCGCGGACGGGCTGGCCGTTGCCGTCGGCAGCCACCTCCCACTGGTACCACGAGAGCTCCCAGGCGACGGTCACCAATGCGAGCTGACGAGGGGCGTCCGCTCGCACCCCTACGTGCGGCTCGCCGAGCGAGCGGATCAGGCCCGCGACCTTGCGCGCCTCCTCGCTGTGGTTGAAGCGCTCCACCGCGCGGCGCATGAGCGCCTCGGGCCCACGTCGCGGGCGTGGCTTGCGCTCGCCGGTCCGGGCTGCGGGTCGCTGCTTGGACCGGGACTTCGCCCGCTGGGGCGCGCGCTTCCTGGGCCGTTCCGCCTGCGGTCGCGCACGCTTTTCGCGCGGCTTCTCGGGAGGTTGCTTCGCCTCGGCCTTCGCTTTCGGGGGCTCCAACTGCGGCTCCGACGCGTCCGCTTCGTTCGTCGCCGCGCGGCGAGTGCCGCGGGCACCTGGGCGTGCGCGTGAGGCCGCGCGGCCCAGGCGCTCGCGCAGCGCCTGCCCGCGCCCCGCTCGGCTCGGCGGCTCCTGGCCGATGGCCTCGGCCAGAGCCACGGGAATCCAGCCCGACGCCTCGGCGCGCGAACGGCAGTGCACGCAGACCCCCTGCTTGGAGCGCTGCGGCGTCAGGTACTCGTGCACCAGCTCCCCCTTGAGGAGCGTTCGCCCGCAGACGTCGCAGCTCTGATAGGAATCGGGCTGCTCGCGCTGCACAGTCCTCAACGTAGCAACGTGGACGGAGCGCGGATGGTCGGCTTCTTGCCGCGCCGGCGGCGTCAGGCCTTGACCTTCTCCTCCTCTGAGGCCTTTGCCTCGGCGATCACCTTCTGCGCGATGTGCGCCGGGATCTCCTCGTAGCGCTCGAACTCCATCGTGTAGTCGCCACGACCCCCCGTGATGGCCCGCAGGTCGGGCGCGTAGTCGAGGACCTCCGACATCGGCACCTCCGCCTTGATCTCGGTCGCCGAGCCCTTCGGCTCCAGCCCGAGGGGACGGCCGCGGCGCGAGTTCAGGTCCCCCACGACGTCGCCCACCGAATCCTCGGGCACGGCGATGGTCATCTGGACGATCGGCTCGAGCAGGTACGGATCCGCCTCCGCGGCGGCCTGCTTGAAGGCCATGGAGCCGGCGATCTTGAACGCCATCTCCGATGAGTCCACGGAGTGGTGCTGCCCGTCGTACAGGCGCACCCGCACATCCTTCATCGGGTAGCCGGCCAGGACGCCGCCCTGCATGGCCTCGGCGATCCCCTTCTCGACCGCCGGGATGAAGCTCGTGGGGATCACGCCTCCCTTGATCGCGTTCACGAACTCAAAGCCCGTGCCGGTCTCCGCGGGCTCGATCTCGATGTGGCAGTCGCCGAACTGTCCCCGGCCGCCGGTCTGCTTCTTGTAGCGGCCGTGCGCCTTGGCGGACTTGCGGATGGTCTCGAGATACGGGACCTGCGGCGGATGAAGCTCGATCTCCGCGCCGTAGCGGCGCTTCATCCGGTCGACGACCACCTCCACGTGAACCTGGGTGAGCCCGGCGATGATGTGCTCGCCGGTCTGGGGATCGCGGTGGACGTCCAGGGTGGGGTCCTCCTCCGTCAGCCGCCGTACAGCCGTGGCCGCCTTCTCCTCGTCTCCCTTCGACTTCGGCTCGAACGCGAATGCCATCACCGGCGCCGGCAGGTCCAGCGGCGGGAAGGAGATCCCGGTGTCCTTCTCGGCGATCACGTCGCCGGCCCGGGTATCGCGAAGCTTGGCCACCGCCCCGATGTCTCCCGCGCCCAGCTCGTCCACGGTGGAGGTCTCCTTGCCGCACGGGCCAGCGAGCTGCCCGATGCGCTCCTTGGACTTGCGGGTGGCGTTGAAGACCTGGGCGTCGGAGCCCAGCGTGCCCGAGTAGACGCGCAGCATGTTGATGCGGCCTGTGTAAGGGTCAGCGGTCGTCTTGAACACGTAGGCGAGCAGCTCGCCCTCCTCGTCCGGCTCGACCTCGATCTCGTTCCCATCGGCGTCGAGCGCCTTGATCGCGCCCCGCATCGCCGGCGATGGGACGTCCTCCACGAGGGCCTCCAGGAGGCGATTCGTGCCGAGGTTCTTCGTCGCCACGCCGCACGTCACCGGGAACAGGTGACCCTCGGTGACCCCCGCCTTGAGCGCGGTCACCACCTCCTCGTGCGAGATCTCCTCGCTCTCCAGGTAGCGCTCCATGAGCTCGTCGGAGTTCTCGGCGACCTCGTCCATCAGCTTCTCGCGGTACTCCTCGGCCTGCGCCTTCAGGTCGTCGGGGATCTCGGCCTCCTTGGCGTTGCCCCTTCCCTCCCCCCCGTACTCGAATGCCCTCATGTCGATCAGATCGATGACGCCGCGCACCTCGTGCTCGGAGCCGATCGGGATCTCGGTGGCGACCACGTGCGAGCCGAAGGCCTCCTTGAGCGAGTCGAGGGTGCGGAAGAAGTCGGCGCGCTCGCGATCGAGCATGTTCACGAACACGAGACGCGCCAGACCCCCCTCATCGGCGCGGCTCCACAGCCGCTCCGTTTGCACCTCCACCCCCATCACGGCGTTGACCACGACCACGGCGGCATCGACCACCCGCAGGGCGCCGAGCGTGTCGGCTACGAAGCTGGGGTCCCCGGGGGTGTCGATGAGGTTGATCTTGCGATCGGAGAACTCGAACGACGCCACGCCGGCGCCGATCGACATCTCGCGCTCGTGCTCGTCCGGCTCGAAGTCGGAGACGGTCGAGCCGTCCTCCACCCGCCCGAGCCGGTTGACGACCCCGGCCTCGAACAGGAGCGCCTCCGTGAGGCTCGTCTTCCCGCTCCCCCGGTGCCCGATCAGGACGACGTTGCGAATCCGGTCGACCGGCTTGTGCGCCATCCCGATGCAATATATGACCTGCGCCTGGGCTCGTTGCTCGCGGCGGGCTACGGCCGCGTGGCGAACCGGGAGCGCAGGCCGAGCACGGCCTTGGTGTGCAGCTGGGAGACGCGCGACTCCGTGACCCCCAGCACCTCGCCGATCTCCCGCAGGGTCAGGTTCTCGTAGTAGTAGAGCGCCACTACGAGCCGCTCGCGCTCCGGCAGGGACTCGATCGCATCCGCGAGGCGATCCTTGAGCTCCGAGGCCTGCGCCTCGGTCTCGGGATCGACCGCGTTGGGGTCGTGGATCGTGTCGAGAACGGAGATGTGCCCGCCACCGCCCTCGGGATCGGCGAACGTCCACAGGTCGTCGAGAGCCAGAACCGAGGAGTTGGCGATCTCGAGAAGAGCGTCGCGGAAGTCGTCGACCGTGATCTTGAGCTTCTTGGCCATCTCCTCGTCGCTGGGAGCGCGCTGGAGCTTTGCCTCGAGCGCCGCGTGCGCCTTCTCCACGTCGCGAGCCCGCGCGCGCACCGAACGCGGCACCCAGTCGAGGGAGCGAAGCTCGTCGATGATCGCGCCCTTTATCCGAGTGACGGCAAACGTCTCGAACTTGATCTCACGATCGAGGTCGAACCGCTCGATCGCCCCGATCAGGCCGAGCAATCCGTAGGAGATGAGGTCGGACTCCTCGACGTGAGCGGGGAGCCCCGAGGCCATCCGTCCAGCGATGAACTTGACGAGCGGGGAGTAGGCGACCACGAGGCGCTCACGCGCGCGTTCGTCTCCCTGCTCCTTGTAGTGCCGCCACAGTTCCCTTAGCTCGACGGCTTTGACGTTGGTCTCCATCGCTCTCCCTAACCCGAAAACCTATCCGGCACCGGCTAAGCACGCGGGTGAGAGCGTGCGTACGCTCGTCGCAGACGCTGGGGCTCCACGCGGGTATACACCTGCGTCGTCGAGACGCTCGCATGGCCCAAAAGCTCCTGGATCGAGCGCAGATCCGCGCCCCCTTCCAGCAGATGAGTCGCAAAGGAGTGACGCAGGGTGTGGGGTGAGACGTGACCGGCGACCGCCGCCTCGCGCACCCAGCGCTCGAGCCGCCGCCGCACGTCGGACGGCGAGAGCCGCCGTCCGCGCCGCGACAGGAATAAGGCGCCCTCCGCGCGGTTCGCCGAGAGCGCGGGACGAGCGGCCCCCAGATAGCGCTCGAGCGCCCGCTGCGCCGGCTCGCCCATCGGCACGATCCTGGTCACCGACCCCTTGCCCGCGACCCTCAGGGTCTCCGAGTCGAAGTCCGCCGCGCCGAGGTCCAGGTTCACGATCTCCTCGGCGCGCAGCCCGCACGCGTACGCGAGCTCGAACAGGGCCCGGTCGCGAACCTCGAGCGGACCCGATGCGGGAATCCGATCCAGGAGCGCCCCGATCTCGTCGGGGCCCAACACGCGCGGCAGCCGCGTGCCCCGCTTCGGGCTCGGCATCAGCTCGCCTGGATTCTGGGGCGCCTCCCCGACTCGCACCAGATGGTCGTGGAGGCTCCTCACCGCGGCGAGCTTGCGCGCCACGCTCGAGGGCGCAAGACCGCGGTTGGAGAGGGCCGCCGCATATGAGCGCAGGTCCCGATAGGCGAGCGTGCCGGGCTCCTTGCGACGCTCGGAGGCCCAGGCGGCGAGCTCGGCGAGGTCGCCCCCATAGGCGCGCAGCGTGTGTCGGGAGGCGCCGCGCGTCTCGAGCTCCCTGCGGAATCGCCCAAGCGCCGCCTCCCATGCGGGGCTGACCTCCGGCTTCGCGGTCGTCTGTGCCACGGCGATTTATTCGCCGGCCGGTCGCGCCACCCTCCGCGTGCAGGGGATCGGCCGCGCTCAGTTGCCGATGTAGATGGGGGTTCCGAGGGGGACCTGGTCGTAGAGCTCGATCACGTCGGGGATCGACATCCGGACGCAGCCGTGGGAGGCAGCGGTGCCAAGCGAGGCGAGGTCGTCGGTGCCGTGGATGCCGGAGCCCTGCCAGAAGCCCATCCAACGGGCCTTCAGCGGGTCCGCGGGCCCGGGCGGGATGACCTGTCCGGCGAGGTCGCCGGCCCAAGCGGAGTCGGGGACGTACCAGGATGGGTCGACCTGCTTGTCGTCGATCGTGTACTGGCCCGCCGGGGTCTCCAGCCCCGCCTGGCCGACGGCGATCGTGTAGGTCTTGACGAGCTTCAGATCCTTCCACAGCCGCAGCGCGAAGCCGGCCCGATCGATCGTGATGAAGGTCGGGTAGTGCTGCGCGAGCTCGTCCGTGGTCACGTCGGGCTTCACTCGCTTGACTGGCGCGGCCACGGTCCGATGTGTGGGCCGATCCAGGGCCGATCTCACCCGCGAGCGCAGGTCGCCGGTGAGCACGCTCAACCCCTCCTGGGCGGGCACCGGGTTGAGCGAGGAGGGGGTGGGGCTGACGGTGGCGTCCTGCGCCGGGCGGTTGAGGTGCTGAGCGACCCCGTCCACGAAGCCGTCGAGCGCATCCGCCGAGTAGGTGATCTGCGGGGCGATCTCGCGGTCGACGGACCCGCCCGTCGTGTAGCGCCACACGCGGGTGGGGAAGCTGTCCGAGCGGCTCGCATCGAGGGCAGCGTCAACCATCCCGTCGACGTCGGCCTTGAGCTTCGCCTGCTCCGGGGTGAGCGTGAAGTCCTGATCCTCGAAGGTGACCGTGACGGGCTTCTCGATCGGCTTCGCAAGCCTCGTCCGCAGCCGGTGGTGCGCCTGATCGCTCGTCAGCCCGCCGAGGTTGACGTCGCCGACCCGGACACCGTCGGAGATCGTGTCGGAGTGCGCGCGGTCGATCGCGTACGCGGCGACCGCGAGCGCCATGAGGACGCCGAGCACGGCAACGAGGGCTATCTGCACTCTGCGTCCCACGACCTGAGGAGTCTAGGGAGGCCCCTGGCCGGGATTGGGATGCTGGGCCCTCCGCAACCCCCATTGCGCCGAGGTCAGGTCAGATTTCGAACCCTCAGATTCCGAGCGGCTCGCGGTCCCCCGCCCCCTCGCCGCGCTCAGCCGAGGAAGCACGCCTCACGTTGGGGCTCCACCGCAGGAACTCCTCGACCTCGCGCTCGTAGGTGTAGGTGCGCTCGGCTCCCTGCATCACCGGCGCGAGCCTCAGGTGCTGACCGAGCTTGAGGACGGTCTCGCGTGTCGTGTAGCCGTAGTCGAACCCCGTCGCCTTGAAGAGGCGATTGTCGACGCCGCGGCCGAAGCGAAGCTGGTTGATGACCTCGTCGGGGATCCGGAAGCCGAGCCTTCGCAGCGACCCGGCGGCGAGGCCCGTCCCCCAGGGCGGCAGGACCGGCAGCGGGCGCTTTCCCAGCAGGTCGATGATCTCCGAGAGAGCGAGCACCCCGTCCGCGGCCACGTTGTAGATCCCGGGCGCGACGCGGAATGCGGCGTGCTCCAGCGCGTGCACCACGTCGTCTTCGTGCACGAACTGAAGCCGTGGGTCGAAGCCGAGCACCATCGGCACGAAGGGCAGCCGGAACATGCGCATGAAAGCGTTGTCGACGTCCGGCCCGAGCACGTTCGCGCAGCGCAGGACGGTCACGGTGACGTCCGGATTGCGCTCGGCGAACTCGCTCACCGCCTGCTCAGCCTCCACCATGTCTCGCTCGAGGCGGGTGCGGGGCGCGTGCGGGCGGCGCATCTCCTCGGTGAAGAAGGCGGGATCGTCCTGCTCGGCGCCGTAGTAGTGGGTGGTGCTCTTGAAGATGAACTTTCGCACCGGGGAGTCCGGCCCGGTGCAGGCGGCGAGGATGTTCATCGTGCCGATGACGTTGTTCTCGTGCGCTACCTGCGGCGGCGCCATCAGCGAGTTGACGGCCAGGCGCGTGTCGATGACGGTGTCGATCTCGGCCGCCCGCACGATGCGGGAGAGCAGCGAATGCTGGTTCGAGACCTTCACGAACTCCGTGCGCTCGAGCTCGCGGCTGGGAGCGTCGCTGTCTACGCCGATGATCGCCTCGATGTGCTCGAAGCTCTCAAGGGCCTGCGCGAGCCGCCCGCCCCAGTAGGTCGACAGCCCGGTGACGAGGACGCGGCGAGTGTCCCTGCCGGTCGGGTTCATCCCAGCCAGACCGACTTCCGCTCTCCGAGCATCTCGTACAGGGTTTCCTGGATCCGCGCGCGGATCTCCTGCGAGAGCGTCTGCACGAGGGCCTTGTCCTCGGCCGCATCCGCCCCGCCCAGCTCGACGGTGTCGATCGGCTCCAGGAAGCGGATCCTGAACTTCGCCGGCAGGTATCCGAGCATCCCCAGCGGTCCCAGCCACGGAAAGGTGGGCGTGATGGGGAAGTAGATCAGCCCGGTCAGGCGCCGCAGGACGTCGATGTGGCCGAAGATCGGCGCCGCCTCCTCCGCCCCGATCACGCAGGTGGGCACGAGCTGTGCCTCGGCGCGCATCGCCGCCTCCACGAAGCCGCCGCGGCCGAACCGCCGCAACCGGTAGCGGTCACGGTAGAGCTTCTCGGTTCCCTTGCGGCCCTCAGGGAAGACGAGCACGAGCTGGCGCTCGTCATAGAGCAAGCGGTGCACGTTGGCGGGGTGCGCGGCCACGCCGCCGGTCTTCGGGATCAGCATGGAGAAGCCGGGATAGCCCTTGAAGAAGTGCTCGACCGTGAGATAGACCGGGCGGGGGTTCGGATGCTCCTCGCGAATCGCCTTGGCGATCATCGAAGCGTCCGGGGGAAGCGCCCCGGCGTGGTTGGAGACGATCAACGCTCCGCTCTCCGATGGAACGTTCTCGATGCCCTCCACCTCCACCCGGAACCAGTACCGGTAGAAGAACTCGACCAGCGTGCGGTCCATGAAGCCCTCGACCCGCTCGGAGCGCCCCCAGTCGTTCAGCTGGCGCTCGGGCTCGATCGCCGGCAGGAGCTCGCGCATCACCTCCGCGGGGCGGCGCTCGGGAAGCTGATCGGTCGCCGCCGCTTCCTCGCTGGGAACCGAGATCGGGGCAGCCAGGGATGTTCTGTGCTCGTCGGCCATCGGTGCCTCATTCTCGCATCGGCGGCCAATATGTTTCTTCCGATGCGCTCCAAGGACCAGATTCGGCGGGCGATCTGGCGAGCCATGGACCGGGAGGGCGTTTCGCGCTTTCCAGGGGCGGAAGGCCGGATCCCCAACTTCGCCGGCGCGAAGCTGGCGGCGGAGAAGCTCTCAGCGCACCGGCTGTGGAAGCGAGCGCAGGTGGTGAAGGCCAACCCGGACTCCCCTCAGACGCATGCGCGCCGCCTGGCGCTCGAGGACGGCAAGAAGCTGGTCCTGGCGGTTCCCCGCCTGCACGACCAGCATCCCTTCCGGCTCTTGGACCCCAAGCGCCTCACGAAGAAGCAGGTGCGCGAGGCCGCGACGATCAAGGGCGCCCTGCGCCACGGCAAGGTGGTCGCGCTCGAGGAGATCCCGGAGATCGACTTCGTGCTGTGCGGGTCGGTCGCCGTCAACCTGAGCGGGGCGCGGATCGGCAAGGGCGGCGGCTTCTCCGACCTGGAGTACGGACTGCTGATCGAGGAGGGCAAGATCGACGACCACACCTGCGTGGCAACGACCGTCCACCCCATCCAGATCCTGCGCGAGCACCTGATGATCACGGACCACGACCTGCCCGTCGACTTGATCGCCACGCCGCGCGCCGTGATCGAGGTCGAGCGAATGTACGACCGCCCCCGCGGCATCCTCTGGGACCACCTCCAGCCACCGCAGATCCACGAGATCCCGATCCTGGAGCGGATGGGCTACGCGTGAGCGCCCAGGAGCAGACCGGGGATCGGACGAGCCTCGTGGCGCAGCTCTTCGAGGAGTTCTTTCCCTTTGCGGCGCCGGCCGGCGAGCTCCCGGATGCGACGCCGCCGGAGGGACCCGACCCCTACGGGAACCCCGATCCCGAGTGGCTGGGAATCGACTGGCGCTCCCACCTGCGGCGGGTCGAGGTGCCGATGCCCGGCGAGCCGCCGCCGGGGGATCGTCCGCAGCGCCACGATGACCAGCCCACCGAGGTCAACTACGTGGAGATGTCCCCGTCGAAGGAGGGTTCGGGCTTCACCGTCCTGTTCATTCACGGCCTCTCGGGCTCGTGGCAGAACTGGCTCGAGAACATCCCCCACTTCGCCCGCACGCACAGGGTGATCGCGCCGGACCTGCCCGGCTTCGGGCACAGCCCGCTGCCGCCGTGGCGGATCTCGATCGAGAGCTATGGGCGCCTGGTCCACAGCTTCTGCAAGGCGCTCGATGTCGGCGACTGCGCGATCGTGGGCAACTCCATGGGCGGCTTCATCTCCGCGGAGGCGGCGTGTGCCCAACCGGACCGCTTCGAGAAGCTGGTTCTGGTTTCCGCGGCCGGCGTGTCCCATGCGCGCATGCGCCGCCAGCCGGCGGAGACGGCGGCTCGGATGGCGGCGGCAACGGCGCCGCTTCTGCTCAAGGCCCAGGAGCGGGGATTGCGGCGGCCCCGCCTGCGCTTCGCGACCTTCAAGGGCCTTTTCCATCGCCCCGACCTGCTGCGCCGCGAGCTGCTCCTAGAGCAGTTTCACAACGGCGCGGGCCGTCCGGGCCTCGTGCCCGCGGTCCAGGGCCTGGTGGGCTACGACATCCTGGACCGGCTGGAGGACGTCGAGGTCCCGACGCTGATCGTGTGGGGGCGCAACGACCGCGTTGTGCCAGCGCATGATGCGGCGGGTTACGCGCGGCGCCTGCGCAATTCCCGCACGGTGATCTTCGACGGCACGGGACACCTGCCGCAGCTGGAGCGACCGGTTCGCTTCAACCGGGTTCTCGAGACGTTCCTGGGCGAGTAGGGCGGGGCGGGGCTCGAGACGTTCCTGGGCAAGTTGGACGGGAAACCGCCTTATTGCAGCCGTTTCCGTTTATTGAGTGATCGCACCCTCCGAGGCCGAGGAAACGCTCCGGGCGTATTTGGCCATCACGCCGGTGGTGTACGGCGGTTCTGGGGGCTGGTACGCGGCCACCCGCGCGGCGATCTCCTCGTCCGAGAGGTCGACGTCCAGGCGCCGGGCTTCGACGTCGAACGTGATCTCGTCGCCGTCCCGGACCGCCGCGATCGGTCCGCCCCGGACCGCCTCGGGAGCCACGTGGCCGGCCATCAGCCCATGGGTGGCACCGGAGAAGCGGCCGTCGGTGAGCAGCGCGACCTGGTCGCCGAGTCCCTCGCCGACGAGCGCCGCCGTGACGTGGAGCATCTCGCGCATCCCCGGGCCGCCCGCCGGGCCCTCGTTGCGGATCACGACGATGTCGCCGGCCTTGATCGCCTGCTCGGAAACTGCCGCGAAGGCGTCCTCCTCGGACTCAAAGACGCGGGCGGGACCCGTCTGGGTAAGGCGCTCGGTGCCCGCGAGCTTGACGACACAGCCATCGGGCGCCAGGTTGCCGCGCAGGACCGCGAAGCCACCCTCGTCCTTGATCGGGTCGGAAGTTGGGCGCACGACCACCTGCCCGGGCGTCTCCTCCGTCGCCGCCGCCTCCTCTCCTACCGTGCGGCCGGTGACGGTGAGCGCATCCGAGTGGAGAACGCCGGCTTCGGCGAGCCGCTTCGCGATCACGCCGACGCCGCCGGCCTTGTACAGATCGGTGGCGACGAAGTTACCGCTCGGCTTCAGGTCCGCCATCAGCGGCGTGCGGCGGGAGATGCGCTCGAAGTCGTCGATGTCCAGCTCGATGCCCGCCTCTCGAGCGATCGCCAGCAGGTGCAGGACGCCGTTGGTGGACCCTCCCGAGGCGCACACGCAGGCGATGGCGTTCTCCAGCGACTCGCGGGTGATCACCCGGCTCGGCCTCAGATCCTCAGCCAGGGCCCGAATGGCGAGTCGTCCCGCCTCGCGCGCGACGTCGTGCTTCTCGCCGTTCATCGCGGGCACCATCGCCGAGCCCATCGGCGAGATCCCCATCGTCTCGAACGCGCAGGCCATCGTGTTGGCCGTGAACTGGCCGCCGCAGGCCCCCGCACCCGGGCTGGCGCAACCCTCCAGCTCGAGCAGGTCGTCGTCCGAGAGGTCGCCCGAGGCGTGCGCCCCGATCGCCTCGAAGACGTCCTGGATCGTCACGTCGCGCCCGCGCCACCGACCCGGCGCAATCGAGCCTCCATAGAGCATCACGCCGGGCACGTCGAGCCGCGCGAGCGCCATCACCGCGCCCGGGATGGTCTTGTCGCAGCCCGAGAGCGCCACCACCGCGTCGAACTGGTAGCCGCGCACGGTGAGCTCGATCGAGTCGGCAATCACCTCCCGGCTGACGAGCGAGGTCTTCATCCCCTCGGTCCCCATCGTGATCCCGTCGGAGATCGCGATGGAGTTGAACTCCATCGGCGTCCCCCCCGCCTCGCGCACCCCCTCCTTGACGGACTCGGCCAGCTCGCGCAGGTGGAAGTTGCAGGGCATGGCCTCGATCCAGGTATTCGCGACCCCCACTGTGGGCCGGCGCAGCGCGTCGTCGTCGAAGCCGATCCCCTTCATGTAGGCGCGCGCGGCGGCGCGATCGGGACCGTCGAAGACCCCGGCGGAGCGAGGGCGCGGCAGGCTCACGCAGCCGCCACGCGCCGCGCCTGCCATCCGCGCATCTGGATCAGGTCCCGTCGCACCCGGCCCGGATCGACCCGCCGGCCGGGGACGTGCATGTTGGCCACGGAGATCAGGTCGCGCTCGCCGGCACGCAGCGACATCCACTTGGCGAGCACGTCGTCCGCGTCCGGCAGCCGCTCGCCGAGCGCCGGCTCGGAGCGATCGGGAAACTCGACGCAGTATTCGCTCAAGAGCTCGTCGCTATCGGAGTCGTAGGCGACGATCGGTCGGTGCGGATACAGCAGGTAACCGTAGCCCTGGCCGTCTCCCTCCAGCGCGATGAAGCCGAGCTCGGTGTACATCGCGTACTCCTCGGCGGAAACGATCGACCGCATCAGCTCGCGCGCCCGAGCCTCGGCCCGGCGCTCGCGCCCGGGATCGAACGCGGGGGCGGGCGGAGCGGGCGGGCGGCGCCGGCGGCGCTGGCGGAGCCGATCCACGACGGTCGGACCGAACCCGATCGCGGCCAGGACGATCACGACGATCGCGGAAGTGGCGACGACGAACGTCAACCGCCGGCGGCCGGCGGGAAGAACACCACCCGCTCGGCGTCAACCGGGACCTCGGAGAAGTCCCGCACCATGGTCGCCTCGCGCCGCATTCCGTCTGAGGTCGGGACCGCCGCCGACATGCCCAGATCGAGCTGGCGGCGAAACTCCTCCACCAGGCGCTCCTCGTCTTCCGCAATCGCGGGATCGCCCTCGGCGAGAAGCACGTCTCCGTGCCCGGGCTTCATGCGGACCAGCTTCACGAACATGGATTATGCCTCCAACCGCCGCAAACCGATCGCATCGACCGGCCCAGCGCCCCTGCCCAGCTCGGCGAGCCCGCTCCCGACCGCCTCCGCGGCGATCTCCCGGGCCCAGCGCGCCGCCTCGGCAAGCTCGGTCCCTCGGGCGAGGTAGGCGGCGAGCGCCGAGGAGTGGGTGCAGCCGGAGCCGTGCGAGGCGGCGTCCTCGAAGCGCGGGCCGTCGATTCGCACCGTTCCCGAGCCGTCGAAGAGCACGTCCGCTCCGTCCTCGGAATGGCCTCCGGTCACGATCACGGCAGCGGGGCCCACCGCCTGGATTGCCCTGGCGAGCTCCTCCGCGCTCGCGCCCTCCCCGAGTCCGGCGAGCTCGCGTGCCTCCGCCAAGTTCGGGGTGGCCACCGTGGCGAGCGGCAGGATCCGCTCGATCAGGGCGGCCTTGGCGTTCGGGTCGAGAAGCACCGCCCCGCTCTGCGACACCATCACCGGGTCGACCACGATCGGCGCGTCGCCCGTCAGCGCGAGCGCCTCGACCACGGCATCGATAGTCCGCTCGTCGCCGAGCATTCCGACCTTGACCGCATCCACGCCGATGTCGTCGACCACCGCCCTCACCTGGGCGAGGATCATCTCCGGCTCCACGGGAGCGACCATCTGGACACCGACTGTGTTCTGCGCCGTCAGGGCGGTGATCGCGGTCATCCCGTGCACGCCGCAGCGCGCGAACGCCTTCAGGTCCGCCTGGATACCCGCCCCACCTCCGGAGTCCGAGCCGGCGATGGAGAGGCAGGCCGGTATGCGATCGGGGGTCACATGGTCAGCGTAGATGACCGTCTAGGCGTGTCAGGCCTCCGAGTCGGCCGGGGCGAGGAGAGCGGTCCTCGCGTAGCTGCCGGTCGCGTCCGCGCGGACGTAGCCGAGCAGCTCGAGGCGCGCCAGGGCGACGGCCACCTGGGCCGGCGGCGCCTCGCACGCCATGGCGATGTCGTCGCAGATGGCGCTTCCACCCTCCACCAGCTCCAGGACGCGGCGCAGCTCCGGCTCCAGCTCCGGCCCATCGCGATGCAGGGTGCGAGCCCCCACCCCCAGCAGCAGGTCGAGGACATCCTGGGCATCGCGAATCACCTTTGCTCCGTCGAACAGGAGGTCGTTGGTCCCGCCGGAGAGCCACGAGTTCACGGGCCCCGGCACCGCTCCCACGTCGCGGTTCATGTCCGTCGCCTCTCGCGCCGTGATCAGGGAGCCGGACCGCGAGGCGCCCTCCACCACGATGGTGACCGCAGAGAGCGCTGCCATGATCCGGTTCCGCGCCGGAAAGCACCACGGCGCGATCTGCTGGCCTGCCGGCCACTCCGAGATCGCGGCGCCTCGATCGACGATCCGCTCGTACAGGCGCCGTTCCCCCGGCGGGTAGACGACGTCCGGGCCACCGCCCAAAACGGCGACCGTGGTTCCCCCTTCGGCAAGGGCACCTCGGTGCGCTGCTGCGTCGATCCCGCGCGCCATGCCGCTGACCACGCTGAGCCCCGCCGCCGCCAGCAGGCTTCCGAGCTCCTCGGCAACCGACACGCCGTATGGGCTGGCGCGGCGCGAGCCGACGATCGTCACCGTCGCCTTGCTGTCCCACCCCGCGACCACGGCGCGATCCCCGCAACCATGGATCGCCTCCGGCGCCCGCTCGTCGAGGTCGAGCAGGGCCTCCGGGTAGCCCCGGTCGCCCCGCGCGATGCGCCAGACCTCGCTGCGTCCGCCGCTCAACGCGCGCCTCGCTTCCGCAGCGCCAGTGCCCCTCCGACGTGCTCGGCGCCCACGCTTTCCGTGCCCGCGAGGTCGGCGATCGTGCGCGCGACGCGCAATACCCGGTCGTAGCCACGCCCGCTCAGGCGAAGCCGCTCGTGGCCGCTCGCCAGCATGGCGCTCGCCTCACGGTCGAGCCGCACGTGGAGCCGGGTCTCCGCCGGACCCATGCTCGCGTTGCACCGCCCGGTCCCTAGCCGGCGCTCCTGGCGCCCGCGGGCTGCTATGACCCGCTCGCGCACCGCCGCGGAAGCCTCCCCCGGCGGACCGGCCATGTCCTCCGCGGAGGGTCGGCGGACGTTGACGCAGACGTCGATCCGATCGGCCAGCGCGCCGCTCAGCTTCGCCCGGTACCGCCGGATCGCGGCCGGCTGGCAGTCACACTGGGGGCTGTCGGCGCCGTAGCCGCAGGGACATGGATTCGCCGCCGCGACCAGGAGGAACCGGCAGGGGAGCTCGACTCGGTGACGGGCTCGCGTCAGGGCGACGCGTCCCTCCTCGAGCGGCTGGCGAAGCGCCTCCAGCGCATCGCGCGAGAACTCCCCGAGCTCGTCGAGGAAGAGGACACCCTCGTGGGCCAGCGTCACCTCCCCCGCCCGGGGTGGCGACCCGCCACCGACGAGGCCGGCCGTCGAGACGGTGTGGTGCGGGGCTCGGAACGGCCGGGTTAGGTGCGACGAGCCGTTCGCCAGGGCCCCGCAAGCGCTCGCGATGCGCATCACTTCGAGCGCCTCCGCCCTCCCCAGCGACGGCATGATCGACGGCAGGCGCCGCGCGGCCAGGGACTTGCCGGCACCCGGCGGACCGGTGATCATCAGGCTGTGACCGCCTGCGGCGGCTACCTCCAGGGCGTGTCGCAGGTAGGGCTGCCCTCGGAGATCGGCGAGATCCGGCGCCGCCGGACTCGAGCCGTTGGCGCTCCACCGGAACGGAGTAGACGCCGGTGGCTCCGCATCCGTTCCGAGCGACGGGACCTGGTCCAGCCGCTCGAGCGGCACGACCCTCGGACCTGCGGCCAGCGCCGCCTCCGGGCCGTTCTCCTTCGGAACGGCGATCGCCTGCGACCCCTGGCGTCCGGCGGCCTCGGCCATCGCCAGCGCGCCGGCGACCGGCCTGATCGAGCCGTCGAGCGCCAGCTCCCCGGCGAGCGCGACGGACGTGAGGCGCTCGGTAGGAAGCTGGCCGGAAGCCCCCAGCAACGCGGCGGCGATCGCGAGATCGAACGCCGGCCCTGCCTTTCGTAGGTCGGCCGGGGCGAGGTTCGCGGTGATCCGCTCCTGCGGGAACTTGAACCCGGAGTTGGCGAGAGCCGAACGCACCCGCTCCCGCGACTCCCTCACCGCCGCGTCCGGGAGCCCGACGATCGAGAACGCCGGCAGCCCACGGGAGACGTGGACCTCGACTCGGACCTCGCGTGCCTCGACTCCCAGCAGCGTGAAGGTGCGAGCGATCGCGAGCACGCGGCGAACCTAGGGCGGCGAGGCGCGCTCATGGAGCGCAAGATGTGCCGACTCCGTGACGCTCCCTTGACCATGGGCGCACCTCGGACGCGCCCGCCGGCTCTAGCGTGCGGGCGGTGACCGAGGCTCGTCAGCGACTGGGGCGCACGGCGGAGGAGCTGGTCGCGCAGCGGCTCGCGGGACGCGGCGCCCGGATCGTCGCCAGGAACGTGCGGACCTCAGAGGTCCGCGGCGAGATCGACCTGATCGCGCTCGACGGTCGAGCGCTCGTGTTCGTCGAGGTGAAGGCCCTGCGCGCCGGCTCGATCGCCGGACCGGAGCACCCGGCGCTCGCCGTCGGACGCCGCAAGCAGCGAAAGCTCCGCTCCCTGGCCGTGGCCTGGCTCCGCGATCAAGACGGCTCGGTCCCGCCCCACGCTTCGCTTCGATTCGATGTCGTCGGCGTCCGCCTAGACGCTCGCAACCGCGTCGTCGAGTGGGAGCATCTGCGCGGCGCGTTCTAGGGATGACTGCGGGCTTCGGCTATGCGCGCCGGATCCGCCGAGATCGCCCAGCGGGGCAGGTAGGGAGTCTCCGGTTCGAGGTGGCCGCGCTGTTTCCGCTTTATGGCGCCGCTGTCCTGCCCTGGGTTCGCCATGCGAACCGTATCCAGGACGGCGTCTGGATTCGGCTCTCCCGACTAGCCACACTCCGACCTGACGTAACGGGATATTGAGGCGGGTATCTAGCCCAGCTGGAGTTGGCTGTAGGCGATGGAGTCGAAGGAGCGCCGGTGGAGGGCCGACGGGCCATGCTGGATGATCGCCGCGCGATGCTCGGGCGTGGAGTAGCCGACGTTGCCGGCGAAGCCGAACTCGGGATAGCTCGGGTCGATGCTGTGCATGTAGCGGTCCCGCGTCACCTTGGCGACCACGGAGGCGGCGGCGATTGCCGCACTGCGCGCATCGCCGTCGACGACAGCCTGGTGGGGAACCTCGCAGCTCGGCACCGAGAACCCGTCCACGAGGCAGATCGCGCCGGGGACCGCCACCCGCTCGAGGCTGCGTGCGAGCGCGGCGAGGTTGGTGACGTGAAGGCCGCGGGAGTCGATTCCCGGGACGCAGCGCACGGTCACGGCGACCCGTGCGGCGGCCCGGACCACCAGCGGATACAGGTGCTCGCGCTCCTCCGCGCTCCGCATCTTGGAATCGTCGAGGTCCGACAGGGCGCGTCGATCGCGAAGGCTCAGGGTTCCGTAGTCGATCAGCACGGCGGCCGCGACGAGCGGCCCCGCCAGCGAGCCGCGCCCCGCCTCGTCGGCACCCGCCACGTAGCGCGCCCCAAGCGAGCGATCGAAGCGAAACAGCCGCGCGGCACGGCGGCGCCGCGCCCGTGCCCGGCGTCCGGAGCCGTTAGAGGAGCCCGATCCGGTCCGGCGGCCAGTAGGTGACGAAGGCTTGGCCGATGATCCAGTCTCTGGGGACGGGCCCCCAGGATCGGCTGTCGTCGCTGAACCCACGGTTGTCGCCCATCATGAAGTACTCCCCGGGTGGAATCGTGATCTCCTGCGGGAGGTTGCACTCGGAAAAGTCGCGACATGGGCGAATGAAGTCCTCGTGCGCCATCTTGCCGTTCACCACCGGGTGGCCGTTGACGACGCGCAGACGGTCGCCGGGCCCCGCGACGATCCGCTTGATGAAGTTCTCATCCGAGGGTTCTGACGTCCCCTTCGGGCAGGGCTCTCGCGGACTGTGATCGACGCCGCACTCCTGCCCGCCGGACGTCGCGCCCGCAGGCGGGTGGAAGACGACGATGTCGCCGACGTCAGGATCGCTGAGGTGATAGTTGACGCGATCCACCAGCACCCGCTGCCCGATGTCGAGCGTCGGCTCCATCGAGCCGGACGGGATCTGGTACGGCTTGATGACGAAGGCCTGGATCAGCAGGGCGAGCCCGATCGCCATCGCGACGATCACGACCAGCTCGAGAAACGCCCCGCGCCCGGTTGTCGGCTTCGGGATCAGGCGGACCCGGAATCCTGCTCTTCGCTCGGCTCACCGGCCACATCAGCCTCTCCCTCGCCTCCTTGCTCCTGCTGCAGCTCATCCTCCGCAGGCTCGGTCGCCTCCTCCTCGCCCTCCTTAGGAGGCTCGATCGTCTCGGCCTCGCTCTGGACCAGGCCCTCGGAGTCCACCGCCTCGGCCTCCTCGGGCGCCATCACGAGCTCGTCCTCGATCCCCCAGCGCCGTTCGGCTACCCGGGCGCGCTTGCCGACACGCCCCCGCAGGTAGTAGAGCTTCGCGCGGCGCACGTCGCCCCTGGCAACGACCTCCAGGCGCTCGACCTTCGGCGAGTGGACGGGGAAGGTGCGCTCAACCCCGACGCCGAACGATTGCTTGCGGACCGTGAAGGTCTCCCTGGCGCCCGCGCCCCGGCGGGCGATGACCACGCCCTCGAACACCTGGGTGCGGCGGCGGCTTCCCTCGATCACCTGGAAGTGGACCCGCACGCGATCCCCCGGCGCGAACCGGGGAACCCGCTTCAGCTGGCGCTGCTCGATGCTCTCGATGATCGTGCTCATGGCCGTGGTCGGGTCGCGCCGCAGGCCTGCCGCTCTGGATCCAGGCCGAAAAATACGCGAGCCCCGGGGGCCGCGCGGTCGCCGATATTAGCGGACGATCCTCAGACTCCAGGCGGCTTGTCGCCGGGAGCGGGCGAGGCCTCGCGGGCCCGCTGGCGGCTTTGCTCGAGGCGCCATGCGCGCACCCGCGAGTGGTCCCCGGACAGCAGCACGTCCGGCACGTCCCAGCCGCGATATGACGCCGGCCGGGTGTAGTGCGGATACTCGGGGGCACCCTCCAGGGCCTCGGAGAACGACTCCTCGATCGCGCTCTCGGCATGGCCGAGGGAGCCGGGGAGCTTGCGGATCACCACGTCCGCCACGACCATCGCCGCGAGCTCGCCGCCGGAGAGGACGTACGGCCCCACCGAGACGGCATCGGTCGCCAGATGCTGCCGGACGCGGTCGTCCACACCTTCGTAGCGGCCGCAGAGCAGCGCGAGGCTCGGCTCGCCGGCGAGCTCGCCGGCGAGAGCGTCGTCGAGCTGGCGACCCGACGGCGCGAGCAGGATGACCCGGCTGGGGGCGCTGCCATCGCCGTAGGCGGCGTTCAGCGCGGCGTCGACGACATCGACGCGAAGCACCATGCCGGCCCCGCCGCCGTATGGCGCGTCGTCCACCTGGCCTCCGCCGAGCGGCGTGGTGTCCCGGTAGTTGAGGAAGCGGATCTCGGTGCCGGCCTGGGCTGCGTTTACAACGTGGCGCTGCCCGAGAAACCAGTCGAACCACTCGGGAAAGAGCGTGAAGACGTCAATCTTCAATGAACTCGACCAGCACCCGCTTGTCGGAGCGGGTCGATGCGGCCTTGGCGACCGTGCGGATCGCGTTGGCCACGCGCCCCCCCTTTCCGATCAGCCGGCCCAGGTCATCGGGGCCCACCGTCACCTCGAGCACGAGGTCGCCGTTCTCCTCAACCTCCTCGACCTGAACCGAGTCCGGATCCTCCACGAGCGCCCGGCACACGAACTCGACGAGCTCGCGCATCAGCTCCCGGCGGCCTCGATGCCCTTGATGCGAAGGAGCCCGGCGACGGTGCGCGTGGGCTGGGCCCCGTGGCTCAGCCAATGCTGGGCGCGATCGGAGTCGATCACGATCGTCGAGGGGTCCGTCTGGGGGTTGTAATGGCCGATCGTCTCGATCGTGCGCCCGTCGCGAGGCGAGCGGCGGTCGGCGACCACGATTCGCCAGATCGGGTTCTTCCTCGAACCCACCCTTGTCAACCGGATTCGTACGGCCATGCGGCGGGTGACTTTACATACCCCGCATCAGCTGCTGCGGGTCGGGCATCTTGCCCTTCGCGAGCTGTGCCATCAGCTTGCGCATCTGGCCGAACTGCTTTGTGAGCTGGTTGACCGCCTGCACAGTCGTCCCCGAACCGCGGGCGATCCGCTTGCGCCGCGAGCCATCGATCAGGTCCGGTCGCGAGCGCTCCCGTGGAGTCATCGACAGGATGATCGCCTCGATGCGGTCGAGCTCGCGCTCGTCCATGTTCACCTGGCGAAGCTGCTTCATCGCCGATCCCATCCCGGGCAGCATCCCGAGGACGCCGCTGAGCGGGCCCATACGTCGCACCTGGCGCATCTGCTGGAGGAAGTCCTCGAGGGTGAACTCCTGCCGGCGGATCTTTCGCTCGAGGTCCTCGGCCTGCTTTTGGTCCGAGACCTCCTCCGCCTTCTCGATCAGCGACATGACGTCGCCCATGCCCAGGATCCGGCCGGCCATCCTCTCGGGGTGGAAGCGCTCGAGCTGGTCGAGCTTCTCCCCGACCGACGCGTACAGGATCGGCTTGCCCGTCACGGCCTTCACGGAGAGCGCCGCGCCGCCGCGCGCGTCGCCGTCGAGCTTCGTCAGGAGCACCCCGTCGAAGTCGACCCGCTCGGAGAAGGCCTCGGCGACGTTCACGGCGTCCTGGCCGGTCATCGCGTCGAGCACGAGCAGGATGTCGTGCGGCTTGGTCCGCTTGCGGATCGCGGCGAGCTCGTCCATCAGCTCCTCGTCGACGTGCAGGCGCCCGGCGGTGTCGACGATCAGCACGTCGTCGCGGTTCGCGCGCGCCTGCCCCAGCGCCCACTCGGCGATCTCGGTGGGATCTCGCTCCGTGCCCTGCTCGTAGACCTTCGCCCCCGCTCGCTGGCCCACGGTGACGAGCTGGTCGACGGCCGCGGGGCGCCGGGTGTCGCAGGCCACGAGCGCCGTGCGCTTTCCGTCCTTGGCGAGGAGCTTGGCGAGCTTCGCGCAGGCCGTCGTCTTGCCCGAGCCCTGGAGGCCGGCCATCAGGATCACAGTGGGACCGGAGCCGGCGAAGCCGAGGTCGCGGCTGGCGCCGCCCATCAGCGCCGCGAGCTCCTCGTTGACGATCTTCACCACCTGCTGTCCGGGGTTGAGGCTCTCCAGGACGCCGGAGCCCAGGCACCGCTCCCGCACCTGCGACGTGAACTGCTTCACGACCTTGAAGTTGACGTCCGCCTCGAGAAGCGCCAGGCGGATCTCGCGCATCGCGCGATCGACGTCCGCCTCCGTGAGCTTGCCGCGCGAGCGAACGCCGGAGAGCGTTGCCGAGAGTCGATCGGATAGCTGGTCGAACATCGCCGGGCCAGCTTAGGGAAGCCGCATCGCCCGCGGTCCTACTCCCCGAGGAGCGCCGCGGCGAACTCCTCGGCGTCGAAGGGCCGCAGGTCCTCGATGCCCTCGCCGATACCGACGAGCTTCACGGGTAGGCCGAGCTCCGATGCGATGGCCAGCGCGATGCCGCCCTTCGCGGTGCCGTCGAGCTTCGTCAGCACGACGCCGGTGAGATCGACGGCCTCCGAGAACACCTGGGCCTGGCGGAGGCCGTTCTGGCCGGTGGTGGCGTCGATCACGATCAACGCCTCGTGCGGCGCCCCTTCGAGCCGCTTCGCCGCGACGCGCCGGACCTTCCCGAGCTCCTCCATCAGGTTCGAGTGCGTGTGCAGTCGTCCTGCGGTGTCCGCGATCACGACATCCGCGCCCCGCGACTCCGCTGCCTCGATCGCGTCGAACACCACCGCACCCGGGTCGCCGCCCGGCGATCCGCGCACGATCTCCGCGCCGGCCCGGTTGGCCCACGTCTCGAGCTGCTCGATCGCCGCCGCCCGGTAGGTGTCCGCCGCCGCGACGATCACCGAGAGGCCCTGTTCTGAACGCAGGTACCAGGCGAGCTTGCCGATCGTGGTCGTCTTGCCGGTTCCGTTCACGCCCACGATCATCAGCACGGCGGGGCGGTGGCCGAGGTCGATTCCCCCGTTGCCGGCCGTGGCGACCTCGGCCAGGAGCTCCACGAGCCGCTCGCGTGCCGCCTCGCCACCGGCAACGGACCCTCCTTCCACCTCGGCTTCGAGCTTCCCCACCACATCGGCCGTCGTCCGCGCCCCCACGTCGGCGAGGATCAGCGCCTCCTCGAGCCGCTCCCACGTCTCGGCATCGAGTCGCTCGAACAGGCTGGCGCCGAGCTCCGCCTGGAGCGCCTTGCGGCTCGCGGACAGACTCTCTCGTAAACGCCCGAATACCGCCATCGCGCCGCAGGTTAGCCGCGGGCGGTCAGGCGGCTTCGGCGGCGCCGGCCGGCTCGGCCGCGGCGTCGTCGTCCTGGGCGAGTCGCCTGGACACCACCTTGGTGATCCCGCCCTTGCCCATGCTGACGCCGTAAAGCACGTCCGCGGCGTCCATCGTCCGCTTCTGGTGGGTGACGATCACGAACTGCGCCCGATCCGAGAAGCGGCGCACCAGCTGGAGAAAGCGGTCGATGTTCGCGTCATCGAGGGCGGCCTCCACCTCGTCCAGGATGTAGAACGGCGACGGGCGGGCGAGGAAGACGGCGAACACGAAGGCGAGCGCGACCAGTGCCTTCTCGCCGCCCGAGAGCAGCGACAGCTTTCGGGTCGCCTTGCCCGCCGGAGTCACCTCGATCTCGACGCCAGAGGAATCACTGCCCGCCGCTTGCTCGTCTTCCGCAAGAACATCTTGCCCTCGCCTGCGGCGAGGGCTTCCTTGTAGTGCTCCCGACTCCGCAGCGGCGGGGTCCGCGCCAAGCTCGCGGTCTGCGGCATCCTCCTCGCCACCTCCAAAAACGAGGCGCGGTCCCTGCTCCCCCACCAGGCGCAGGCGGCCGCGCCCGCCCGGGAAGAGGTGCTCGATCAGCTCCTCGAAGTTTCGCTGGGTGGCCTCGAAGGTCTCCTCGAACGCGGCGCGGATCTTGCGGTCCGTGTCGGCGATCAGCCCATCCAGCTCCGCCAGCGCCGACTCCAGGTCCTCGCGCTGCTCTTCGAGTTGCCCAACGTGCTCGAGCGCATCCGCGTACTCGCGCTCCGCCAGCGGGTTGACCGGGCCGAGCGCCTCGCGGCGCCGAGCCAGGCGCTCGAGCTTGCGCTCGATCTCCTCCCGCTCCTCGGCGGACAGAGCGTCGCGGGCCGGCTCGATCTCGCGACCGAGCGTGCGGGCGATCCGCTCCAGCTCCGCGCTCAACTCGTCGCACCGGTCGCGCAGGTGTGCGGCCTTCACCTCGGCCTCGGTGACCGAATCGCCGCTGCCGTGGAGCCTCGTCTGGAGCTCCGCCTCGGCCGTGGAACAGGCCCGAAGCTGTGCTGTCACGTCCTCCGTGTCGCCCTTGTCGAGCATCCGCCGCTCCAGGGCGGCCGAACGCTCGCCGACCGCATCGCGCACGCCCGCGACACCCTCTGCTAACGCGTCGAGTCGAGCGAGGAGCTCCGTCGTCGTGTGGATGCGCCCCTCGAGCGAGTCCTGGCGGCGCTTTCCGAGCAGGCCCTCCACCCGGCGAGCTCCGCTCGCAGCGCGCTCGGCCGCTTCACGCACCCGGGCCACCTCGGCCCCCCGCTCGCCCTCGGTGCCCGAAGCGCGGGCCCTGGCCAGCGCCTCGATCGCCTCGGCGAGCGCGGCATCGATGCGCTCGAGCCCGGATTCCACGGGATCGCCCGACCTCTCGGCGCCGTCCGTGGAGACGTCGTCGGCGAGGGCGCCGAGCGCGGTTCGCTGGCGCTCAAGCTCGCCCGCCACCTCCCCGCGGCGAAGCGAGAGCGCCTCGGCGCGAACGCTGAGCCTCTCGTGTGAGGCGCGCAGCGCCGTCAGCCGGCCCCACACCGTGGTTCGCTCGCGGTCCCTCTCCGCAAGCCGCTCCTCGATCTCCGTGCGCCGGCGATTGACCTTCGCCAGCTCGGCCTCGACGCCGTGTCGCGCCTCGCGGGCTCGGGTCGCCGCTCCCTCCGCGTGCTCGAACTCGCCACGATGCGAGCGAAGCTCGTCGGCGAGCAGGCGGACGCGCAGCTCGCCGGCCTCGCGTTCCAGGCGGGCGTGGATGTCCGCGGCCTGCGCCTGGCGCTTCAGAGGGCGCAGGCGGCTGCGCGCCTCCCGCTCGACATCCAGCGCTCGATCCAGGTTGTCCTGGGTGCGTTCCAGCTTCAGCTGCGCCCGGCGGCGGCGCTTGCGGTGCTTGCCGAGGCCGGCCGCCTCCTCGACCAGGAGCCGCCGGTCGCGGGGCTTGGAATGGACGATCTCGTCAACCCTTCCCTGGCTGATCACCGAGTGCATCTCTCGGCCCAGGTTGGCATCGGCGAGGGTCTCGATCACGTCGACCAGCCTGCAGCGTGCCCCGTTCAGCCGGTACTCGCCGTCGCCGCTTCGGTCCAGGCGGCGCCTGATGGAAATCTCGGAGAAGCCATCTCCGTCCGAGTTGTCGAGAACCACCTCCACCTCTGCGTAGCGGCGCGGCGACTCCCCATCGCCGCCCGCGAAGATCATGTCCTGCATCGTCTGGCCGCGGACCGCCAGCGGGCTCTGCTCGCCGAGCGCCCAGAGCACCCCGTCGGTGATGTTCGACTTGCCGCAGCCGTTCGGACCCACGATCACGCTCACACCGGGCGAGAACACCAAGCGGGTGCGCTCCGGGAAGGACTTGAAGCCCTTGATCGTGATCGAGCTCAGGTGCATGGGGTCGGCGCGGTTCCGAAAGGCTCGCTATCGGGTCGGACGCCTTTTGATTCGTCGGCCGGAGCCGGGTTCCTACGCCTCCAGGCGGCGGCGCGCAAGCGCCTCGGCGGCGGCGGCCTGCTCGGCCGCCTTCTTGCTGCGCCCCTCCCCCTTGCCGATCGTCTCGCCGTCGACTCGGGCGACGACCTCGAAGCTGCGATCGTGGGGCGGACCCGCCTCGTCCGTGACCTCGTAAGTCACGCGTGACCCCTCGCGGGCAAGAGACTCCTGGAGCGCGGACTTGAAGTCGAGAAGCTCGTTGGAGGCCAGCTCGATCTGCTCGGCGAAGGCGGCTGTCGTGGCCTCGGCGGTGGCCTCGAACCCGTGATGCAGGTAGCAGGCGCCGATCATCGCCTCGCACACCGACGCGACCGCCCGCTCGCTGGCGATCAGCGCGTCCGCATCGATCCCGCCCTCGAGCATGGCGGGTGCGGCGTCGCGGAGCATGGCCGGCAGGCCGAGCTGCTCCGCAACCTCAACGCAGGCGCGCCCGCTGACCGCCTGGCCGTGGATCTTGGTCAACCTCCCGATGTCGGCACGCGAGAAGCGGCGGAAGATGCGCTCGGCGACGGCGAGGCCCAGCACGGCATCGCCGAGGAATGCAAGGCGGCCGTAGGAGTCGGCGCGGTGTTCCACCCACGACGAGTGGGTCACGGCGCGGCGGCGAAGGTCCTCCGGCAGCGACTCGATCAGCTCGCCGAGCCCGGCCGGGCCCTCGGACGCTCCCCGGCGACGCGAGCGGCCGAGCCTGCGGATGCCACGCGGCATGAGCTCCTCAGGTTGGCACGCCGAGGCGTCCGGTGACGAAGTCCACAGCCTGGCCGACCGTCTCGATGCCGGCCGCCTCCTCCTCGGAGACGCTGATCTCGTAGGTGTCCTCGAGCTCCATCACGAGCTCGTAGAGGTCCAGGGAGTCCGCGTCGAGGTCCTCGCGAAGGCGCGTGGACTCCATGATCTCCTCGATCGGCACCTCGAGCTCGCTCGACAGGTGCTCGCGGACCTTCGCCAGTACCTCTTCGCGGGTCATGCAGTCTGTGTATCAGGTTCGGCGCTCGGCTCCCGGGGCTCGCGGCCAGAATCTCCGCGCAGGGCGCCTCTGCCCGCGCCCGAGCGCTCGAGGAGCGCGGCCGTCCGCTCGATTGCGCGCTCCTCGACGGCTCGCGCCGCGAGTCGCACGGCGTTCGCGATCCCGTCCGGCCCGGAGCTTCCGTGGCCCACGACTGCAACTTCGCGCAGGCCCAGGAGGATCGCTCCGCCGGTGGCGTTGGGATCCATCCGCCGGCGCAGGCCGCCCAACGCGCGGCGAAGCAAGAGGCCGCCGGTCGCCGCGCGCGGCCCGCTGCGGGCGGCGGCGCGCACCGCCTCGCCGACCGTCTCCGCCGTTCCCTCGACCGTCTTCAAGACGACGTTGCCGGTGAAGCCGTCGGTCACGATCACGTCCGCCGCCTCCCCGAGGACGTCTCGTCCCTCGACGTTGCCGACGAAATGGAATCCGAGAACCGGCTGCTCTGCCCCGCCGGCCACGCGTGCTCCGTCGTCCACCGGCTGCCGTGCCCCGTGCCTTGTCAACTCTTCCAGCCGCCCATGCGCTTCCACGACGTCCCTCCGCCCCTTCCCCGGCTCCTCCCCCACCGAGAGCAGCGCCACCCGGGGCTCGCGGACGCCGAGCACCGCCTCGCTGAACGCCGCTCCGAGGTGGGCGAACTGCACGAGGTCGAGAGCGCGAGCGTCGTTGTTGGCGCCCACGTCGAGCAGCAGCGGCGGCGGCCCGGCGCGCCCGGGCACGGGGAGTTGCACCGCCAGCGCGGGGCGCCGGATCCCCTGCATGCGGCGAAGCGCGAAGAGCGCCGCCGTCATGGTCGCGCCGGTGGAGCCGGCGCTGACCAGCGCCTGCGACCGCCCCTCGGCCACGTCCCGCGCAGCCATCACCACCGACGCCTGCGGCCGCGACCGCACCGCTGAAACGGGCTCCTCCTCGTTCGTGATCTCCTCAGCGGCGGGGATCAACTCGGCGGGGTCCGCCCCTTCGAGCTCGGCAAGCGCCTCAGGGTCGCCGAATACGCGAACGCGGATCCCGTCCGCCGCCGCCGCGCGGGCGCCGGCGACGATCGCCTTGGGCCCTCGCTCGGCGCCGCGGCCGTCGAGGGCGACCGTGACCACCTATTCCTCCGCGCCGCCCGCCGTCTCCGTGGGAGCCGCCGCCTCGCCCACCTCGTGCTCGATCACCTCGCGCCCGGCGTACGTCCCGCACACCGGACAGACGCGGTGGGGAAGGCGCGGGCTGTGGCAGCGCGGGCACTCGTTCAGCCGCGGCGCGCTCACCTTGTGCGTTGCACGGCGCTTATCGCGGCGCGTGCGAGAGGTCCTCTTCTTCGGGACGGCCATGTGCGCGGAGGATGGTAGCGGCGGCTACGTGGCGCCGTAGATCGCCCGCTCCCAGATCCCACGAAGGCATCGAGGAGGGTGTCAGCACGTCTGCTACGTTGGCCCTCCTCCCATGGCTGCCACTTTGCTCGAGCTCACCCAGCAGGGCGACGTCGGAACGATCACCGACGAGTCGAAGCTCGACCGCGTCAAGCTCTTGGAGCCCCAGCAGCTCTACGAGCTGTGGGAGCGCCAGCAGTGGCTCTCGCAGGAGCTCGACTTCTCCCAGGACGTCGAGGACTGGAAGACCCTGGACGACGAGGAGCGCGAGTGGTTCGTGTGGGGGATGTCGGCGTTCTTCCTCGGCGAGGAGCGGGTGACGACCCAGTTCTCCGGCCTGGTCATGGCCTACGAGGACGAGCGCGAGGAAAGCTTCCTCGTCACCCAGCAGGTGGACGAGGCACGACACATGCAGTTCTTCGACCGCTTCTACCGCGAGGTGGTCGGCATGGACGACGCCGACCTCACGGCGCGACTGGCGAAGATGCGCGAGAACGTCAACGACGCCTTCGTCGAGCTGTTCGACAACGTCCTGGTGGACGCCTGTCGGCGCCTGATCGCCGACCCCGCCGACGTCGACGCCAAGGTCGACTTCATCACCACCTACCACCTGGTGATCGAGGGCACGCTCGCCCTCACGGGCCAGTGGACGATCACCGACTACTGGGAGAAGACCGGCAAGATGCCCGGCTTCCTCGAGGGCTTCAAGAACGTGGCCCGCGACGAGCATCGCCACATCGCCTACGGCACCTGGTACCTCAAGAAGGCCTGCGCCGAGAACGACGAGCTCAAGGCCCGCATCCGGACGTGCCTCCAAGAGCTCCTCCCCCTCGCCAGCGGCGTGCTCGTCCCGCCCGGTCAGGACCCCAACGATTGGGAGCTCCTCGGCTACACCTCGGAACAGGTCAACCGCTTCGCCTTCACCTCGCTGACGCGCCGCCTCAGGGTGATCGGCGTGCCGCTCGGCGCGCCCGAGCCCGCCGCCGCCTAGCTCCTACATCGCCTCGCCGATGCGCAGGTCGAAGCGCTCCAGGAGACCCGGGACGCTCTCCGGGTCCATCTCCAGCTCGTAGCGGGAGCAGAGCTCAGCCAGGACCTCCGGCTCCGCCTGCGTGACGCCGCCCATGTCCACGAGCTCATCGAAGAACCTCTCGAATCCCGCCGGCGAGATGATCTCCAGGATCCGGCACGGCTCATCGCCGGCATTCCAGAAGGTGTGCCACTGCTTCCGAGGCTTGAAGACCAGGTCACCGGGACAGGCCTCCAGCACCTCGTCGCCGAGCAGCGCGCCCATCCGCCCCTCCAGGACGTAGCTGTACTCGTCCTCGCGGTTGTGCCGATGGAGCGGCGCCGCCAGCGCCCGTGGGGACATCGGGTGCTCCACGAGCGAGAACCCCTCGGCCGCCTCGGGGCCGTCGATCATGAATCTGACCCCGATACTTCCGAGGAAGCCCGCCTTCCCGTCCTTGGGCCCTACTACCTTCGCCCCCGTTGTCGCTTCCATTACCTCTCCTTTTTGGTTGAACACCACTGTTGCGCGGAATCTATACCACATATGGCCGCGTTGTGTCAATATTCATTGGACACAAATGACTGATCAAAAGCGTCCTTACCGGATGAAGCGCCGCGCGGAGTTGGAAGCCGAGACCCGCCGGCGCATCACCGAGAGCGCCGTAGAGCTGCACGGAACTCTCGGCCCCGCCTACACGTCGATCAGCGCAGTGGCCGAGCGGGCTGGGGTGCGCCGCTCAACCCTCTATCGCCACTTTCCGGACGAGGCGGCTCTGTTCGCCGCCTGCAGCTCGCACTGGGCGGCCGCCAACCCCCCACCGGACATCGGCCGCTGGACCGGCATCGACGCCCCCGATAAGCGCCTGAGGGCGGCGTTGGAGGGGATGTACGCCTACTACCGGCGTACGGAGGGCATGATGGACAACCTCCTGCGCGACGAGGCGACCATGCCCGTGGTGAAGCGAATGTTTGCCGGCTACCGCGGGTATCTCTCCGCCGCCCGTGACACGCTTATGAAAGGGAGGCGCGTCCAAGGCACCCGGCGTCGGCGCGTCGGCGCCGCGATCGGCCATGCACTCGCCTTCTCCACCTGGCGCTCGCTCGTCCGCGAGCAAGGGCTAAGCGACCGGCAGGCCGCGGACCTGATGTGTCGCACCGTCGCCGCTGCGGCGAACGGCTCGAGCACACGCTGAGCGGACGAATCACTCGCCCTCGAGCCGCCTCCGGAACGATTCGGCGGGCTCCACCGTGGCGCCCGCGGCTCGGACCCGATCCGCGAGCCAGCGATCCGAGGTGGCCACACGGACCTGGGCGGGGTCGGGGTCGGCCCTAAGGCGACGGACGATCTCGTCGTCCGCGGAGTCGGGGCGGGGCCGCGGTGCGTGGGCGACCTCGACCACGGGGGACGCGATCGGCGGCGACGGGGGGCGCTCGAAGACGACTGTGACGTCCTCGCCGCTACCCGCAACCCAGCGCTCGAGCAGGTCGACCAGGCGCACCATCGCCGCGTGCCGGTCCTTCCACCACGCGTCGGGCCGCGTCCCGATCACGTTCATCCCGTCGACGAGCCAGCGCACCGAAGCTCGCGGACGCCGCTCAGCGGTTTGGGCTGCCGGTCACCTTGCCCTCCGGCCCCCAAACCTCCTCGCTCCAGTGCTGCTCCACCTGCGGCGCGGAGAAGAAGCCGATGACGCGCAGATCCTGCGAGCCGGTGTTGCGGAGATCGTGAAACGTGCCCTCGGTGAGCACCACGACGTCGCCCGCCTTGAGGGGCTTCGGCCCCTCGTCGAGGAGCAGATCGCCGCTGCCTCCGAGGATGAACTGCGTCTCCTCGGCGGTGTCCGTGTGCCGACCCAGTCGCTTGCCGGGTGGGATCGCGAAGTAGATCACGGTCGACTTCTCCGCACCCGAACCGCCATAGGCGAAGAAGCCGCCGACCCACTCGGCGTCGTCCGTCGTGCTCGAAGTGAGGTCGACGGTCTCTACGTCGTCAACGTTGAGAGGGTCCATCTGCGTCCTTCCTGGGAGCTTGCCGGTACGCGTCGCACGGGATCCTCCCACAGGCGGGGTGTGCTCCCGGCGCGGCAAACCCGCAGCCTCAGTCCTGCTTCAGCTCGCGGAGCTTCGCCCAGCGCGGGTCCGGTGCGCTCTCGTGCCGATGAGCCTTCGGATCGACGTCGTTGAGGGATGCCCCGCATACCGCGCACAGCCCCTTGCATTCCGGCCTGCACAGAAGCTGAAGGGGAAGTGCCAGGGCTAGTGCGTCGTGGACCCACGAGCTGAGGTCGAGCTCGTCGCCGTCGACGTATGGGCTGCGCAGCTCCTCGTCCTCACTGGGGGGCTGGTCGACTTCGCGAGCGTCCAGCTCCACGGGGACGTCGGCATCGGCCAGACAGCGCATGCACGGCCCCGAGACGTGCACCGTCGCCCGCACCCGCAGCGCATAGCCGGCGGGCGTTCGCGAGAGATCGAGGCGAGCGGGAACCACGCCCTCGGCGACGGCGTAGGACTGCCCACCGAGCTCGAGCTCGCCGGGATCGACGTCCACGTCCAGACGCCGCCCCGCGCCGGGACGAAGCGCGAAACGGGCCAGGTCGATGCTGTTATATCCCGCTGCCACTCCGAATTCGAGGTTAGCGGCCGCGCGCCGCTTCCTCGGCGGCACTCGACATGAACGCGCAGTTCCACATGAACCCCGAGACCTACCTGGACGAGATCCGGGCGAACCTCCCCCGGTACGACGAGCTCCAGGAGGCCGCGATCGACGCTATCCCATTCCCGCCGGGGCGCGTGCTCGAGCTCGGGATCGGCACCGGGGAGACGACGCGCCGCCTCCTCGAGCGCTATCCCGACGCCGAGGTGACCGGGCTCGACTCACAGCCAGAGATGGTCTTCAGGGCGCGCGAGCTGGGGATCGAGGTGCGCCTGGCGCGCATGGAGGACCCGCTGCCCGATGGGCCGTGGGACCTCGTGATCTCGGTGCTCTCCGTGCACCACCTCGACGCAGATCAGAAGCGCGACCTGTTTCGGCGGGTGCGAGAGCAATCGCGGGCGCTCGTGCTCGGCGACCAGGTCACAGCCGCGGTCCACGCCCTTCCGCCCGAGCCGGGCGTCGATTTCCTCGAAACCGCCGGCGACCTCGCCCAGTGGTGCGGCGGCGAGATCCGGCACTCGCCTGTTGCGACAAGCATACGATCTCGCCGCCCGCCAGCGAGAGGAGAGAGATGTCGAAGCTCCTGTACGAGAAGCGCGATCGGATCGCGTACCTGACGATCAACCGGCCCGAGGCCCGGAACGCGGTCGACCCGGACGTCCACCGGTTGATGATCGAGGCCTGGACCGACTTTCGCGACGATGACTCCGTGGATGTGGCGATCCTCACCGGGGCGGGCGAGGCGTTCTGCGCCGGGGCCGACCTGAAGACCTACATCCCGGCGTTCATGCGGGGCGAGATGGACATTCGCGGCATCGTCGAGACCGGCCTGAACGGCTTCACTCGCGGCCTGCACCGCATCTACAAGCCGATCATCGGGGCGATCAACGGCTGGGCGCTCGCCGGTGGCCTGGAGACAGCGATGGCCTGCGACATCCGAATCGCGTCCGAGCGCGCCATGTTCGGCTCCTTCGAGGCGCGCCGCGGCTTTCACCACGGCGACGGAGGGCTCGTGCGGCTGGTCAACACCTGTGGGGTCGGGGTAGCGATGCAGATGCTCCTCACCGCGGAGCCGATCGACGCCGAGCGCGCACTCCAGTGCAACATGGTCAACAAGGTCGTGCCGCACGAGAAGCTCATGGAGGAGGCCGAGCTAGTGGCCCGGCAGATCCTTCGCAACTCCCAGCGCGCCGTGCGCTCTGCGAAGCAGACGATCCTCGACGTGATCGGCCAGCCGCTGGACTTCCAGCTCCGCACCGAGGCCTGGAACGCCTACACCTGTGCCGACCCGGATGAGACGAAGGCGCTGCTCGAGCGCTTCTACGAGAAAACGGACGCGGGGCGGGCCGGGACCCACGAGACCGGGCTCTGAGGCGTAGCGAGCGAGCTACCCTCACACGGTGGTCGCGGCTCCGCGTCGCAACGTTGCCCTCGGCTCAGCTGCGGTTGTGCTCGTCATCGCCGGGGGCGGATGCGGCAACGATTCCACTACCTCCACGGGTGAGCAGCCCTCCTCGCAGTACGGGCGGATCGAGCCGTATCGACGGGCCCCCGATGCGGCTCGCACGCAGTTGACCTCCCAGGAGATAGCGAAGGTCCAGGACGTCATCGCTACCGACCCCTCGCTAGACCCCTTGTTGGAAGACGGCGAGGGCTACTCGATCGGGCAGATGGGACCCATCCGAGGTGGCGGACGTGGCTTCATCATTGGAGCCGGGACTGAGATTCGGCTCTCGGCACCTGTAAATGGCACCTACACGCTGCCCCTCGAGTGTTATGGAACGACCGGCCCACCGTTCGCATTGCAACCCACCGACTTCTCACTCCGCAACGTGAGGGTGCTTCAGGTGAGCATCGCCTTCGCGGATGGAAAGGTCGTGGCGATAGATCCCTTCAACCGCAACTATGACCAGGAGCTGGCGCCCGGAGCCTCGTGGCCCAGCGTTCCCCATACGTGCCGGAAACAGGCTCGAAAGAACGCCGGCGAGTAAGCGACCGGCTATCCGTCCGCGTAGCCCGGGCGGGCGATGTCGAGCTTGCGGCGCACATGACCGCGAAGGCGCTCCGAGAGCTCGGCGAGGCGGTCGTCGAGCTCGCCGGCCCGAAGCCGGCGGGCCAGCTCGGCCTCGGCCGCGCGGATTGCCTCGCGAAGCTCCGCTTCCGAGAGCCCCGCCGCGGGCGACTCCTCGCCGAGCAGCTCGCGAAACAGGGCGAGGTCCTCTCTGAGTGGCTCGTCCCCCGCGCGCAGCTCGCGCGCGAGGACCACGCAGAGGTTGGCGGCGACGAGGACCTGGAAGCGCTTCTCCGCCGGGGCCCACTCCCGCACGTCGGCGAACAGGAACTCCGCGACAGCCTCCAGCAGCTCCGGCGCGTCGGGACGATCCTGGGTCATGACGCGATCGCCTCGAGAAGGTCCCACTCCGGCTCGCAGATCCGCCGACCGAGCGAGGCGAGCTCGTGGCTGCGGCGGCTTCCGGTGAGGTGGTCGTGCGCCTGGCGAGCGCAGATCACCGCCCACTTGACGTTTCCCATCGCCCCCCACCAGCGAAGGCGCTCCGGCTCCGGACGGGTTCCTCCCTCCGCCTCATAGGCGTCGAGGAATTCGTCGATCCCACCCAGGCCCGCAACGGGTCGGTCGTCGTTGCCGAACCGCCACGAGCGCACGCAGAGCCAGGCGACGTCCTCGGCCGAGTCGCCGAGATGGCACAGCTCCCAGTCGATCACCGCGGCGAGGCCGTTGGCGTCGACGATGAAGTTGCCGAGCCGGAAGTCGCCGTGGACGAGCGTCGACCGATCGGGCGGCGCCGGGGCGTTCAGGCGCAGCCACCGCAGGCCGACCTCTACCGCGGGCAGCGGCTCGCCGACCTCGTCGAGCTCGCGCTCCCAGAAGTCACAGGCCGCGAGGCCCGGGTTTGGCGCGTTGGTGGCGGTGTGCGCCACAAACGCGCCATGCAGCGCTGAATCAAGCTCCGCCGGGACTTCCAGTGAGTGGATTCGCGCGAGCGCCTGCGCGAGCTGGGCGGGCAGCCGCTCGCGCGCGGCCGCGTATTCGTCGCGCCGCAGGACGCGGGGCGCCACGGATTCCCCATCTACGTGCTCCATCAAATAGCCGGCGCTCCCGAACCGCCCGGCCTCCGGCTCGAAGCTCAGGAGCCGCGGCACCGGCACCCCGACAGCCTCGGCGGCCCGCACGACCTGGAACTCATCCTCGAGCGCCAGGAACGACTGGGCTCCTGGGGGATCGCGCCGCAGGACCCATCTGCCATCACCTGCCCCCTCCACCAGGAACGTCTGCCGAGATGCGCCGCCGGGCACCGGCCGCAGCCGTACCTCTCCGGGATCCGATCCCGTCGCGTCGGTGAGCGCCTCGCGGACCGCGGCGGCCGGAGGCTCGTCAGGCGCCATCGACAGGGTCCCGCCACATCTGCCAGATGGGCGGGCCGTCGCCCGGCAGGTTGAACTCGCCGGTGACGGCGAACCCATTCCGCTGATAGAGCGCCCGGCTTCGCGGCGTGCTCGCCTCCAGATACGCCGGTAGGCCCTCGGCGTCGAGCGTCTCGAGCGCAGGCCGCATCAGCGCCGTTCCCAACCCCCGCCCCTGCCATTCCGGAGCGACGCCCATCACCGCCAGATACCAGTGGGAGGGCCTGCGGGGATGCCTGCCCTCCATGCGAAGTCGCGACCGCAGCGCGAGCGGCAGCCGACCCTTGAACACCCTGACCATCGGCGGCACCTCGCGGAGGGTCTTCGTCACCGGCACCCGCCACGCGTCGGGCGGCGTCCATACCGCCGCGCCCACCACCTCCTGGGTGGTCCACACGAGACCCAGCGGCACCGCGATCCCGCGCAGCTCGGTCTCGAAGAAGAGCCGTAGCCGCTCGGTGCGGTCGCCCGGGTCCCGGAGCAGGTGCGACCAGCCGGGATCGTCGTGGAAGGCGCGCGCCAGCGAGTCGGCCAGGCGCGGGATGTCGTCGGCGCTCGCCTTGCGGATGGCACCGGCCGCGGTCGCCTCAAGCACGCAGCGGACGATATGCGATCAGGCGTGGGCGTCCAGCCAGTCGACGAACTGCGCGATCACCGCTTCCTTCTCCGGTTCGTTGAGGATCTCGTGGCGCAGGCCCTTCCAGTTCCGGAGCGTTACGTCCTTCGCCCCTACCCGCTCGGCGAGCATCTCGCTGCCCGCCGGCGCGACGATCGGGTCGGTGGTCGAGTACATGATCAGCACCGGCGTCGTGAT
>WNGA01003769.1_pt1 | contig 36721 bp, 35 predicted proteins | sample 5400061 | NCBI WGS metagenome assembly WNGA01 (sample SAMN13153366, study PRJNA577476) | soil metagenome | isolation source: 100 cm soil or saprolite under grassland replicate 2 | place: USA:California | collected 2016-06-15
GGCCCTGGCCCGTCCCCCCGCCCGGGGCCGCTCGCCCCTATGCAGGGCTTGGCTGAACCCCGACCACCCCGACACCGCCCACAGCCTCACCAACCTCGCCAGCGTCCTGTACGACCAGGGCGACCTCGACCACGCCCGCGCCCTGTTCGAGCGGGCCCTTTCGACCCGCGAGGCCCACCTGGGCTCCGACCACCCCGACACCGTGTGGAGTCGTGAGAGGTTTGCGGCGGTGGTGACAGAGCTGGAGAATCGCCAGTAGCCGTTCAACGCTTTACGGCCTAGATGCGTCGTTTAGGTCGCTGGTGTCTTTTGGCCGTAATTGGTTAGCGGTTGGGTTGGTGGCCGGTTGTGTGGTCGGCGATGAGCGGGACGAGGTGCTCCACCGGATGGATAGGCCGCCGAGCTTGACTCTTGCGGCTTGCGCCCGGTCGAGACATCGGCGCCGGGGCAGCTTCGTCAGGTACCGGTGCTGGTCGGCGGGGCAGCGAGGCTGGGGATCAGCTCGGCGATCTCCGCTGGCAGCGGCTCAAGGTCGACGATGGGCAGCTCGCGACGGAGGTAGGCGGGATCCAAGCCGCGATGGCCGGTGGCGCGGGCGATCGGGCGCAGCAGGCCGAACAGCAGTCGCTGGACGAGCTGCGGCGGGCTGGTGAACCGGATCGTGTCGGCGAACTCCCGGGCAAAGACCGCGGCTTGGAGCGGCTTTGGCCGGCCCTTGGCGTCGGTCTTGCCGTCCTGGGCGAGCAGCCAGGCGTGCCGGATCGCCTCCACGAAGCGCTCGCCGGGCTGCACCTCGGCCACAACCCACGCCTCCTCTGCGCCGGCGTTCCACCAGTCGTGGGCGACGCCGGGCGCGACCTGCAGCCGCGTCCCGGGGCCCGCCTGGAGTTCGCGCCCGCCGTGGCGCACCCGTAGCTGGCCTCGCACCACGGTGAAGGTCTCGGTGGATGCGGGATGGATGTGCTCGCCACCGGCCGGTGTCCCGCCCGGACGCACGTACAGGTCGGCAACGAACAGGTGGCCGTTGGACGGCTGGGGCGGGACCCGCACGACCCCACGTTCGCCCGTTACCGGGTTCTCCAGTAGTTCACCGATGCGTGTCGGCATGGACGCTCACTCCTCCAACACCGCAACCCGCCGCACCGGCACCCCCGCGGGTCAGGACCGCGGCCAGGTCAGGAGGGAAGCTGGGATTGCCAGTTGCGGCCGCCGTCAGAGGTGGCGAGGAGCACCGCCCGGCCGGCGGCGTCGGTGCCCACCACCCAGCCGCGCGTGGCGCTGGCGAAGCTGGCCGACAGGGCCGTGGACAAGGTGGCCCCCGGGAGGTCGGGCAGCCGCCGCAGCCTGCTGCCCTGGCTGATCAGCACGGCGCCGGTGGCGTTGGCGGGCGGCGTCGGGCTGAGCAGGAACGCCCGCTGGGGGTCGATCACCGAGAACGGGCCGGGGTAGGAGCCGGGCCCGGCCGGCAGGCGCAGCACCTGGCCGAGGGTGCCAGGCTCGGCCAGCACGCCGCGCCAGTGGGCGCCACCGTCGCCGGTGGCGTACAAGGCGTAGGGGACGTGGCCGGCGGCGGCGCCGCCGCCACTGAAGCGCACCCAGGCGGCGCCCGGCTCGGCGCACTGCAGCTCAGCCAAGAAGGCCGGGCCGCCAGTGGGCACCGGCAAGGTGAAGCTCGGCCGCGAGCCCCAGCCGCGGCCGCCGTCGGTGGAGCGCCACACGCTGGTGCCGCTGGCCAGCCAGCCATCGTCCGGGGCGGTGAAGCACACTGACTGCGGCGGCGCCGGCGCGTCCAGCGCCGACCAGGTCCGGCCGCCGTCGCTGGTGTGCACCAGCGTGGTCGGGCCCTGCGCCTGCATGGGCCCCTGGCCGGCCTGGTCGGTCCCGCCGGCCACGCCCCAGCCCTGGGTGGGGCTGGCGAAGTGGATGCGTCGCAGCGGGCCTGACCGTGGTTGGCTGAGCTGGTGCCAGTGCTGGCCGCCGTCGACGGTGCCCAGCAGGATGCCGTCACCGAGCGCCCAACCGGTCGAGGCGCTGACGAAGTCGACGTCGCGCAGCTGGTGGGCGCCGCGCCAGACCCGGGCCCAGGCGCGCCCAAAGTTGCTGGTGGTCAGGATCGTGCCGTTGCCGACCGCCCAGGCGGTGCCGCTGTTGCCGACGACCTGGACCGCGTCCAGTCGCTCGACGCGGCCCAGGGGGAGCGTGGTGGTCGGCGAGGCAGGAGCGCTGGACGTGGTGGCCGCTGCGCTCGGCGCCGGAGCGCTGCTGGGCGGCGGGGCGCTGCTGGCGGGGCTGACGCCAGCGAGGGGCGGCGCCGGGCGCCCGGCGAGACCCGCCCATGCTCCGCCGGCGCCAGCCAGGGCCACGACCACCACGAACGCGGTGCCGGCAAGCAGCCGCCGGCGACGCCGCCGACCGCGCTCGCGGACCAGCCGTGGGACGGGCGGCTCGACCCCGTCGGCCACGGGCTCGGCGAGCGAGCGGAGCAGCCGCCGCAGCTCTTCGTCACGCATGGCGGACCTCTCCCGAGAATGCCCCGCCCAGCTCGCGCTCGAGCGCGGCCCGGGCTCTGAACAGCCGACCCTTGACCGTGCCGACCGGGATCCTCAGCACACGCGCCATCTCCTCCACCGACAGCTCGGCCAGGTAGTGCAGGACCAGAACCTCGCGGTGGCGCCGCCGCAGCCGACCCAGCGCCCGGGCGAGCACGACCGTGTCCTCTCCAGGAGCCGGCGCCGGCGGTGGCACACCGACCCGGCGGTAGGCGACCAGCTTGCGCCGCGCACGCCGCAACGAGCTGGCCGCGAGGTTGAGGGCGACGCGGCGCACCCACGCCTCTGGGTGGTCGTAGTCCCGCAGGCGCTCCCAGCGCACCGACGCCCGCGCGAACGCTTCCTGCACCGCGTCCTCGGCCTCCGCCAGGGAGCCCACGATGCTGTGCAGCTCGGCCACCAGCCGTCCGTAGTTCCGCACAAAGTAGGCATCGAACCCGTCGTCGCCAGTCACCTGGACTCCATCGGTCGGTGAGCGCTCGCCTCAGACACGCTCCAGCGCGGTTACCGGTTCGCTTCCCCGTGTGGGCCGCCTGCAAAGATTTCATCGGCGCGCAGACTTCCTCCCGAGCAAAAGGTTGCGCCAATAGGCCGTTCAGGGGATTGGTCATGGCCGGGCTGGTGCACTGCTCGCCGGGACGGGCGGTGCCCGAGGCTCGTCCGTCCCGGCCGCTGTCGCGACCTGCCCGGCTCAGGGCGGAGGACGCTCAGGCCCTGTCTGTCTCCTCCCTGACCGCGCGACCTCAGCCTCGCCGCCGGCCGCCTCGGGGACGCCACGGGCGATGAGCACGTTGCCGATGAAGAAGTCGTAGACGATCGCGCCGATGACCCCGCCGGCGATTCGGCTCACTGGCTGGCCGTCACCTCCCGGGTGACGACCAGGATGGCGCCTTAGGTATTGGTGAACATCGTCCGGTTCCGGTAGCCGGTCGGTCGCCCAGCACAGCCTCCTTGGTCGCCTCGTGAAGGCCCAAACGGAGGCCTTGAAGAGTCAAGGCGTGGGTTCTGGTCGTTTCCATGACCTACGAGTGGGGCGTCAGCCCGCTCTCGCCCACCCGATCGAGGTGACGCCCGTGAAGCTCCCCGCCGTCATCACCGGCGGGTCGGTCGTGACCGCCTCGTCCGTGAGATGCGCGGCACATCGGCTTGACGGTCTCATGGGCTTCCATCAGCACCCAAGACGGGTTCGGTCGTCGGCCCGGATCGGTTGACCCAGCCCCGAGCGGTGCGCGTGAGCTCACGAAAGCCGAGCCGACGCAGCAACGCGATGCAGTCCTCCTGCTCGGCCCAGGCGTAGTCCAGCAGCCGCTCCACCCGCGCCAAACGCAGCCAGTCCGCCGCCTGCCCAATCAACCAGGTCGCCACCCCTTGGCGGCGATACGCCTGGGTCACATGGAGGTTGCCGACATCTGCCCAGCCGCCCAGCTGTGCCAGCCGACCGCCATCGCCAAGGTTGGTCTCCACCTCGATGTAGCCGACCACCTCGTCGCCGAGGCAGGCCGATAACCGCGTGCCGTTCACGCCGACCGCCCGTCGGACCTCCAGCCCAGCAATCGGCGCCTCCGACGGCTGCGGCAACGCATCGACGCGGGCGAGCAGGACGACCTCGGTGTGTCCCTCGTGGACGAACCCGGCCCGTTCGTAGAGGGCGCGCACGTGCGGCCACTGCTCGGGAACGCCGTAGACGCCCGGGGCCGGCAGCGCCCCATCCGCATACCAGCGTGAGACACCCCAACGTCGCAGCTGGGCCAGGCAGGCCGAGACCAAGGTGTCGGCCGCTTCCGCGGAATCCGGCCAGTACGTCGCCTCCGGCCAGTACAGCAGCCAGCCGATCTCCCCGGCGTCGCGGTAGGAGTCGCCGACTCTCTCGCTCTTGCCGTAGCGCAGCAGGTGGGCGGCCGCCACCACCCGACCGCGCTGCTCCGCCACCAGCGTGGCGCGCTCGTCGACCCATGGGTCGACGATGAACTCGCCCGGGTCGCGCTCGAGCTGGTTCATGACCATGTTGACCGACACCGACACCCCCGGCACCACGGCCTGCACATGGGCGTTGACCAGTGCGGTCAGCTGGTCGCGATCACCACGACGAAACGTCCGCACCTCGACCGAGGGCATGAGCGAACCTCCACCAGGATGGCGCTGCGAACGCGAGGAGTTGGAGGCCGCTACCAGTGCGGCACGCCGCCGAGACTACCAGGACGGGCGGCAGGCGTGGAGGACTGGTCCGGACTTGCCGGCATCCGTCGTCAGGCCAACATCCAAGGCCCTTTATTAAATAAAGTTAGCTTTCGCAGCCGACCCCGTCGCTGTCGGCGTCGAAGCGGTGCGGGTCGGGCGATCGGACCGTGAAGTCCCTGCTGGCGATGTCGGGACAGTCCAGGTCTGGTGGGGGCGGGTGGGATGCAGAAGTCCGGGTAGGACGGATCGCAGTTGCGCGTGGGCGGCTTGGTGGTCACGCTGCGGCGGGTGGTCGGCGGCGAGGTCGGCTTGGGCCGGGTCGTGGGGCTGGCCCTCGGAAGACCTGACCTTGGAGCAGGACCTCATCGACCTGGCCTCGCACCAGAAGGAAGCCCAACGGCGCTCGTCGTTTGCCTATGTGGTCATGCGCCCAGACGAGCGAGTGCAGCTCGGCTGCGTGTACATCGCCCCCTCCCACAAGCAAGGCTTTGACGCCGTAGCCGCCCTGTGGGTCCGGGCCAGCGAGGTGGCCGGCGACCTGGACGAGGTGCTGTATGCGACCGTGCGGCGCTGGCTTGCGGATCGCTGGCCGTTCACTCGGGTTGCCTGGCCTGGCCGGGAGCTGCCATGGAACCACTACGACGCGCTGCCCGACCGGTGACCGACAAGCAGGGGCGCATGCTGGCCGAGCCGGCACGCTAAGCTAATTTGGCCCCTCGGGCCGGTCGGCGACGCCGCCGTTGCTGGCGGGGCGCAGAACGGTCACGGTGAATCGCTGTCGTGCCGCGGGCCTCCCACGATGACGGGGCCGCCGGCACACCGGCGCGCTGGCGCAGCTTGGTAACCGCCGCCTGCTGCTCGGGCAGAACCAGCGTGATGACGCTGCCGGCGGCGCCCACCCGCGCGGTGCGTCCTGACCGGTGCAGGTACGCCTTGTGCTCGGCCGGCGGGTCGAAATGCACGACCAGGTCGATTCCCTCCACGTGGATGCCGCGGGCGGCGACGTCGGTGGCGACCAGGACCGACGCCCGGTCGGCGGCGAACGCCGCCAGGGCGCGGTCCCTCGCGTGCTGCGGCAGGTCGCCGTGCAGCGCGCCGGCCGGGACCCCAGCATGGCCGAGCTGGCGCGCGAGCCGTGCGGCGCCACGCTTGGTGCGAACAAACACCAGGACCCGGCCGGAGCCGGCGGCGAGCTCGGCCGCGACCGTGACCTTGTCGTGGGCGGTCACGGCCACGAAGCGGTGATCCACCCGGGTCGCACCCCCGGCAGCGGGTGCGATGGAGTGGCGCACGGGATCGGTGAGGTAACGGCGCACGAGCACGTCAACGCCGTTGTCCAACGTCGCCGAGAACAGCAGCCGCTGCCCGCCTGGCGGGATGCGATCCAGCAACCAGGTGACGGCCGGTAGAAAGCCCATGTCGGCCATGTGGTCGGCCTCGTCGAGCACAGTGACCGTCACCGCGCCCAACGAGCAGGCGCCCTGCTCCAGCAGGTCGGTCAGCCGCCCGGGAGTCGCCACGATCACGTCGACGCCACGCCGGAGCGCCTGAACCTGGGTGCGCAGCGGCGCGCCGCCGTAGACGGCGAGCAGCCGTAGCCCGAGCGGTTGCGCCAGCGGGGCGAGCTCGTCGTGGACCTGGCGGGCCAGCTCGCGAGTGGGCACCAGTACCAGGGCCGTCGGTCGCGGTCGCCGCGCGGCCGTTCCGCGGCCGACCGCGGCGGCGGTGCGGATCAGCAGCGGCAACCCGAACGCCAAGGTCTTGCCCGAGCCGGTCTCGGCCCGGCCGAGGACGTCACGGCCCGCAAGCCCGTCGGGAAGAGTGCGGGCTTGGACGGGCAGGGGTGTGGTGACGCCGCGCCGGGCGAGCACCGCGGTCAGGGCACCCGGCACGCCCAGCTCCTCGAAGGAGGGGCTGGACGTGGTGATCGAAGGATGGGAAACAGTCGGGACTGGCACGTGGAACGACACTCCGTTCATGAATCGGATGGACGCCTCAGTGCGATACAGCGCGCGAACGATCCATGCCGGCAGAGCGGCGTGCGTACGAACGGAGTACATACCCTGTGACGACCGCGAGGGCTGACCGCCCTCGCTGGGGGTGGGCGAACCGAGCATAGCAGACTGGCTCGCGGTGTGGTTCCGAGCCGCACTGCGCGCCAACACCGTGACCGGCCAGTCGAGCTGCCTGCGTCACCGGCTCGCGGACCAGCAAAGGTGGAGGATGCCCGCAGCAGATCACCCGCAGACGGCCTCCAGGACCGATCTCGGCGAGCACGACAGTGACGAAGTCTTCGTCGCTCAGCTGCCTTGCGACGCTGGCGTCCATTGCCATCACCACCGCGTCGAGCCCAGGGCCGGCAGTGACCACGGCTGCGCGGAACGCGCCCAGCACCGCCCCGGCGACCCGTACCGCTTCCAGCCCCTTTCCGCGCACGTCACCAACCATCAGCCGGACCCCATACGGGGTCTCTGCCGCCGCATACAAATCTCCGCCGACGCGGGCCTCCGCATGAGCGGACGCGTATCGCGCCGCCATCTCGACCGGGACCGAGCCGGCCGGGCAATGGCTCCAAGATCGCACGCTGAGCGACCTCGGCGACCTCTTGCAGCTCTCGCCAGGCACGCTGGGCGACGGCCCGCTGCCGTGCGTTGACACTGGCAAACACGACGATCACCACCGCGGCGAGCAACCGCAGCCCGAACGCGCCCGTGGCGATGATCCCAGCGTGCGCGGCGACGAACAGCGCCAACCCAACCGCGACGATGCCGAGCACGGCGGTCGCCCGCCAACCGAGCACCGTCGAACCGATCAGCGGCAACACGCTCAACAACGCAACCACCGCACCCTGCCCAGGCCCGAGCAGATCGTAGCCGGCGAGACCGAGCAGCAGCCCGACCAGCACCAGCAGCACCAGCAGGTCGCGCCAGGCACGGACCGGACGACCGCCCAACCGCTGTCGTCTCGTCCCGCCCCGAGCGGCACGCACGCGACGCCCGCTACCCGACACCATGGACCGACTGGATGGCTGCATGTGGCCGCCTCGCGGCACGGCGGCGGGACCACCTCAGCCAGCTCGACGTGTCAGAGCGAGGCAGGGTCGCCAAGGCGCTCATCTCCACGCTCGTCGCCGAGTGTGATCCCCTCGGAGGTGATCTTGAACTCCCTGACTTGAGGCTCATGCAGGCTTGCGCGCGTCTTGAGCACGGTCAGCGTGCGCTTCACGCGGGCCTGCTGGCGCAGGTACTGCAGCAGCACGACGTTGTCGGACACGTGTGAGATGCCCAGCTCCGACAAGCGGGTGACCTGGAACAGATCCGGCAGCTCGAAGGTCATCATCAGGCTCACCCCCCGCCGGGAGCAGCGCTGCACCAACGAATAGAGGTACTCGCGGTAGCGCATCTCGTCGCCGGCCGCGAAGGCCAGATCGCCGAGGCTGTCGATGAGGATGCGTCGCGCTCCCGTACGCTCGATGGTGGCAAGCAGCTCATACACCCACCGGTCGATGAGCAGGTCGACCGGGGAACGGTACAGCAACTCGACCCCGTCCTCGGCAAGCGACCAGCCAAAGCCCTGAGCGACCCGCTCCAGCTGGGTGGGATTCTCCTGCAAGGTCGCGATGATGCCCGGCTCGCCACGGCGGGCGCCGCTGACGACAAAATGCAGGCCGATGAGGGTCTTGCCGGACCCGGACGGACCGGCGACCAGGGTGGCCGCCCCGGGCCAGTAGCCGTCGGCGAGCATCGTATCCAATGCCGCGATGCCAGACGAGATCCGTTGCGCAGGCATCGCGTAGGCGCTGGGATCCACGGGATCAGCCAGGCGCGGGAAGACATCGACGCCTCCAGCGGACAGCCGGTAGGCGTGGCCCCCGGACAAGAAGTCAGACCCGCGCAGCTTGAGCACCTGGAGAATGCGCAGCTCCCGCTGCCCGATGCGGTCACTGGACAGATTGACGATCGCGTCGGCGACGGCGAACTCCGGCGCGGTGGACACCGCGGTGTGGTCATACTCCCCGATCCACAGCGACGTGACCGGGAACGCGCTCAGCCGGCCGGCCAGCCGGTGAGGGAACCGCCGGAACTCGCCCTGGTCGCCGGCATAGGGGTGGAACGCCTTGAAGCTGTCGATCACAATGATCGCGGGCCGGTGCTCTTTGACCAGCCGATCGATCCGCTCCAGCACCCCGCCAAGCCCCTTGGTGTTCAGCAACTCCCCCAGATCCTCGTAGAACACTGCCTGGCCGACCGCCCCGGCATCGAAGAAGGCCATGGTCTGGCCAACACCCGAGTGTCGCCGTGCTGCTTGAGCTGGCGGCACAGCCCCAGCCCACTGCCCCCGGAGATGAGCAGGTCAATCACGGTCACGCTGGGGGCGAGCTCCTCGAACTTGCGGGCCGCGTCGGCGGCGTCCAGCGCCGAGGCGACCTCATAGCCCTCGGTCCGCAGGAAATACTCCGATAGGTCGGCGGCGAACGGGTCGCGCTCGGCGAGCAGGACCAGCAGCCGCGTCTTGGCCGACTCGGGATCGCCGGCGGACAGGGCGCCGGCGGCGAGCCCTTCGGCGAGCAGACGGTGCGCGTCGGCGGGCGCCATGCCAGCGGCAAGCTGTGCCTTGACGAAGCGGAGCTGGCCGACCTGGTCACGGGAGTACAGCCGCTGACCGCCGGGGCTGCGGTGTGGCTTGGGGAGACCGGGCCGTGGTCCTCATCAGCGGGAAAGTCGATCTGGCCACCTGTCCGCAGCTCCGGAACATGCTGGCCGACTTGGTCGACCAGGGCGTCTACCACCTCATCGTCGATCTGGAGCAGGTCACCTTCTTGGACTCGAGCGGGATAGGGGTGCTGCTCAGCGTGCTGCGGCGGATCCGTGAGCACGGCGGTTCCATTCATCTGACCGCACCGAGCCCGCACGTGCGGCGAGTGCTGGAATTGACCGGGGATCACGACGTTACTGCCGATCTACGACACACTCGACGAGGCGGACCCATCGAGCCGCTTGACCAGTTGAACCTCCCAGGAATGTCAACGCTGAGTCAGGGCCACCGCGCTCTCCCCCATGGGAGGGAGCCGCCGAATCCCTCTGGGGGGCGAAGACCGCGCGGGCGCCGGCTCGTACGCTCAGCTTGCCAGTCAAGCCAGCCGCGGAGGTGCACGCATGCAGTATCCACCGGTTCGTCGAGGCGAGCTCGACCTGCTGCGGGCAGTAGTCGTCCTTGGGCTGGTGTTCTTCCACACCGCCGTGATCTTTGGCGCCGGCGAGTTCCCCGTGAAGGCCGGGGCGGAGAACCGTGCGGCGACGGTGTTCCTCGCCTTCGGCTCGACCTGGGGCATGCCGCTGTTGTTCGTGGTCTCGGGCATGGGGATCTGGTACTCGCTGCGGTCACGCAGCGCCAGGGCGTTCGCGCGCGAACGGCTGCGGCGGCTGCTGGTCCCACTGGCGGTCGGGCTGGGCACCCTGGTGCCGCTGCAGGCCTACCTGGGGCTGCGCCGTTCGGGCGATGCCAGCTCCTTCGCCGCCTTCTACGCGCGCTTCTGGGACGTGCGGCCCTCGCTCGACTTCCCGTTCGTGCTGACGGCGACCCCCGGCACGGGCCGGTTCGAGACGGGCCACCTGTGGTTCCTGGTCTGCCTGCTGGCGTTCTCGCTGGTGCTGCTGCCCGGCTTCGCGTGGCTGCGCCAGCCGGCAGGGGCCCGGCTGGTCGGGCGGCTGGCTCGGCTGCTGGAACGACCCGGCGCGGTCTTTCTGCTCGCGTTGCCGCTGGCGGCCGTGGAGATCCCGCTTGGCGGCGAGGTCGGCCACGCCGGCTGGAACAACGCCAGCTACGCGCTGCTGCTCGTCTACGGTTACCTCGCGGCCGCGGACGCCAGGATCGGCGAGGCGCTCCAGCGGCAGTGGCGGCCCGCCATGGCCTTGGGGGTGCTGCTGTTCGCGGCCGGCGGAGCGGCCTATGCCGCGGCGGCCGCGCATGGCGACCCCTTCGCCGACACCGACCCGCTCAGCATCACCTTCCGGCTCCTCAAAAGCGTCGACGGCTGGCTCTGGGTCGTCGCCATCCTTGGGCTGGCGCGCAGCCGCATCGTCCGTCGCCGCGGCGCACCCGCCCGGGCGGCGGTCGGCGGCCAGCCTGAGCGGGTGAGCCTGGTGCACCGCGCCGGCGCCTACGCAAACGACGCGGTGCTGCCCTTCTATGTGCTCCACGAGACCGTCATCGTGGTGATCGCCTTCTTCGTCTTGAGGTGGAGGATCGGCGGCGGCACGCAGTACCTGCTGATCAGCCTGCTGTCGCTGGCCGCGACGCTGCTGCTGTACGACCTCGGGGTCCGCCGCAACCGGATCACCCGACTGCTGTTCGGCCTGAAGCCAGGTCATCGGCCGCTCCAGCCCAGCGGCGCACAGAGAGCGCATGAGGCCCTCAGCGCGTGACCCGCGTTGCGCTCAGCCGCGCCGCCTGCACCGACGCCCACCCGAAGCCGAGCACCATCGCGACCCCCAGCGGAGGCCCTGACGGCACAGGGCCTCCACCGTGTCGGTTCAGCCCGAGAACGACTTGCCGGTCTCGAGCAGGGTCTTGAGGTCGCTGAGCACCCAGGCGTGTCCGCCGCCCGCGCCCTGGTCCTCGAGCGCGCCGCCAACGATCGCCGCCAGCTTGGGCGCTCCGTCCAGCTCGTGCGTAAGGGTCAGCGAGCAGACCCCGTTGTCCGTCTCCTTGATCTCGTGCGTGACGCGGGTGGTTCGCTCCCAGGCCACCTCCGGGTCCATGAGCATGCGAAACGTCGTGACGAGCTTGCGCGGCGGGTCGGCTTCGAGGACCTCGCCGTCGATGATCACGTCCGGGATCTGGAGCCCCTGCGCGGCGCTTGCCGCCCTGAACGGCTCGGTCGGCCGCACCTTGTAGGCTCCGCCCGGACGCAGGTCGTAGTCGACCAGGCCGGTGTAGCCGTACTTCTGCGTCCACTCGGGCTTGGTGATGGCGTCCCAGATCGCCTGCGGCGTCGCCTTGATATACACCTGGTAGATCTGTGTGGTCACGCTGGTCTCGGTCATGGTGGTCATCCTTCCCCCTCCAGTTCGTCCTTGAGGTCGGCGAGCGCCGACACCTGCCGTTCGGTGTACTTGTCGATCCAGCGGTTGTGGATCAGCCGGATCGGCACCGGGTTGAGGTAGTGCAGCTTCTCCCGGCCCGATCGGCGCGTGACCACCAGGCCCGCGTCTTCGAGCACGCGCAGGTGCTTCATGACGCCGAAGCGGGTCATCTCCAGCTCGGACTCGAGCTCGGTGAGCGTGCGGCCGTCACGCGTGAAGAGCAGGTCGAGCAGGAAGCGCCGCGTCGGGTCGGCGAGTGCCTTGAACACACGGTCGTCGTCGGTCATGGACAGAGATTACGTGACCAATTAGTCACGTGTCAAGAGGGTCACATGTTACGCCTGGCCGCGTGGTCTCCCGCGAGGCTGGCTGGCATGGGGGATGCCCGGGCAGGGTCCGTCGTCCCGTAACGTTCCCGAGACGCAGGCCGGCCACACTGGCACCTGATCCGCGATGCTGGGAGGGTGGCGGTGGTGTACTCCGTGCAGCGAGGACTATGGCGGTGACCCCTACCGCCCGACCGGCGTGGACGCGCCGATGGCCGTCCGGGCTGGCGTGGGGGCTTTGGGTACTGACCATGCTGGGCCTTGCCGGTGCCGTCTGGCTGGATCGCCTGCTGCGCGAGGCCGGCATGGCCGGGGCGGACCGCATGGACGCCAGCGGCGTCCCATTGTTTGTGGCGGCGGTGAGCGCGGTGACAGTCGGGGCGGTGCTGGCCGGTCGCCGGCCCCGCCACCCGGTGGGCTGGCTGCTGCTGGCACTGGGGCTGTCGGTGGCGATGGACATGATGGCCTTCGGGTACGTCCGCTATGGGGTGGTGGCTCGTCCGGGGTCGCTCCCGGCCGCCAGCTATCTGGCTGGGTTCTCCGTCGGCATCCTCGTCATCTGGCTGTCCTGCGCCGGCTTCGTCCTGCTGCTCACGCCGACCGGGTCGCTGCCCTCGCCGCGCTGGCGGTGGTGGGCCCGAGTCGCGGCGGCTGCGCCGGTGGTGGGCCTGCTGTCGGGGTCGCTCGACCCTCGGCCTCTGGAGCCGGAGCATCCGCTGGTCACCAACCCGCTGTCTGTCCCGGCCCTGGAAGGGCCGCTGTTGGCCGCCGGTGCGGCCAGCGCGTTGATCGTCCTGGTGGCGCTGGTGGTCGCGGCCTGGTCGCTGGTGGTGCGTTTTCGCCGCGCCCGGGGGGTGGACCGCCAGCAGCTGCGGTGGCTGGCGTTCGCGGCGGCGCTGGCGTCGGTTGCGTTGCTGGTGGCCGTGGTCGGTGGGGCGATGTCAAAGGATCGTATAGTCCAGGCCGCCACCGGGTTCTGCGTGGCGCTGCTGCCGCTGGCGACCGGCGCGGCGGTCCTGCGCTACCGGCTGTACGACCTGGACCGCATCATCAGCCGCACGGTCGCCTACGGCCTGCTCACCGTGCTGCTCGGCGGCGGCTACGCCGGCGTGGTCCTCGGCCTTGGCCAGCTCCTCGGCCGTCGACCGGCGCTTCAACCGGCGTCGCTACGACGCCGCCCGCACGATCGCGACGTTCAGCGCCCGGCTGCGCCAGCAGGTCGACCTCGACACCCTCGCGGCCGAGCTGCTCGGCGTGGTCGAGCAGACGATGCAGCCAACCAGCGTGTCGCTGTGGCTGCGACCTTCCGTCAGCGCGTCCGCCGAGCAGCGCAGCACAGGCGCATCCCGTGCGGCGTCACCGCCGACGGCAGCTTCCCCGTCGGTTCGCACGGCTTTGTGACACAGGCTGGTACCAGCGGGAGGCGTCGAGCGTGGGCTCGACGCCTCCCCGGAGTCTCGTCCGTTATGCCACGCGCTGGCTCCATCCGCGCTCCTGCAGAACCCAGGTGTTACCGTCGGGGTCGCGGAAGTCGGCGAACGAGCCGTAGTCGCGGTGCTCGGGGTCCGGTCCCGGCACCCACTTGCCCGACTCCAGATGCCGGATCTCGCTGACGTCCACTCCACGCCCGACGAGCGAGGCACGCGCGGCCTCGATGTCGGAGACGACAAGGTGCGTGCCCCGGACGGAGCCCGGCGCAGCGTCGGTGATCCCGATCCCGATGCTGATCGAGCACGCCGAGCCTGGCGGTGTCATCTGGACCACGCGGAACTCGTCGCCCGCGCGATGGTCGACGTCCAGGTTGAAGCCGACGTTCTCGGTGTAGAAGGTCTTGGCGCGGTCCACGTCCGAGACGGGGACCAGCACGAGCTCGAGCTTCATGTCCACGATGCAGCCTCCCTCAGTGTCATCGCTCGCCGATGTCTACCAGATGAAACGTCGGCTCCCGCGAAAACTCATCGGTGATGCGATGACGAGCCCTGGACCGGCATGCGGGCCGTCGGCCTCGTGTCGCGCCGGTCACGCGTCAAGCAGGCGCGTGGCAGCGCCGATACCACATGACAGGGGCGACGTCGGAGGCCGCGTGGAGCTGTTTGATGAGACCGTGGATGAGGTCGTCGAGCAGCTGCCCGATCCTGTCCGCCTGCTCGGCGCCACATACGGACACGACGGTCGCATCAAGCAGATCCTGCTGAACCTGCTGTCCAACGCGGTCGAGTACAACCAGCCCGGAGGCAGCGTCCAGCTTGCCTGCCAGTCGATCCAGGACCAGCGGCTGGACGTCAGGCAACTGCTCGGAATCCTGGACAATCCGTAACCATGCCGAATTCCCAATTCACATCGGCGGAGCGCGAGGACGCCGACACCCTCGTGCGGATCAACGTCACCGTCAAGCAGGAGAGCGGTTTCGTTGCCCAGGTGGATCAGGTCATCGACGAGAAAAGCCCTTCAGGCTTCGAAGTGCTCGCCAGGCGGACTGCCGGGCCGGAGGTCGACCCGAGCTTGCTCCTTGAGGTCGTCGGCCTGCTGACCTGCCGTGTCGAAGGCAAGGACGAGGAAGAGATCTTCCACTGGGTCGACCACCTCGAGGCTGAGCCGGCGAGCGGCGCGTCCTCCACCGCCGGTTGGCGCCAGCGGGACCAGGCGTAGCCACCGCGCCACCGAGGCCACGCGCCACCGCCGTGCCATGGTCGCCCGCAAGCGCGCGCTCAGGGTTCGGGCTGGCTCCGGTCGACACCTTGGCGGCCGGAGTCCCCGCCCCAGGCCTCGGAGGTCGCCAGGGATACTCTGGTACCACTACCAGCCGGGCGGCGATATCTCCTTCTTCACCGAGGACATGGGCTAGGCCTGGGCTAGGCCCCGCGCACCGAGGATCGAAGCGCCATGACACCTTCAGCTCCTGATTGGGACGCGCTGCGGGGCACGATCGCCGGAGAGGTCATCCTGCCCGGCTCGCCCGACTATGAGCTGGCGCGCAAGCCGGCCATCGCCCGGTTCCACGACGCCCGGCCGCGGGCCGTCGTGCGATGCAAGACGCCTGAGGACGTCGCCGCGACGATCGCGCTGGCGCGCCGGTCCGGGCTGCCCACGGCGGCACGAAGCGGCGGGCACTGCTTCGCCGGACGCTCCTCCACCAGCGGGGTCGTCATCGACGTCACGCCGATGCGCGTGGTGTCGGTCTCGGACGGCGTGGCGACGGTGGGCGCCGGCGCGCGGCTCGGCGAGGTGTACGACACGCTGGACGAGCAGGACCTCACCATCCCCGCCGGCTGCGGCCCCGATGTCGGGATCGCCGGTCTCACCCTTGGCGGTGGGCTGGGGATCCTCGGCCGCAGGTACGGGCTGACCTGCGATCACCTGCTCGCGGCGCAGGTGGTGCTTGCGGACGGTCGCGTGGTGGTGTGCGACGACCACCGCGACCAAGAGCTGTTCTGGGCGTTGCGCGGCGCCGGTGGCGGCAACTTCGGCGTCGTCACGTCCCTGTCCTTCAGCACTGTCCCGGCGCCGGCCGCGACCAGCTTCCACCTGGTCTGGCCGCACACGCAGGCGGTCGCGGTCATCCAGGCGTGGCAGGCCTGGGCGCCGGCCGGTCCCGATGAGCTGGCCGCCAGCCTGCTGCTGACCGCTTCGGGCGACATCGACCGGCCGCCCGTGGTCAACGTGTTCGGGGCCATGCTGGGCGGCGAATCCGACGCCGTGGACCTGCTGGACGAGTTGGTCGCCCGGGCGGGCACGGACCCCACATCGGCGACTCGCGAGCACCTTCCATACCGGCAGACCAAACGGTACCTGGCCGAGCACGGTCCCGGCGAGGAGCGGCCGCTGGGGCACGCCTTCAGCAAGTCGGAGTTCTTCGGGCGCCCGCTGCTCACCGAGGCGGTGGCGGCGCTGGTGGACAGCTTCTCGGAGGGGCGGGCTGCGGGCCAGTCGCGCGAGCTGGACTTCACGCCGTGGGGCGGCGCGTACAACCGCGTCCGCGCTGACGCCACCGCCTTCGTGCATCGCGATGCGCTGCTGTTGCTCAAGCAGGCGGCCACGGTGGAGCCGGACGCGTCGAGCGCGCAGCGGCAGGCCGCCAAGCATTGGCTGGCGCGGTCGTGGGCGCTGGTCCACCCGTGGGGGTCGGGAGGCGTGTACCCGAATTTCCCCGACCCGGACCTGGAGGACTGGGCCCACGCATACTACGGCGGCAACTACGACCGCCTGGTCCGCGTGAAGGCCAGGTACGACCCGACGGGCTTCTTCCGCTTCCAGCAGTCGCTCGGATAGGGACACTGCCCCGTGGGCGGGCGCATCCGCGGCTCGTACCCGGCACGTGGCGCGGCGGCGAGGTTACCCGGATCAGGGCGTGCAAGCCCTCATTCGGGATGGAGGTGATCGATGTGAGCACGAACGAGCTGGTCCCGCCGTCGGAGACACCGGACCTGCACGGAGCGTTCCCGCGGTTGAGCGCCGAGCACCTGGACGCGCTCGCCGCCAGGGGCCAGCGGCGCCCGACGCGTCCGGGCGAGGTCCTGTACCGGGAGCGCGAGCAGGTCGACGACTTTCTTCGTGATCCTCGAAGGAAAAGTCGCGCTTCCTCGGCGAGCTCGGCCTGCTCACCCGCCAGGTCGCCACGCTCACAGCGGTGGTCCGGGAAGGCGGCGCGGTGCTCGCCGTGCCCGTCGAGCGGCTCCGCGAGCTCGTCGCGCAGGACTCCGGGTTCGGGGACCTGGTGTTGCGGGCCCTTCTCATCCGCCGTTCGATCCTGATCGAGCTCGGGGTCGGCTTCCGGATCGTCGGCTCGCGCTACTCGCCGGACACCCGGCGGCTGCTGGAGTTCGCCGCCCGAAATCTGCTGCCCCACCGCTGGATCGACCTGGAGCGCGATGCGGAGACAGAGCGGCTGCTGCGCGAGCTGGGGGTGAGGCCCGAGCAGACGCCAGTGGTGATCTGGCGCGGGCAGCAGGTGCTGCGCAACCCCAGCAACGCCGACCTTGCCCGCACGATCGGCCTGCTGGACTCCAGGTCCGGCCCGGCGAGCTGCGATCTGCTGGTCGTCGGCGCGGGCCCGGCCGGCCTGGCCGCCGCCGTCTATGGCGCCTCGGAAGGCCTGTCCACGGTCGCGCTCGACGGGGTGGCCACCGGGGGCCAGGCAGGCACCGCCACCAGGATCGAGAACTACCTCGGGTTCCCGTCGGGCATCTCGGGCCTGGAGCTCGCCGGCAGGGCGGTGCTCCAGGCAGAGAAGTTCGGAGCCCGCATCAGGGTGCCGGCCGAGGCGGCCGCGCTGGAGCGCCGAGACGCCCATCACCTGGTCCGGCTCCAGGACGGGACCACCATCTCCGCCCGCACGGTGGTGATCGCCACCGGCGCCCGCTACCGCCGGCTCGACGTGCCCCGCCTCGACCAGTTCGAGAAGACGAGCGTCTACTACGCCGCCACGCAGGTGGAGGCCCGGGTGTGCCGCGACGACCCGGTGGCGGTGGTCGGCGGCGGCAACTCCGCCGGGCAGGCGACGCTGTTCCTGTCCAGGTACGCCAAGCGGGTACGGCTGCTGGTCCGCGAGCATGACCTCGGCGTGAGCATGTCGCGCTACCTGGTGGACCGGATCCGGCGCCTGGAGAACGTCGACCTGCTGCTGAGCTCCGAGGTGCGTGAGCTGGTCGGGGACGACACGCTGGAGGCCGTGGTGGTCGAGGACAGCCGGACCGGGCAACGGCGCACGGTGGAGGCCCGCGCGATGTTTGTGTTCATCGGCATGCGGCCGCATGCGGGCTGGCTGGGCGACCAGCTCGCGCTCGACGACCGGGGCTTCATCCTCACCGGGCCCGACGTCGCCCAAGGCGCGGGGACGACGTGTGGCGGCTCGCCGGCCGCCGGCCGCTACCGCTGGAGACAAGCCGGCCCGGCGTCTACGCGGCCGGTGACGTGCGGAACGGTTCGGTCAAGCGGGTGGCGTCAGCCGTCGGCGAGGGCGCCATGGCCGTGCGCATGATCCACCAGTACCTGGGAGCGGCCGGCGTCTAGGGCGCGTCCGGCCGGCTGCTGGCCATACCGCTGGCGCTGCGCATCGCTCCCCCACGGCTGGTGATCGGCGGATGCTGCTGGCCGCGGCCGGGCTGGCGCTGGCCCACATCGCCACGCTGGCACCCTTCGCCTACATCCTGACGGGGCTCGCGCTCGCGCCGGTCTTCCCCACCGGCCTGGCCTGGCTGACCGCGACGGCGCCGTCCGCGTTGCTGGTGATCGCGCCCGCGTGCCTGTGCGCGGCGCTGCTGCTGCGCCGCTTCACTTTGCGCCAGGCGGCGTGAGCGGCACGCCGGCCGGGGGCGCGACCGCACGCTCAGGCACCTCCGCCAGCCGCAGGAGGATGGCCTCGCCGGGCCCGAGCACCAAGCCGTTCGGGTCCACCTCCCTGTCCGCCCGGTCCGGGTCGGTCGAGAGCACCAGGGTCGCCCGCCGGGGCAGCTCGGCGAGCGGGCGGAAGGGCACCGGAGCGGTGGCGAAGTTCATGGCGGCCAACAGGTGGTCGCCCTCGTCCTCGCGCAGCCAGGCGAACACGTCGGAGCCGGCCTCCAGCGTGCGCTGGGCGCTGCACGCACAGGCGCTCGGCGTCGGCCACCGGCGGCAGCCATGGCTCGCCGGTGGTGAAGCCCGCGCCGGGGCCAGCCTCCGACGGTGGCCGCCATGGGACCGGGGCGCGCTGCGGGTCGCGCCCGTCGATGTCGACGACGCGTTCGGGCGGGATCTCGGCGTCCGGCAGACCGAGCTCCTCGCCCTGGTAGACGAACGGCGTGCCGCGCAGCGCGTACAGCATCAGCGCCACCGCCCGCGCCCGCGCCGGCCCGTGCCCGCCGTCGTCGAAGCGGCTGGCCACGCGCGGATGGTCGTGGTTGGCCAGGAACCACGCCGGCCACGCGGTCTCGACGGCGAGCGTCACGAAGTCCTCCACCGAGGTACGGAACGCCTCAGCGCTCCAGGGAAGGTGGAGGAAGACGAAATTGTGCGCCAGATGGAGCTGGTCCCCGGTGTTGAGGTAGGTGACCACCCGGTGCAGGTTCATCAGATAGACCTCGCCGATCAGGACCCGGTCGGCGTATTCGTCGACGACGCGGCGGATCCTGCGCAGGCGATCGTGGATGGTGTCCCAGTCCTCGTCGTGGCGGCGGGCGGCGCCGGCGTTGTCGCGCAGCAGCGGATCCTTGGCGATCTTTTGCACCACGTCGATGCGGAACCCGTCGACGTCGCGGTCCAGCCAGAAGCGCAGCACGTCGTGCATCGCCGCCTCGACATCGGGATTGTCCCAGTTCAGGTCGGGCTGCTGCGGCAGGAACGAGTGCAGGTACCACTGCCCGGTGCGCTCGTCGAAGGTCCAGGCCGGGCCGACCTTCTCGAAGGTCGAGCTCCAGTCGTTCGGTGGGCCGCCGTCCCGTCCGTCCCGCCACACGTACCAGTCGCGCCTGGGGTCATCGCGGCTCGAGCGCGAGGCGACGAACCACGGGTGCTGGTCGGAGGTGTGGTTGGGCACCCAGTCGAGGATTACCCTGATCCCCCTGTCGTGACAGGCCTCGACGAGCCGGTCCAGGTCGTCCAGGGTGCCGAACACGGGATCGACGTCGCAGTAGTCGGCCACGTCGTAGCCGAAGTCGGCCATCGGCGAGCGGTAGATCGGTGACAGCCACACCGCCTCCACACCGAGGTCGGACAGGTGATCCAGGTGCGCGGCGATGCCGCGCAGGTCGCCGACGCCGTCGCCGTCGCTGTCGCCGAACGACCGCGGGTAGATCTGGTAGATGGCGCCGCGCCGGCCGCTGGAGCTCACCGACGCGCGCGCGCTCCGCGCGGTGGCGCACCCGCTGCGCCTGCGACTGATCGGCCTGCTCCGCACCGAGGGACCACTGACCGCGACCCAGGCCGGGCAGCGCGTCGGCGAGAGTGCCCAGAGCTGCTGGTTCCATCTGCGGCAGCTCTCCAAGTACGGCCTTGTCGAGGAGGCCGGCGGCGGCCGGGGGCGCGAGCGGCCGTGGAGGGCGACCGCGATGTCCACCACCTGGCCCAGGGTCGCCGCCACCCCCGAGCTGGCCGCCGCCACCGAGCTGTTCATGACCGTCCTGGCCGAGCGCTACTTCGAGGACCTCATGCGCTGGCTCTCCACCAAGGCCGGCGACCCGCCGGAGTGGCAGGACGCCTCGTTCTTCGGCGACTCGCTCCTCTACGTGACCGCCGAGGAGCTGGCGGCGATCAAGCGCGAGCTCCGCGCGCTCGTCGACCGCTATCTCGAGCGGGTGCCGAACCAGGCGCTGCGCCCGCCGGGTGCACGGCCGGTCACGTTCCTGCACTTCGGGTTCCCGGAGCAGGGCCCGCGCCGAGGGGACGGCTAGATGGCGCCGGTGGTCACTCGCGGCGCGCGGATGGTGCCGGCGCTGCTGCGGGAGCGCCGCGATTTCCGCCGCTACTGGACCGGGCACACCATCTCGCTGTTCGGCGACGCGATCACACTGATCGCGCTGCCGCTGGTCGCCGTGCTGGTGCTGGACGCCGGCGCCGCGCAGATGGGCTACCTGGCGGCCGCCGGGCTCGTCCCCAGCCTGCTCTTCTCCGTGCATGCGGGCGCCTGGGTCGACCGCCGCGCCCGCCGGCGGCGGATCATGATCGTCGCCGATCTCGGCCGCGCGGGCCTGCTGGCCACCGTCCCGCTCGCCTACGCGCTCGGCGCGCTCACGCTCGGCCAGCTCTACGTGGTCGCCTTCCTGGTCGGCACGCTCAGCGTCCTGTTCACCGTCTCCGACACCACCCTGTTCGTCGCGCTCACCCCGCGCGACCGCTACGTCGAGGGCAACGCGGTCCTCAACGGCAGCCGCGCCCTCTCGTTCGTTGGCGGGCCGAACCTCGGCGGCCTGCTGGTCCAGTTCCTCTCGGCACCGGGCGCGCTGCTGGCCGACGCCGCCTCGTTCGTGGCCTCGGCGCTGTTCCTCGGCCGCATCTCGCCGGCGGAGCAGCCGCCCGACGCGGACCCGCGCGGCAATGTCCGCGCCGGCGCGCGCTGGATCCTCGGCTCCCCTGTCGTCCGCGCGTCGCTGCTGTCCGGAGCCACGATCAACTTCTTCAACCTGGCGTTCCACCCCCTGTTCGTCCTCTACGCCACGCGCACGCTCGGGATCTCGCCGGGGACGCTCGGCGTCATCCTCGGCTCGGGCGCCGTGGGCGGCGTGCTCGGGTCCCTGCTGGCAGGGCGCCTGGCCAGGCGGCTCGGCATCGGGCCGGCGTACATCCTGGGGTGCCTGCTGTCCACCGCCCCGCTCGTGCTCGTGCCGCTCGCGGGCGGCTCACGGCCGCTGGTGCTCGCGCTGCTGGTCGGCGCGCGGTTCGGCTCGGGCCTCGGCGTGATGGTCCTCGACATCTGCATCGGCGCGATCTTCGCCGCCATGATCCCCGACCGCCTGCGGGCCCGTGTCACCGGCGCCTTCCTCGCCGTCAACTATGGTGTGCGCCCGCTGGGCTCGGTCTTCGGCGGCGTGCTCGGCAGCGTCATCGGCCTGCGTCCGACCCTGTGGATCGTGACGGTCGGCGCGGTCATCGGCGTTCTCTGGCTGCTCCCCGCGCCGGTCTCGCGGCTCAGGACCCTGCCCGACGCGGCACGGTGACACCGGCGACCGGACCGCCGAGTGGACCGCCGCCGTCGTAACGCTCCCGTGACGGCGATCGGGGACACTGGCGCCACTCGAGGTGGTGGTTCGTGAAGGTGGCCAGCAATGCGCCGACGACGGTTGGGATGAGCCCGGGCGTCGGCAGGATGCGGTCACGGTGGCCGGCCGGGCTGGCGTTGGCGCTGTGGCTGCTGTGCCTGCTGGGCCTGGCCGCGACCGTATGGTTCGACCACCTGCTCCGCCAGGCCGGCAGGCCGGAGCTGGTCCAGTTGAACGCCGGGGGCGTCACCGCGGCGCTGGGGGCGGTGAGCGCGGCGACCGCCGGCGCGGTGCTGGCCAGCCGCCGCCCGGCGCACCCCGTGGGCTGGCTGCTCCTGGCGTTCGCGCTGGTGCCCCAGACGCTCACCAGCGCGGCCGAGGGGTACGCCCGCTACGGGTTGCTGGCTCGGCCAGGGGCGCTGCCAGCCGCGAGCCACATCGCCGCGCTCGCCTCGGTCACCTTCATCCCCGGACTTGGCTGCATCGGCTTCGTCCTGCTGTTCACGCCGACCGGGTCGCTGCCCTCGCCGCGCTGGCGGTGGTGGGCCTGGGTCGCGGCGGCCGTGCCGGCGGCGTTCGGGGTGTCCTGGCTGCTCGGCGTGCCACAGGTGGACCCGGACTCGCCGTTGCGCTCGGTCCGCAACCCGTTCGCCGTCCCCGCCCTGGCCGATCCGCTCCAGTCCGTCTACGGCCTGGCCGGCCCGCTCACCGCCCTCACCATGGTGGTCGCGGCCGTGTCGCTGGTGCGGCGCTTCCGCCGCGCCCGCGGGGTGGAGCGCCAGCGGCTACGGTGGCTGACGTTCGCCGCCGCGCTGGCGCCGCTGGCCGTGCTGGTGACCGCGGCCGGCATCGTCACCGAGCACCCGGACGTGGCCAACTGGGCCGCCGGCCTGTACCTTGCGCTGCTGCCGCTGGCGATCGGCGCGGCGATCGCCCGCTACCGGCTGTACGACCTGGACCGCATCATCAGCCGCACGCTGGCCTACGGCCTGCTCACGGTGCTGCTGGGTGGAGCCTACGCCGGCGTGGCCCTGGGGTTCGGCCAGCTGCTGGGGCGGACGTCGAGCCTGGCGGTGGCCGGTGCCACCCTGGCGGTGGCCGCGCTGTTCCAGCCCGCCCGCCGCCGCGTGCAGCAGGTGGTCGACCGGCGCTTCGACCGCCGCCGCTACGACGCCGCCAAGACGATCCAGGGGTTCAGCGCCCGGCTGCGGGACGAGGTCGACCTGGACACGCTGACCGCCGAGCTGCTTGCCGTTGTCGACCAGACCATGCAGCCGACCCGGGCGTCGCTGTGGCTGCGGCCACCGCGACCGACGGGCGGCGGCGCGACGCGGCGGGGAGCGTGAGGACGCGAATGGCGGTGTCAACCTATGCCTGGCGGCGACTCGACCTGGAGGGCATCAGCTTCGTTCGCGTCCAGGAAGGCGACGACATCGTCCGGGTCGAGGGACACGAGATCTGCGTCGATGGCGACGAGCGCTGGTCGACGCGGTTCAACATCGAGCTGAACGGCCGTTGGCGGCACCGGTCGACAGCGGTCGAGGTCACCACCGCCTCGGGCACCAGCGATCTGCGGCTCGACGGGCCGCGGGGCGAGGACGTCGTCGACATCGCGGGCAGCCCCTTCACCAACGCGCTGGTCCTGCGATCCCGCGACGTCCCCGTGGGCGGCGTGATCGAGGTCCGGGCGGCCTTCATCGAGGTGCCCGCGCTGACGGTGCGACCGCTGGCGCAGCGCTACCGGCGCCTTGCCACAGACCGCTGGGAGTACGCCGACGATGAGTTCGGCGCCTTCGAGATCACGGTGGACGCCGACCGCGTCACCCTCGACTACGAGCGCTTGGCGACGCGGCTCGGTTGAGCCCGATCTCGTGGCGATCAGAGCTTGACGCCGTAGGTTTGCTCGAGTTGCTCGATCCAGTCGTCGACGATGGTGATCCCGTATCGCTCAGCCAGCGCGTAGTACTGCTGCGGGGCATCACCGCCGTGCTTCGCCAGGATGGGCGCCAGCTCCTCGAAATAGCCTTCCAGCCCGCCCGGCGACAGGGTCTCGATCACCCTTGCGGGCGCGCTGCTCGCGTTCCACATCGCGTGCGGCACCCCGCGGGGCTTGATCAGGTAGGCCCCCTGGCTCGCCTCCAGCACCCGCTCGCCGATGCGGACCCCGACCGTGCCGGCCAGCACCAGCGAGAGCTCGTCCTCCCGGGAGTGGTTGTGCGGCTTCACCAGCGTCCCCGCCGGGATCTCGACCTCGAGCAGTGCCAGGCCCCCGCCGGTATCGGCGCTCTCGACCTTGTAGTCGAACCGCACGCCGTACAGCATGACGGTCTTGCCTTCCCCTGGCGCCACCAGCTTGGGGCTCGGAGCGGTGGACATCACAGACCTCCTTGGCCGGACCGGATCCAGGTAGGCGAGCTCCCGTCGACCGATTCTGGTTGGGGGGACCTCCGCCGCCACCTTAACACACTAGGCGGAGGGATCTCCTCCGGATAGGCTTCGACACACGGTTCGACAAGCCGCGCTGGCTGACCGGATCGGCGGCGCAGGGGATCGCCGCCCGCCTGCGGTCATCGGCTCCTCTTCCCGGCTCCGGAAGCTTGCTCGGCCCGCCGGTTACGCCACCTCCAGATAGCAATCGCGACTGCAAATAGCAGCACAATTCCGCCTGGCACGAGGTAAAGACGGTCCCTAAGAGATACGCCTCGGCGAGACCCACCGAACGGCTTTGGAATCGTCACTCGCTTCGCCGTACCGACTGCGAAGTGCCCCAGCGAGCTCAGATTGGCGGTGGTCTGATGCTGTAACGCCAAGGACTTGGTGGGGAAGGCCTTCCAATCCCTTCCGCGGGTGGAGTGAAGCACGAAATGCTTATGGTAGAGATCGTCGGGCGCTGCCGGGTAGACTAGCGTGAGCTGGCCGGGGTGTCTCAGCGGGTGGATCGCTTTGCCGCTCTCGTAGACGGCTTCGATCCGGTAGACGTTGCCCGCGATGAAGAGATCGGATGGGGCGGTCCGAAGGAGGACGGGGCAAGCGGCCTGATTTGTCAGTCGTGCCAGGCGCTGTCCCGCGACAGGAGCGATCGCCCCGGAGGGCAGGGCCAGGGTCAACTGGAGATCCCCCTCGGTGACATGATTGGGGCGGTTCTGGCGGGATGACGGTATGCGACCAACGGCCTACCGCCGCAACGCCCGCGGTCTGCGCGACCGCCAGGCGTTCGAACACGTCCGCACGCAGGCCGGCGCGCTGTTTGCCGCCGGCCGCTCCCAAGCCCAAATCGCCCGCGAGCTGGGGTCGCCCGGCAAGTCGTCAGCCGCTGGCACGCCCGCTGACAGGCCGGGCTGGAGGCGCTACGCAGCGCCGGCCTGGTTCACCGAGGAGAACCGCGCCGCGGCGACGCCGGGGACGCGATGGCGGCTCAGGGGTGGTAGGGCCGGGCGCCGGTAGTGCCCCGCACGGCCGCGACGAGCGCGCGGGTGGCGGCGGCCGGGTCCGGAGCGGCGGCGACCGCCGAGACCACCGCGACACCGGCGGCGCCCGCGTCCAGCACCTGGCGGGCATTGGACGCGTCGATCCCGCCGATGCCCACCACCGGCAGCCGGGTCGCATCGCTGATCTCCCGCACCCGCTCCAGCCCCAGCGGGACCGCCTTCGGCTTGGTCGCGGAGGCGAACACCGTGACGCCCAGGTAGTCGGCGCCTGCCGCCGCGGCCGCCTGCTCGGCGTCCTCGACGCTCACCCCCAGGACCAGCTCCGGCCCGAGACGCGCCCGCGCCTGCCGCCAGGGATCGCCCTGCCCGAGGTGGACACCGGCCGCGCCGCAGGCCAGCGCCAGCTCCACGCGGTCGTCGACGATGAACAGCACGCCGCGCTCCCGGCACCGCACGGCCAGCTCCCTGGCCAGCGGCAGCAGCTCCTGGTCGCTGTGCTCGGGCTCGCGGAGCTGGACCGCGTTCGCGCCGCCCTCGATGGCGCCGGCGGCCACCTCCGCGTGCCCTCGGCCTGGCACCAGCCCGGCGGCGGTGACCACGTACACGCTCAGGACCAGCTTGGGACGTCCCAGGTCGGCCGGCGTCGCGATCACCTCCAGGTGCATTCCCGTTCGTCCCGAGATCCTACCCGTCAGCCCGACGGGCAGGGATCGGCGCGGCAGCCTTGGCCCTCCACAACGAGCCTCGCCACCGCCTAGCCAGGGACCGACGACGAGGAGCTGGCACGGAGGGTGTGGCCGCTACTCGCCGACGGTGCCGTCGGCGAGCTCGCGGACCACGTCGAGGTGGCCGGCGTGGCGGGCGTACTCCTGCAGCACGTGGAACAGGATCCAGATCAGGGCCGGTTGGTGGCCGGGCGGGTTGAAGCGCCCGCCGCTTCGGGACCTCTCCTGGAGGTCCGCCCCCGCGATGATCCGCCTGGACCTGTCGCACTCTTCCCGGAACCGCGCCTTGATCTCTTCGGTCGTCTCCTCCGCACCAGCGTGCCACCTGCCGTCGGGGCCGTTCTCGGCCCAGGGCGAGTCCACCGGCTCAGCGGCAAAGCCCCAGCGGAACCAGCGCAGCTCGACGCCGGTGAGATGCTTGAGCAGGGCCAGCGGCGTCCAGCCGGACGGCAGGCGGCTGCCGCGCAATTCCTCCTCGGACAGGCCGTCGAGCTTGCGCAGCACCGCGTCCCGGTAGAAGTCCAGGTAGGCGACGAGCAGCTCGCGCGGGTCGGTGAGGAGGTCGGAGGGCTCTGGTGCGGGCTCGACTTCTGTGACCATGCGCCTGACCATAGGCGGCAGCCGATGCCCCGCGCCAGCGAATATCACCGTCAGAAGTGGGAGACGCCGGTGGGAGCGGCCACCGAGATGTCGACCGGGCCCGTGACGTTGCCGCGTGGGAGGGCGAAGGAATCGGACATTACGGGCGCTCCGTGCCGCCGGGCGCGGCCACGTCCGCACCGGAAATCCACAGGTCTCTTCGGTCGCGAAAACGGGTAGCCGACGCCGTCTTTGCTCACTTGGACTCCGGTCGCCACCGATGACCTCGCTGTCTGGGGCGTCTGATAACCACCAAAACCTACTGCGGCCCGGCGACAGCGGTAGAAGGCAACACAATTGGTGCGGAATTCTTGAATCTATTTACTAGTCAGACTGGCTCATTGACATGAACTGATCCTGGCGTTGCACTTTATCGCGCGATCTCATGTGGGGGGGCCTCATGAACGCTCAGGAGCCCGGGCAACCGTCCCGACTCGCATCGCAGGAAACCGAGCAGGCGCGACCTGACAGGCCGCCGCGGCTTCATTCCGTCGACCAGCGAGAGGCGCTGGCGACCGGCAAGGTGTGCCTCAATTGTGGCCAGGACTTCGGCGAGGACGTCGCCTGCCAATTCTGCCAGCAGATCGCGGGACTACCGAACGGCATCAGCCTCGCCTCGCCGGCCAGACGCCTGGGCGGCTACCTGATGGACGGGTTGCTGTTCGTGGTCACCCTCGGGATCGGCTACCTGGTCTGGTGGGTGATCGCCCTTGGCAGGGCCCAGACGCCCGGCAAGCAGGTGCTCGGCATGACGGTCCTGCGCCTGGAGACGATGGAGCACGCCGGGTGGGGCCTGATGGTCCTTCGCGAGGTGGTCGCCAAAGGGGTGATTGGCGTCCTGTCGGCCCTTACGCTCGGCATCGTGAATGTGGGACGACAGACGCCAGGAGCTGTGGGACAAGCTCGCCGGCACAATCGTCGTCTACGACGACAGTCGCCAGCTCGGCTGACGTATTTACCGCGCCTCTCGGTGCTCTGGTGCATTGACGGTGACACCGCCGAGTAGGAGCACCCGATGCCCGAGAAGATCCCTTGCCCGCAGTGTGGCGCACCAGCCCAGATCACTGACCGGTTCCGGCTGAACTCGACCGACGGACCGGTCGAGCACCTGAAGACCCGCTGCGTGAACAACCACTGGCTCACCCCGCTGGCCGAGACGGTCGAGACCGAGCGGTCCACCGCCCCGGACCACGTCCTGGCGGCGCTCCGCGGGTGACCCGGCCCCGCCAGGTGACCCGGCCCCGCTAGGCCAGCCGAATGGCGAGCTCCGTTTCCCACTTGCTCGCGTCGGGCTGCTCGCTGGGGTTGGTCTTGTACACCTCGAGACGGCAAGCCCATCGCTGGCCGCCGGCGGTTTCCGACATATCCCATTCGAGGCCCTGCCGGGCCGCCCAGTCGAGCAGCGCGGCCGTGACGTCGACGAGCTTGTCGAAATGACCGACGTGGGTGACGGTTGCGTACCGTCCGGCGGGCAGGACGCCGGAGAGGACCTGACCGTCACCCTCCACGACGGCCGCGACCGGGACGCCCGCCTCGATCTCCAGCCGCCGCTCCATGTCGATGAGGTTGTACTTGAGGAACGGCGCCCCCGCCGGCTCGACGCCGCGCGCGCCCAGCCAGCCGAAGACTTCCGGAAGGCGGTCGGCGATCGAAGGGATCGTCTGTTGGGTGACCAGCCCTCTGATCGCCACGTACGGCTGCTCGGCGCGCTCCACGGTCATCGGTTCTGTCGACATGTGTCTCCTCCGCTGCTGAACGGGACGGTACCTGTGTAGGGCCTCACACCGTGTCAGGGTCAACCCCGCGAACGGGAGGACCATCTACTCCAGGTCGGTTCGGGCGAGAAGGCGGTCGAGCACGGCCGCGTCGCGGTGCACCTCGACGTCGCCCGGACCGAGCCTGCGCCAGGGGCCGGCGCCGCGGCGGCGACCTCGCCGCGCAAGAGACCCTCAGCCACCCACCAGCAGCGTGCCGATAGCACTCAGGGGTGATGACGTGCTGCCCGAGCATGACCGCACGGCCAACGACGGGACCATGCCCGCCGACCAGGCGCGACCGCGCGTGCTGATCGTCGAGGACAACGCCACCAGCCGGCTGGTGGTCGCCAGGCAGCTTCAGCGCCTCGGCGTCGCCGTCACGGCGGTCGACGACGGCACCCAGGCGGTCGAAGCCGTGCGGCAGGGCCGGTTCGACGCCGTCCTCATGGACCGCCACCTGCCGGGGGTCGACGGCCTCGAGGCCACACGGCTGATCCGGCGCCTGCCCGGGGGGCACGACCTGCCCGTCATCGCCTTGACCGCCGACACGGCCGCCGAGCCGCGGCGGGAATGCCTGGACGCCGGGATGGATGACTGCGTCACCAAGCCAGTGGACATGGCGGGGCTGGGCGAGACGCTGTGGCGATGGCTGCCCTCCCCCGCCAACCCGGGGCCGCGGCTGGACCGGGAGGCCCTGGCCAGGGTCCGGGAGGAGCTCGACGACGAGGCGCTGTTCGCCGAGCTCGTCACCACCTTCCTGGCCGAGCTGCCGCGACGCTGGGCCGCGCTCGCCGGCGCGGCGGCGCTCGCCGAGGCCGATCGGCTCAGCGGGGTGGCGCACCAGCTCGGCGGCGCGGCGGCGCAGGTCGGCGCGAGCCGCCTGGCCGCCCTGTGCCGCAGCGTCGAGGCGGGGCCAGCCGACGAGCCCGCGGCCACGCTGGCCGCGATCGAGACCGAATGCCTGGGGCTCCCTTTCGCCCTGCGGCGCGCCTGCCCTGGCCTGGTTTGACCTTCATGGGCGTAGCAGGACCTTCGGGCGCTTCAAGGCCTCGAGCCGCCCAGCCGATGAGGAGGGGAGAGGCAAGACGGGAGGCATATTGAGCACGCCGGGCAGCGCAGCACAACGGCAACCGCGCGGGCTCGTGGTCGACGACGCCGCCGAGCAGCTCAACCTCGTGTCGGGGCTGCTGTCAAAGGAGGGCTTCGACGTGCGCGGCGCCGCCGACGGCGAGGAGGCCCTGCGCCTGGCCCGCACGCACGAGCCGGACGTGGTGGTGCTCGACGTCTCGCTGCCCGGCATCGACGGCGTCGAGGTCTGCCGCCGGCTGCGCATCTTCAGCGACGCCTACGTGATCATGCTCACCTCCCGCACCGAGGAGATCGACCTGATCGTCGGCCTGTCGGTGGGAGCCGACGACTACATCACCAAGCCCTTCTCGCCCCGTGAGCTGACCGCGCGGGTGCGCACGATGCTGCGCCGCCCGCGCGACCAGGGCCGCTCGAGCCAGGTGCGGAAGTTCGGCGACCTGGAGGTGGACGCCGACGCCCGCACGGTGCGGATCGCCGGCCAGGAGGTCGAGCTCACCAGGATCGAGTTCGACCTGCTCGACGCGCTCACCGAGCGCCCCCGCATGACCTACAAGCGGACGGTGCTGCTCGAGCGCGTCTGGGGACAGAACTGGTTCGGCGACGCCCACATCGTCGAGGTCCATATGGCGAACCTCCGCGCCAAGATCGGCGACGACCCCCGGCGCCCGCGCTACATCAAGACCATCCGCGGCATCGGCTACCGCATGGTCGAGGCGAGCTGAGCGCGCGGGCGCCGGGTCGTCACAGGCTGGACAGCACCGCGTCCAGAGCGGCGCGCACCTGGTCCAGCTCTGCCCGCATGCGCTCGATGACCATCGCGGCGGAGTCCAGGCGCCGGGCGCGTCCAGCGGCCTCGAGCTCCTGGCACAGGGCGGCAAGGCGGGAGGCGCCGATGTTGCCGGCCGCGCCCTTGAGGGTGTGCGCGACCTCGACGACGGCCAGCGCGTCGCCGCCGCCGACCGCGGCGGTCAGCTCGCCGAGGTAGGCGGGCGCCTCGGTCAGGAACGAGCCGATCAGCCCAGACAGGAACTGCCCATCCTCCTCGGGGTCTGGCCCGCGCAGCTCGTCGAGCCTGCGCTCGATCGACGTCTGGACCAGCTCCGCCTGCTCGCGCGGCCGGCCGTCCACGGGCGCCGTGGGGCGCGGCTGGTCGAGCCAGCGCGACAGGGTGGAGTCCAGGTCGTCGAGCCTGACCGGCTTGGAGATGTAATCGTCCATTCCCGCCGCCAGGCAGCGGGCGCGATCCTCCTTGAGCGCGCTGGCCGTCATGGCGATGATCGGGGTGTGGTGGGTGGCGCCCTCCAGGCGGCGAAGCTCCCTGGTGGCGGCGTACCCGTCCATCTCGGGCATCTGGCAGTCCATCAGCACGGCCGCGTAGGTGCCCCTCATGACCATGTCGATCGCCTCGAGCCCGTTGTGGGCGACGTCGGCGCTGTAGCCGAGCTTGGCGAGCACCCCCATGGCCACCGTGCGGTTGATCTCGTTGTCCTCCACGAGCAGCATGTGCCCGCGCGCCGGCGGCGCGCCGCCCGCCGGGGTCGCCGTGGCGCGCGGCGCCGGGGCGGCGGCGCCGGCGTTCGTCACCAGCCGCACCAGGCAGTCGTGGAGCTGCGACTGGTGCACGGGCTTGGTCAGGCTCGCGAGGATCCCGGCCGCCCTGGCGGTGTCGATGTCGACGTAGCCGCCGGAGGTGAGCAGGACCAGGGGGAGCCTGGGGAGGTCGCCGGCGGCGGTGATCCGGCGGGCCAGCTCCATGCCGTTCATGTCGGGCATCTGCAGGTCCAGGATGGCCAGCTCGTAGGGCTGCCCGGCGGTCGCGGCCTGGCGCAGGCGCCGCAGAGCGCGCTCGCCGGACTCCACCGCCTCGGGCTGCGTCGCCCAGGCCTGCAGCTGGTGCTCGAGGATGACCCGGTTGGTCTCGTTGTCGTCGACCAGCAGTACCCGCAGGCCCTCCAGGCCTTCGCCGGTAGGCGCCGGGGCCGCCTCGCCTGGCGGCTGGCTCCGCAGCGGGATCGTGCACCAGAAGGTGCTGCCCTCGCCGACCTGGCTGTCGGCGCCGAGCTGGCCGCCCATGGCCTCGACCAGCCGGCGCGAGATGGCCAGTCCCAGCCCGGTGCCGCCGAACTGCCGCGCGGTGGAGGCGTCTGCCTGGGAGAACGGCTCGAACAAGCGGTCGCGGACGTCGGCGGAGATGCCGATGCCGGTATCGCTCACCTCGAAGCGGACCGTCATGACGTCGGGCCGCGCCGCGCCGTCGGCGAGGACCGCCCGCACCACGACCTCGCCGCGCTGGGTGAACTTGACGGCGTTGGAGGCCAGGTTGAGCAGCACCTGGCGGAGGCGCCCCTGATCGCCGCGCACGGTGGTCGGCAGCCCCGGCTGGCAGGAGCCGACAAGCTCGAGGGCCTTGGACCGGGCCGGCTCCGCCACCATCTCGACGACCTCCTCGACCAGGAGCCCGAGGTCGAAATCGATCTCGTCAAGGGCGAGCTTGCCGGCCTCGATCTTGGAGAAATCCAGGACGTCGTTGATGATCGCCAGCAGCCCATCGCCGGCGGTGCGGATGCCCTCGGCGTAGCGCCGCTGGGTCTCGTCCAGCGCGGTGTCCAGCAGCAGCCCGGTCAGGCCGATCACGCCGTTCATGGGTGTGCGGATCTCGTGGCTCATGGTCGCCACGAACTGCGACTTGAGCTGGGACGCCGACACCGCCTGGTCCCGCGCGGCCGCCAGCGCCTCCTCGGTCTGCTTGCGCTCGCTGATGTCGCGCACGAAGGCGGCGAACGACCGCTCGCTGCCCGAGCCCATCTGCCAGACCCCCAGCTCCACCGGCAGCTCATGGCCGTCACGGTGCAGCGCGCGCACCTCGACGCGCTGGTCGAGCACGCGCCGCTTGCCGCCGGCGAGCACGCGCCGCATGCCGTCGCGGTGGCCCTGCCGGTCGCGCGGGGGGACGATCATCTCGGCCAGCTCACGCCCCATCGCTTCCTCGCGAGACCAGCCGAAGACGGCTTCCGCGCGCGCGTTCCATTCGGTGACCACGCCGTGGACGTCCATGGAGATGAACGGGTCGCTGGCGGTCGCGATGATCGCGCGGGTCTTCTCCTGCTGCGCCCGCAGCCTGGCCTCGGTGCGCCTGCGCTCGGTCACGTCGCGCGACGACGCCGACACCTCGAGCGGGCGGCCGTCGTCGTCCACGCGGACGACCCGGTAGGTCGCCTCCAGCCACACCCAGTGCCCCTCGCGATGGCGGTAGCGCACGGTGGTGGTCTGGGGCTGGTCCACGCCGACGCGCTCCTGGCACGCCGCGGTCGCCGTCGCCAGGTCGTCGGCGTGGACCAGCGTGAGCAGCGAGGTCCCGACCAGCTCCTCGGGCTCGTAGCCGAGCAGGCCGCGGCAGGCGGGTGACACGTACAGCACCGTGCCGAGGGCGGTCATGCGCGTCATCATGTCGGTGGAGCTCTCGGCGAGCAGCCGGAACCGCTCCTCGCTGGCCCGCACGGCCTGCTCGGCGGCCCGCCGGCCGCGCGACAGCCTGGCGCCGAGCACGACGCCGGCGGCGACCAGCAGGACGCACAGGCCGGCGGCGACCAGCGCGGCCCCCGGGGTCACAGCGCCACCACGCGGTTGCGCCCCGCCTGCTCGGCCTGGTAGAGGCCGTCGCCAGCGCGCGCGGGCAGCGCGTCCACGACGCCGTGGCGTGGCGCTGAAGCCGGCCGCGCCGGGACCGGTTGCTCTGCCTCGCTCATAGTCTTCTTTGTCGGCCTCGCGCAGCCGTTTCTATATAGGCACGTCAGACCCGCCGACGCTGGCGCCTCGGGCGAGCGCCCTGGGCCGCCCCGCTGACCGCGGCGTCAGGCGTCCAGCCCGAGGAACCGCCGCCGCTTGGCCTCGAAGCCGCGGCGGTCCTCGAAGATGTCCGCCGCATCTCCGCCAACTCCCGCCGCCGGTAGGCGGAGGTGTCGATCACCGACGGCGGCGGGGGAGGCTCGGCGGCGATACGCGCGGCAACCTCCCGTGCCCACCGCTCGAACTCCGCCGGGTCGTCGGGGCCGATGGCGTCGACGAGCCCGAGCCGCAGCGCGCTCGCCGGGCTGGTCGGCATGCACTCACCGAGCAGCCGCTCGGCGGCGGCCTCGCCGGCGCGCACCGGCAGCACGAGGGTGCGCAGCTCGGAGCCTGACAGCCCCATGCCGCCGTAGTGGTAGTTGAGGTTGATCGACGGCCGCGCCAGAACGAGGTCGAAGCACGCCGACAGCACCGCCCCGCCAGCGCCGGCGCCGGCGCCGAGCACCGCGATGGTGGTCTGCGGGCGCGGCACCCCCTTGCCGCGCGCAAGGTTGACGACGAGCTCCGCCACGTCGTCGATCCGCTGGATGTTCGCCCACGCCTCGGCGCGCGGGTCCTCCGCGGCCTCGATGACGCCGAGGTGGATGCCGTTGCTCCAGGCCACCTGCCCACCCATGACGGCGACCGCCGTGGTGTCCTGCGCGGCGGCGTAGCGCAGCGCGGCGAGCAGCCGGTCGCAGAACGCGGTCGAGGCGGCGCCGTTGTAGGGCTCGGCGTGGACCCACCCTACCCGGCGGATACGCCGGTAGCGGATGACCTGATGGGTCCGGGGGGCGCCGTGGGGCAGGTCGGGGTGGCGCACGTCCTCGGCCATGCCGCGCACGCGCGCCTGGACGGCGCGGACGGCGGGAAGCTTCAGTCCCCGGCCTCCGTCATCGGGCTTGACCTTCGCGTGCCCGATCCACACGGCGCCGCCGTGCCCGGTCGCCACCAGCACGGCGCCGTCGCGGTGCGCCACGATCTCGCCCGGCGGGAGCTGGCCGCCGTCGAGGCCGTGCGGGTGCGCGTCGTAGACGCTGACCGGCCGGCCCGCCAGCTCGGTGCGCACGCCGAAGGTTGCCGCGCGGACGTGCCTGAGGATGTCGTCGGGGTGGTCGTCCCAGCTGAACGCCAGCCGGTCCTGCCGCAGCACGGGCCGGTGCCGCCCGTGCGCGGAGCGCTGGTAGGTCAGGGGCGCACCGGTGTAGGCGGGATCGGTGGCCATGCGGTCGAGGATCTTGCGGGCGCAGTCGATCGCCGCGGGGACGACGTGCTGGGCGTACACCTCGGCCATGCTGGCGTCGGCGGGCATGGCGAATTCCCGCCAGGCGCCGACGTTGCCGGAGTCGAGGTCCCGGGCGGAGCGCGACGGCTCGGCGCGGACCATCGTCAGGCCCCAGGTCCGCTCCTGATTGAGGATGGCCCACGAGAGCGAGGACGGCCCACGGTCGCCGCGGATGCCGGGGTGCGGGATCCAGGTGGTCCAGCGCTTGCAGACCTCGGGGGGCACGACCTCTTTCAGGAAGGGGCAGAAAATCACGTCGGGAGCGGCGAGCCTGGCGAACCGCGCCATGTCGTCGGACGACATCGGGGTGCGCAGCCCCATGTCCTCAGGCCGGATGACCTCGTGCCCGTCCTCGCGCAGCGCCGCCCACAGGGCCTGCGGCATGCTGGCGAATCGTGTGTAGAGCAACCCGACGCGAAACCCCACCGGCCCCCCCTGCTTCCTCGACCCGGGTACGCCCATTGACGCCCGGCTCGGCCCTCTGCCGGCCCGCCCACACGACGCCGTACAGTTCGGCGAAAACCTACAGGACGGGTCAATAGTCCCATCAGGTAGGTTGCGTTCGTAGGTACGTAGTCAGTGCACTTCGACCGCGCCGGACGCGCGGGCCGGGTGGGGACCTTGCCGCGCGTGGCAAGGTCCTCAGTCGAGGAGCAGACCCATCACCACGGCGTCCCACAGCTCGCCGTTGCGGCGTCGGTAATGGCGCCGGAGCACACCCTCGCGCTGGAACCCGAACTTCTCGTAGAGGGCGATGGCGGCCTGGTTGTGCGGCCAGACCTGTAGGCCCACCTTGTGGGCGCCGGACTGGCGCGCCCACTCGAGGCCGGCGCGCAGCAGCGCGCTGCCGACCCCGCGGCCGCGCCAGCCGTCGGCGACCATCATGCCGAGATCGGCCACGCCGAAGCCCTCCACGTCCATCGACAGCTGACCCACCGGCCGCCCTCCGGCCTCGGCGAGCAGCAGCAGCGTCCGCTCCCGGGCGAGCCCTTCGGCCAGCACCCGACGGCGGCGCTCGCGGTCGACCGGCGCCTCGGTGGCGATCCAGCGACCCTCGGCGGCCACCGCGGCGATCAGGTCGACGACCGCGTCGAGGTCCTCCTCGCGGACCGGCCGGACGACGACCTCTGTGGGGGACTGTCGCATCGGACTGGCATGCTACTCCCGCGCGGCGCTTGCTCACTGCACGGTGGCCACGCCCGCCTGGTCACGCTCACCGGGCCGGGCGGCGCCGGCAAGACCAGGCTCGCCGGCGAGGCGGCCGCGCATGCTCGCGCGGATGCCCGACGGCGTCTGGATGGTCGAGCTCGGGTCCGTCGCCGACCCGGTCGACCTGCCGCAGGCCGGGCGGTCGGCGACAAGCACCTGCTCCTCCTCGTCGACAACTGCGAGCACCTCATCGCCGACGTCGCCGCGCTCGTCGACCGGCTGCTGGGGCGCTGCCCGGCGCTGCGGGTGCTCGCCACCAGCCGCGAGCCGCTCGGGATCACCGGCGAGGTGCTGCAGCCGGTCGGGCCGCTGGCGATGCCGGAAGGCAGCGTCACGCCCGCCGAGGCGTTGCGCTACCCGGCGCTGCGGCTGTTCGCCGACCGCGCGGCGGCCGTGCGGCCCGCCTTCGCCGTCGACGACGCCACAGGACGAGCCCAGCGGCGAGATCCGCTTCTCGATGCTCGAGACGGTGCGGGCCTACGGGGAGGAGCGGCGCCGCGATGCCGGCGAGGACCAGGCCCTGCGGCGGGCCCACGCCGACTATTTCCTGGAGCTGACCGAGCGGGCCGAGCCGCGGCTGCGCCTGGCCGACCAGCTCACGTGGATCGCGCGGCTGTCCGCGGAGCGCGACAACCTGCCCGCGAGCCTGCGCTGGGCCGTCGACAGCCAGGACGCCACCCTGACGCTGCGCCTCGTCGGCGCCCTTGGCTGGTACTGGTTCCTGCGCAGCGCCCGGGCCGAGGCCTCGGAGTGGGCGGAGAAGGCGCTGGCGCTGCCCGGCGAGGCGCCCCCGACGGTGCGTGCCCAGGCGCTGGTCGCGCGCGCGTTCATCGCGCTCAGCGGCGGCTCTGACATGCCTCGCGCGATGGAGTGCATCGATGAGGCCATGGGGATCGTCCGCGGGCTGTCGGCCGCGGAGCAGCGCACGCTTCCCTCCATGCTCACATTCCTGCCCGCC
>WNGA01001746.1_pt1 | contig 36691 bp, 37 predicted proteins | sample 5400061 | NCBI WGS metagenome assembly WNGA01 (sample SAMN13153366, study PRJNA577476) | soil metagenome | isolation source: 100 cm soil or saprolite under grassland replicate 2 | place: USA:California | collected 2016-06-15
GGCCGGCCCGCTCGATCTCCTCGACGACGAAGCGCCAGCCGGTCGTCCCCTCCAGTGCGAACTCGGCCTCACAAGCCGCGAACTGCTCAAGCCACTCCCGCACCGCGACCCGCGTCGCGGGCACGATCCGGCCCCGCCTAACCTCACCCGACTCGCGGTCGAGCGTCTTGTACGTGATTTGCCTTCGATGCACATCCAATGCGACTACGATCGTCATCGGGGCCTCCTCGAGCTCCGTCGACATGAACGACACCGCGTGGGTACCACGCTTGAGCCGAGGAGGTCTCACTACATGTCATCTTTATGGAGCCCCGTGGTTGCAACCGACGGCAATCAGCGGCAAATCGACCGGACCCCTAGACCGCAAAGACAAGCGAATTCCGTTGCCACCGGCTGCCACCGGTTGCTTGCGACGATGGTAAGGAGGGGGTCGACGGTTCGAGTCCGTCAGACGGCTTGAAACTCCCCTGCAAAACGAGCGATTCCTGTTGTCTGTGCTGAATCGCAGGTAAGGAGGGGGTCACGCGAAGCAGCCGGATCGCGCGTTGTGCAGGTCTTTCGCTCGCCGCCTCGACCACTGACACAGCTCCTCGACTGCGAAGGTCGCACCGGCGGTCGCACTTGCTGCTGAATCACCGATCCGTGAATAGGCCGCGGTGGGCTGAATGCGCCGTCACTTGACGACCGCTCCGGCGTCAGTGGTCCCAGCGAACGGCGATCCGCTCGATTCCCGGGATAGGCAATGACGCGGCCTCCGCCTCGACGGCGTCGCGCTCGGCTCGCGTGAGGCGCCGCCACGGCTGGATCGTCAGGTTCGCCTGCGCGCGCCGCCAGGTCGCGACGATCTCGCCGGCGAGGAGCACCGCGCCCGGCCAGACGCGCGGCGTCCACAGCTCTCCACGCCGCGCCGCGTCGGGAACCAGCAGCTCGCGATCGACGCCTTGCAGGAGGAAGTAGGTGTCGCCGCTCGGCAAGAGCCGCGCCGCGGTCGGCGCTCCCGCGGGCGCGCGAAACGCGGGCTCGTCGCTGCTCAGGATCCATCCCTCGTCGACCGGTGTTCGCACCGGTGTCAGCGAGCGCGCCAGCGAGTCGAATGCCGCGTGCGCCTCCGCGGGGCCGACCCCGGCCCATTCGGCGAACGCCGCGGGTGTCGCGGGCCCGAAGACGTGCAGGTACCGGCGCGCGAGCTCGAGGCGCGCGTCGACCGGATCGACCTCGGGCGCCGGCACGGTCCACACCGTCGGCGCGCGGGCGCCTTCCCAGCGGATCAGCACCGTCCCCGTCGGCGCCGCGTACCGCACCGCGTTCCCCAGGCCCACCTCGCGGTCGGTCATCCGCCGCCCGGCGAGGACGGCGTGCAGACGGGCGGCCATCTCCTTTGCCCTCGCGCGTGCGCGCGGATCGTCCGGCAGCCGCCCGAGCGTGAACACCGCCCGGTCGCACGCCGCGACGACGTACGTGCTGTACCGCGGTCCCCAAATCTGAACAAGCGACGCGTCTTCCCAAATCGAAGCGTGGGCACCCTCGACACGCGCATGAATCGAGAGCAGTGCCGCACGCGGCATGCTGTCCTGTAGTCCCGCCCACGCCGCATGCCGCAGCGAACGCCCACCGGGCGCGAGCCGCTGGTCGAGCGCAGCGACGGATCGCCGGAACGCGAGGATCTGCGACCGCGTGAGGTCGAGCCGTGGCGCCGCGGGCGCACGCTTCAGCTTGGTGTTCGTCACCTCTGCCCGTCCTCGTGACCGACGATTCTACCGATCGATCCCGCGCACGCCGGAAGTCGTGATCCGCATTGCGGTCCGCCCCGCTCCCACAGCGTGACTACGATCGCGGCCATGCGTGAGCTACAGCCCGGACTCTGGCATTGGCGGGCGCCGCATCCCGAGTGGGAGTCGCGCGCGCCGTACACCGAGGAGGTCTCGTCGTGTGCGATCGACGACGGAACCCACCTACTCCTGTTCGATCCGCTCGCGGTACCGACCGAGATCCTGGACCTGGCCTCGGAGCGCGAGCCGGTGATCGTCCTCACCGCGCCGTGGCACGAACGCGACGCGCGTCAGCTCGTCGAGCGGCTGCGAGCGGCGGTGTACGCACCGCCGGCCGACACAGCCGAGGACTTGATGCGGAAATACGGCGTCACCGCCGAGCAGCCCGGAGACGGCAGCCCTGACCTCGCCTGGCTGCGGAACGGCGGCACCGAGGCGCATTGGTTTGGCGCCGGCGATCGGCTGCCTTTCGGGATCGAGCCGCTCGCCGCGTACGAGCACAACGATCTCGTGCTCTGGATCGAGAGCCGCCGGGCTCTTGTCGCCGGAGACGCGCTCAGCGGGTTGATCGACGAAGATGCGCTCCAATACAAGTGGCTTCGGCGTGGCGTGGCGCGCGACCAGCTGGTGGCACCGCTGCAACCGCTGCTCGAGCTGCCGGTCGACCTCGTGCTGCCCGCGCACGGCGCCCCCGCAGATCGCCCTGCGCTCAAGCGCGCGCTTTCCTGACGACCCGTTCCGTGCCGAACCTCTTCGAACCCGAATGGGTCGAGCGGACGGAGGCGCCGCTGTGCGGGCGCGTCGCCCGCATCGGTGCCCCCCGGCGCGACACACCTTGGCGTGACGCTGTACGAGATCTTGCCGGGGCAGAACGGCTCGCCCTTCCATCTCCACCACGCGAACGAGGAGATGATCATCGTGCTTGCCGGGCGGCCGACGCTGCGCACGATCGACGGCTCCCGCGTGCTCGAGCCGGGTGACGTCGTGGCGTGCCCGCGAGGTCCGGCCGGCGCACATCAGCTTCAGAACTGCACCGAGCAACCCGTGCGGGCGCTCGTGGTCTCGACCATGGTGTACCCGGACGTCGCCGAGATGCCCGACAGCGACAAGATCCTCGTGATCAGCCACCCGCCCGGAGTCGCGGACCGACTCTTCGGCGCCTTCCCGCGCTCTGCACAAGTCGACCGGCTGCAGGGCGAACTCGACTCGCCGACGGCTGAGGTGGCACCAAGGTCGCACGGTGGCGAGAAAGGCTGCGGTGCGCGGCGATCGGTGAGGGACGGGAAACGGCATCGTTGAGCGGAAATCCGCATGAATCCACCCCCTCCTCAATGGTAAGGAAGGGGTCGACGGTTCGAGTCCGTCAGAGGGCTTCGTGTTTCCTCCTGCTTGGGTCACCCTTCCCGTTGTCGCCGGGGCGACGGTCGGGGATTTCGACGTCCACGAAAGCGTCGACGGCGTGGACGTCCACGTGCTCGCCGACGCCGTCGCGGGCTACCTCTCGCTCGAGGCGGCTGAACGCGACTACGGGGTCGTATCCGCTACGTCGGCGAGCCCGATGCGCTCGTGCGGCTGCCTGCGGACAATAGGATCGATCACCGGACGACGCGCCACCTGCGCGGCGAGGAAGGAGAGGCCAATGGAGACGGCTAGCAGCGCCCTTTTCGGCAAGGTCGCCCTCGTCACCGGAGCGGCGCGCAACATTGGTCGTGCGGTTGCCGAGCGGTTGGCGCGGGACGGTGCCAACGTCGCTCTCGTCGACGTCGACGCCGCGGTCGAGGTCGCCGCGCGTGAGCTCGGTCACGGCGCAGACGTGATCGCGCTGCGCGCCGACGTCAACTCGGCGACAGACGTCGACCGCTGCTTCCACGAGGTCGTCGCGCGCTGGCAGCGGCTCGACATACTTGTTAACAACGCTGCGATCACCCGCGGCGCCGTTCGGCACTTTCTCGAGGGCGACGAGGCGTGGTGGGACGACGTCGTCGGCGTCAACCTGAAAGGGCAGTTCCTCTGCGCCCGGCGCGCGGCGCCGTTGATGGCCGCGCAAGGTGGCGGCGTGATCATCAACATGTCGAGCGGCGGCGCGACACGCGCCCACCGTGGCATGGTCGCCTATGACGCCTCGAAGGGCGGCAGCGAAGCGCTGACACGCGCGCTCGCACTCGACTTGGCGCCCTACGGGATCCGCGCCGTAGCGATCGTCCCCGGTCTGATTCGCTACGAAGGACAGGCCGCCGACTCGGTCCGGGCCGCCGCCAACACGGTTCCGCTCGCGCGCATGGGAGCGCCGGCCGACATCGCCGCAGCGGCCGCTTTCCTGGCCTCCGACGACGCCGCCTACATCACCGGTGCGACGATCGTCGTCGACGGCGGATTACTCGTCCAGCAGCGCTCGCCGCAGGCCGAGACGTTCACGGTCTCGTCGTTCCCGCCGCTGACCGAAACCACCACTGAGGAGGGAAGATGACGGCGCCGACTGACGCGGAGCGCCACTTCCTCAAGCTCGGCGGCCGAGCGGCGCGCTGAGCTGCATCCCTTTGCACTGACCGCGTCTCTGCACCAGCGGAGGCTCGGAGAAGACAAGTTTGGCCGAAACGGAACAGAGCGTATTCAGAATTGTAAACAGATAGTGGAGCAGTTGTGGAGCAGAGCGGACGCAGCCGTGCGCAGCCCCACGGCAACACGCCCGGTGTCTGAAACCGCATAAGCATGCCGAAACTGTTGCGCCCGGCTTCGCGCGGTCGCCCCAAGGCTTCGATGGTAAGGAGGGGGTCGACGGTTCGAGTCCGCCAGAGGGCTCTGCAACACGCCTACGTTTAGGCCTGCGCCGAGGTGCCTTCGTCCGGCGACTCCGCCAGTTCCCGCAGCCGGGCCGCGCTCTCGGTGTCCATGGGCAAGAACGTCTCGATCGCGAGGTTGGCAGCGGTGACTTCGAGCGGCGCTCCGAGGGTGGCGATGATCGTGAAGAGGCTGACGTCGCCGAGACGGGTATGCAGGTCGAGGGAGATCACCGGCTGGTTGATCGGGCCATCCGGTGGCTCGGGCGGGAGGTAAGAGTCGATCTCGGCGACCAGCTCGGCGAGCGCGTCGTCGGCGTTGTCGCGGCTCTTGCGCCGGAGCTGATGGATGAGCGGCGTGTTGCAGGCCGCGGTCATCGAGGAGATGCTCGGCAGTCCGTCCGGATGCACCGCGAGGCGGAGCATGTTGATCGGCGGCTCCAGCAGCGCTGGGTCGACTCCGTCCCAGAGCATGGAGGCGGCCGGGTTGGCCTCGATCAGGTTCCAGAGCCCGTCCACGATCAACGCGGGATTTGGCTGGTGGGCGTCGAGCAGCCGCCGCAGCGATTCGCGGAGCGGCTGCATCACCGCTCCGTCGTACGGCTCCTCCAGGTACGGCGGCGCGAAGCCGCCCGCGAGCAACAGCCGGTTGCGCTCGCCCATCGGCAGGTCGAGGCGCTGGGCGAGATGGATGAGCAGCTGGCGGCTCGGGCGCGAGCGGCCCGTCTCGACGAAGCTCAGGTGCTTGGTGGAGAGGTTCGCGTCCAGCGCCAGCTCTAGCTGGCTAAGCCGGCGGCGGGTGCGCCAGAAGCGGATCAGCTCGCCGACCGTCTGCGGCTCCCTTTCGGTCGCGACGATCACCCAGACAACGCTACCCGGAGTCCCGATCCGTCCCCATTACCTTCTGGGTAAAGACGACCCCGCGTTACACGCGAGGTAATCGACGAGGTGCCGCTCCTCGGGCACCGTGATGAGGCAGCCACCGCCAACAAGCATGGAGGTGACCGGATGACCGAAGCAAATGCGTTTGTAGAGAACTGGTCCAAGGTCTGGAACGGGCGCGAGAGCGATCCCGAGCTGTACATGAAGCTGTTGCACGAGGGTTGCCCCCTGATCAACCCGATCGAGTCCGTGACGCGCGAAGACCTGCCGAAATTTTTCGATGCGGTCCTGGGGATCGAGCCGGACATCCGCGTCGTCCCTACCCGATGGGCGGAGACGGACGACGCTGTCCTCATCGAGTGGGTGAACACGGGCACGTTGCTTGGCGCGCCGGTCGAGCTCAGGGGCGCCGACCGGTACACCCTCAGGGACGGCAAGGCAACCGAGGGCTATTCCTACTTCGACCCGCGCGCCTTCCTCGACAAGCAGCCGGCCCGGAACGACCAGTGAGGAGGGAGCCGAGATGAGAGACCCAAACGAGCTCGCCGACCGCTACGTGGCGCTCTGGAACGAGCCCGACCGTGACCGACGTAGCCAACTGATCGTGGAGGTGTGGACCGAGGACGGCGTGCACATCCTGCAGCCTCCCCACGAGATACGCGAGATCGCGGAGCGCCCCGGCATCGGATTAACCGCGAGACTCGAAGCCCGCGGACACGCCGCGCTCGAGGCCCGGGCGGCGAGCGCCTACGAGGAGTTCATCGCCCCCGGAACCTTCAGCTTCCGTCGCCGGGACAACGCCGAGCGCGTCGCCGACGTCGTCAAGTTCAACTGGGAGATGGTCTCCACGGAAGGCGAGGTAGCGGGCGTCGGGCTCGAGTTCCTCGTCCTCGGTCCGGACGGCCGCATTCGGCGCGACTACCAGTTCATCGAGAGTTGAGCGCACTCCACGGGGTCCCGTAGCTTGCGGTTCGCGACCCGCCACGTTCCGACGAGGAAGTCGAGATCGCGGGGCCGGTCGAGCTGCTGGCGATCCGGCGTCACGGCCGAGGACGCTTGCCAAATTCGGCGCAACCCCAAATTCGGCGCAACCCGGTAGTCGCGCGCACGTAAACAACAGCTGCACGCGCCGACTCAGGAAGATTCGATTGCTCGCGGGCGCGCCCATCGGCGAACTCAGGCGCGACGGGGCCTCGAACGAAGTTCTCGGCACCCACACGCGCGGCGCCCAGCGGTGTCAGCAGGTCGCCGGGATGCGGGGTAGGCGCGAGTGTTTGGCGGTGGGTGGCGTGCCGTGCTCGACGAGATGTTTGAAGGCTGCGAGCGAGCGCTGTCCGAGCCTGCGGGACTGCCAAGCTAGAAGGGGCTCGAGGAGCCTGCCGAGCGACCCACCCTGACCTCAACCTCGGCGTTGCTTTCGAGCAGGGTCCGGTCTGCGCCGTGGGGGTGGACGGTCCAGGTGTTGCGGGCTCGGCGGACAAGGGGGATCCCGGTTCCCTCATAGGTGAACGCGTGGCCTTCCTCCCACGCGGACCAGCGCTCGGTCAGGGTAATCCCGCCCTTCAGCTGGCAGATCCGTTCGGCGCCGTTGCCCCAGTGAACTGCGCCTCACCCGAACGGAATGAACCACCGAGTCCGACGTCAGCTTTGGTCGGTCGTGCGCGTCGCCTCAGCGAGGTCGACGGTGGCCGCCCAGCTGCCGAGGAGTTTGAGCGCCTCTTCGGAGCGCGAACCGGGCTCGGCGGCGTAGGTGAAGATCGTCAGCCCGTGGTCTGCGGCGAGGTCCAAGCGGTTGTAGCTCAGGCTGAGCTCGCCGACGACGGGATGGTGGAACTGCTTGACGCCGGTGTTGTGGAAGCGCACGTCGTGCGCGGCCCAGCGGGTGCTGAACGCCTCGCTGTGTGTTGCGAGCTCGCCGACGAGGTCTGAGAGGTCGCGGTCGTACGGGTCACGACCCACGGCCCAGCGGAGGATCGCGACGCACTCGCCGGCGACGCGCTCCCAGTCGCCGTAGAACGCCTCGGCGCGCGGATCGAGAAACACGAACCGGGCGTTGTTGACCGGTCGCGCCGGCGCGGCGTACAGCTCGGAGAACAGCGCACGCCCGAGGTGGTTGGCGGCCAGGAGGTCGAGACGCGCATTCCCCACGAACGCGGCCGCGCCGGTGATCGCTTCGAGGGTCCAGTGGACCTCGGGCCGGACGCGCTGCTTGGTCTGGCGCCGACGAGGCCGCGCTCCGGTCGGCTGCGCGGCACGGGCAAGGTCGAAGAGGTGGGCGCGCTCGGCATCGTCGAGCTCGAGCGCCCGCGCCAGTGCCTCCAGCACGCTCTGGGAGACGCCGCTCATGTCTCCGCGCTCCAGGCGGGTGTAGTACGGAACGCTCACTCCGGCTAGGACGGCGACCTCCTCGCGCCGCAGGCCGGGAACGCGACGACTGCCGTAGGAGACCAGCCCCGCCTGCTCAGGCGTGATCCGAGCACGGCGGGAAGTGAGGAACTCGCGGATCTCCTTCTTCGTGTCCACGAGAGCCAGCGTAGACCACGCTGCCCGACCCTAGGGGACCCTGCCAGTAGCGCTACCAACAGGGACTCTCACGTCCCACGATCCCGTGCTTTCTTGGATGCAGCAAGAGGCCGCGACCACGCCGCCTCGCCATCCGACAGGAAGGTTGTCATGAAGCACATCTCGCTAGGCGGACTTGACGTCTCGCGCATCGGACTCGGCACGATGGCAATGTCCGGCTACTACCTCGACCCGACCAGCAGCGACGCCGAGTCGATCCGCACCATCCAGCGAGCAGTCGAGCTGGGCGTCACCCACATCGACACCGCCGAGATCTACGGCCCCTACGCGAACGAGGAACTCGTCGGCCGCGCCCTCAAAGGGCGCCGCGCCGGCGTCGTGCTCGCGACGAAGTTCGGCTTCGTCTCGCACGCCGCCGGTGGCCCCGGAGTGCTCGACAGCAGCCCGGCGAACATCCGCACCGCGGTCGAAGGCTCCCTGAAGCGGCTCGGTACCGACCGCATCGACCTCTACTACCAGCACCGAGTCGACCCGAACACGCCCATCGAGGACACCGTCGGCGCCCTCGCCGAGCTGGTTGCCGAGGGCAAGGTCCTGCACATCGGCCTGTCCGAGGCCGGGCCCGAAACGATCCGCCGCGCCCACGCCGTGCACCCGATCGCCGCGCTGCAGACGGAGTACTCCCTGTGGACCCGCGATCCCGAGGCCGCCCTGCTACCGCTGCTGCGCGAGCTCGGCATCGGCTTCGTGCCCTACTCGCCGCTCGGGCACGGCTTCCTCACCGGGACGATCCGCTCCCCCGAGGACCTCGCCGACGACGACTGGCGCAAGAACAACCCGCGCTTCACCGAGGGCAACCTCGAGCAGAACCTCCGCATCGTCGACGAGGTCGAGGCCGTCGCTTCCGAGCTCGGCGCCACACCGGCACAGGTCGCTTTGGCCTGGCTGCTCGCGCAGGGCGACGACATCGCCCCGATCCCCGGCACCAAACGCGTTTCCCGCGTCGAGGAGAACACGGCAGCCGACGGTGTCGAGCTGAGCGTCGAGCAGATCGCACGCCTGAACGACCTCACCCCGGCCACCGGCGAGCGCCACGACGAGGCGAACATGTCCACCGTCGACCGCTGACCACGTCATGGCGGCGGCGCGCCGTGCGCCGCCGCTCAAATTTCAGCAGCGCTCGCCCGTGTTCTGGTCGTCGGCGCCACAGGCCGCGCCGGACAATTGGTGGACGTCGCCGCCGCCGACCAGACGCGACACAGGGCCCCGAGGCGGTCCTTATTCCAGCGACGAGCAAGGGAACGCTGAAGGAACACCAGCGCGACCACGCGCGTCCACGCGCGTCAATGGTAAGGAGGGGGTCGACGGTTCGAGTCCGTCAGAGGGCTTCCGGTTTTCTCATGCTTATTGGGCGGTTGCGTTCTCTGGGTGGGCGACGGCAGGCGATTGCGGCGTCCACGCAGTGTCCACACCGTGGACGTCAACCCCTTCGGAGTCTGTGAAGGCGTCGAGGAGGTTGATCGCGTGGTCGCGGCTGTCGTGGGCGAGGTGGCCGTAGTGGCGGTCGATCAGGTCAGGCTGGCGCCCATGTAGCGGGAGAGGTTGAAGGCAGCGAACGAATCGAGCAACTCTGTGGCCTGTTCGCGTCCGTCGCGGGCGAGGTGGCCGTATTGGCGGTCGATCTCGTCCAATCCGAGCCGGGACGGTTCGGCGTAGTAGCGGGCAGCGCGTGATGTCCTCCCACCGATGGAATGAACCACCCGTGAACGTGGTGGGACGCTTCTACAAAACTACCTAGGAGGCAAAAATGAATGAATCGAGTCTGTACGAACGGCTCGGTGGCGCATTCGCCATCGCAGCAGTGGTTGACCAGTTCAGCGAAGCGGTCGTGCAAAACCCGATGGTCGGCCAGAAATCGGAGAACCCGGCCCTCCGGGAATGGCACACCAACAATCTGGGCAGACTTCCAGGCCTCAAATTCATGCGCACCCTGTGGGTCTGCAACGTTGCCGGTGGACCCCAGCAATATGCAGCCACGAAACAGGGCAGTACTCCCCTTGGCCTGGAAGAGGCCCACCGCGAACTGAAGATCTCTCCCGCCGAGTTCGACGAAGTTGCGGGTGAACTTGGGCGAACGCTTGACTTCTTCAAGGTACCCGAGCGGGAGAAGGAGGAGGTTCTGGCTGCATTTGCCGCACACAAGGGCGAGGTGACTGAGGGATACTCCCAGTAGCCTCGGCGGAGGTCAGCAATTCGGAGGGCAGCTACTGTCCTCTCCGCCGCAGTCTGATTGTCGGTAGAGGTACTGCGGCGCACTCGACCAAATCCACCAACGCGACCGACTCGGCGGAATCATCCACGAATACGCCCGAGCGGCATGAGAGATGGATTTACGTACCCGACACTGCGGCAAAACCACGATCCAAACCCGTACTAGTGCCGGATGCGGATAACGCGCCGGCAGCCCAGGCTGAAAACACCCAGCACGACCAGAAGGAGGTGAGCTGGGATGCGCAATCTCGTTATCGCACTGACGGGCTTTCTTGTCGGCGCCGGACTCCTCGTCGGCCTCCTCTGGGCCCTGCCGGCGCCACCCACTACAACCAGCCAGGCTGCCCCAAGGACAACAGCGATGCCGCATACGAGCGGCACGATGGCCGCCACGAGCTCAAGCACGATGGCCTCTGCCTCGCTGGCGACGCGCAAACTCAGCATTCAGCACGTGCAGAAGGGCTGCCATCTTTGGTCGAACGGCACGACGATGGCGGCGATGATGCGGCTGCATCTCAAGCCGGGGCAGAAGCTCTCCATCCTCGACCAAGACGTCGACGCTCACCAGATGATCGAATTCGCCGGGCCAATGCACCTGCACATGGGTGGGCCGATGATGATGAACCGGGGAATGACCCTCGCGTTCATGAAGAAGGGCGTCTACCGGCTCGGCACCAAGACCGTCGAGATGGCCGGCGGCGGAATGGAGGTCAAGACCCTCGGTCCCGACAACCACTTGCGACTGGTGGTGACAGTCGCTTGACCCGCACGAGGCGACTCCTCGGCGTGATGGGTACGGGAGCGGCCCTCGCCACGGTGGCGGCCGCTCCCGCTCTAACCCAGGCTGCTGCGCCAAGACGAACCGTCTTCATCGCCAAATCGCCGCTCTCGCTGCCGCAGACGACCTTCGTTCGGACCCGCGACTGCCTTCGCCGTCCGCGCCCATGTGTTAACGGCGCCCGCGGGCTCGAGCTCGTCTACCTGACCAAGGGCAGGATGCCGACGAGGGCGACGTCGGCCGCGGTCCTCACCGACACGAGCTGTGCCGCCGACCGCAACGGCGTCTCGCACTGCTCCAACATCCTGCGGCTCGCCTCCGGCCGACGCATCACCGTCCGCCACGACCACAGGATGATGAACGACCCTTGCCTCAGTCCGCGCGAGCGCGTGAGCGTCAAGACGCTGCGCTGACGCGCGAAGACAACGGCACGCGCTCACACGGGGAACTAGATTTCTTCGCGGCACGGGAGCCCGCCGAGCGGGGCTCCCGCGCACGCTGAATCTGCTCCCTAGAGGCTCGTGTGAATCGGCGTCGCCCAGCGGACGAACGTGATCCTGGTCAGCCCATTCGCGAGCCGGTCGACGTATTTCGACTCACCGATCTGCCCGATCGGAACCAGGCGCGAGGCCGGCGCTGCGCCGACCGTCGTCGAGGAGTCCAGGTGCTGGTAGATCGTCGAGAGCTCTTGGTAGTCGTGCGAGTTCGGGTGGGTGCTCTTGATATCTGAGGCCGAGGTGTTGTGGTAGTAGTCCATGCAGGTGTTGAGCGAGATCCCGGTCTCGTCCTGGTGGTCGAGTCCGAATGTGTGCCCGATCTCCTGGCAGATCACGTGCTGCATCTCGGCCGTGTTGTTGTACTGGTAGCTCGAGTTGCCGAAGTAGTAGTCGTTGTTCTTGACCGTGCCCTGCACGATGTGCGTCGTGCCCGACTGCAGCCAGATGGTCGCTACGCCGAGCCAGCCGCTGTTGCCGTAGCTCGCGCTGCAGACTTCGACCCGCCCCAACGTGGCCTTGCAGGGCTTCGGCCTCGTGCCGCCGGCCACAAGGGTCGTGTCGAGCACGGTCGACTGCGACCAGTCTGACGACGCCGTGACCAGCATGCCGTCCCAGAGCCCGCTGACGTTGTCGCCGAGCTTGACGGTGAACGGGTTCGCCGTTCGTGCCCAGTGGTAGCCGTTCCACGAATGGTTAGCGAACGCGGCCGGCGCCGAGACAGCAGCGATCGCGGCGATCGTGGCAACGGCGAGAGAAATCCGACTCTTCATTGACCCTCCAGATGATGGTGAACTGCGGCAGTCGCATTGTGAGCGGGACTGACAGGAAGGTCAAGGAAAGGCAGGAAGAGGCCGGCACACGAAACGCGAGCCGTCCCTCGTCTGAGCTACGGCGCCGCGCTCTTCGCGAGCCGCGTGCGTCGCCGGCGAGTTTCCTCGAGGAAGGAGATCCCATCGGCCTCGTCTGCGTGCGGGCGAAGCGGAGCTGGTTTGACCTTCTTCGGCGAGAAGGAGCCGGGTTCGAGCAGCGCCGCCTAGAGCTCAGCCGCGCGCCCCACCTGCGTTTCAGCGCGCCGGAGCCTTCTCGCTCTTCGGTCGCGTAAAGGGCGGCGGCGACGCGAGCTACGTAGCCTGTGGGCGTGGGCCGTTAGTAGCGCCGCGCCCCCACGTAGGCGGAGGCGTACCATCCGGTGATCGAAGAGATCTTGACGACGTCGCCCGTATGCGGCGCGTGGATGAACTGGTTGTTGCCGATGTAGATCCCGTCGTGCCCGAGCCCGTCGAAAAACACGATGTCGCCCGGCTGAAGTTGGCTGCGCGCCACGGCCATCCCCATCCCGTATTGCGAGACCGTGTAGTGCGGAAGCGAAACTCCGACCTGCGCGTAGACGTACATGACGAAGCCTGAGCAATCGAAGCCGGAGGGCGAGGCGCCGCCCCAGACGTACGGCGTGCCAAGGTACCGCATCGCGATCCCGACAACGCCGCCGTAGCGCGCGGGCGGAGGCGTGACCGTCGGCGCTGGCGTAGGCGTGGACGTGGCCGAGACCGTCGGGGGCGCGATCGCCTGCTCGCTCGCCGCCTGCTGCTGGGCGGCTAGCCGCTCCTGGAGCTGTCGCTTCAACTCCGCCTGCCGCTCGTGTTCCCGCTGCTGAAGCTGCGCGATCTCGCCGCGGATCGAGCTCAGCAGCGCGCGGCGCTGACCAAGCTGGCTCTGAACCGAGGCGGGCGCGGCCGCACGCTCTGCGACGACTTGCTTCTGCTTTTCATCCGCGTGTCGGAGGTCGCGCTGTCTGCGTTGGACCTCGGCCCGGAAGCGCGAGACCTGGCGCAGTACAAGCGCGTCCTGCTGGGCAACTCGATCGGCGGCGTCGATGCGGCTGAGGAGGTCGTCAAGGTTCGAAGCCCCAAGCAGCACGGCGAGCGTCGAGTCCTGGCCCTCGGAGGTGTAGAGGTCGACGAGGCGGGAGGAGAGCTGGTGCTGCGCGGTCTTCAGGCTGCGACGGGCAACGGCAAGCTTGTGCGTGTTCGTCGCGAGGTCGAGTCTGATCCTGTTGAGCTGGATGTTGGCGAGGTTGTAGGCCTCCACTGCCCGCTCGAGGCTCGAGTCCAGCTGCTGAATCTGCCCGAGGACGCTCTGCGCCTCCGCCTGTTTCGAGGCGACCGTCGGATCGGCGAACGCGGGAACGGCAGCCAGCGCGAAGACCGCTGCCAACGCGATGACTAGTGCCGGCGCCTTTCGTCTGGTCGAGCGGAGGGGGGCTGGGCTGCTCGACAGGCGCCCCTCTCGAGAGGGGCCGGTGCATTACAAGCACGGCACCCTAACAAGGTCCTCAGATGGTCGCGGGGCGCCGGCTGCGAACGAAGCTGTCTGCAGGCCTCGGTCGATCTCGGCTGAGCATTTGGCGAGGGCGGCGCTGCGGGCGGCGCGGGCGAGAGGCTCCCCGGACACGATGGGAAGCTGTCTTGGACCCGCCGCAGCGCCCAGCGCGTAGAAAGAGCGTGGCGGACGACGATCCGGGCCTCCCGATCAAATTCGGCCCATGCTCAAACGGCGAGTACGTGCCGGCGCCGCTGACCGCGATCGAGCGCGAGTCGATCCGGCGCGCGAACGACAACGCCTCCGAGAACGCGCGGCGGCTCGGCGTCACGCGCGGCTCTTTCCTCCGCTCCCTCTGCGGCGCCGCGACGACCCTCCTCGCGCTCCAGGGCTGCGCGGGCGACGCTGCCCGGCGGCTGCTCGGCGGAGGCTGGGACGTGCCGCCGGAGGCAGCGCTCGACGAGGAGGCGGCGCGGGCGGTGCTGGCCGGCGAGGAGTTCGTGTTCGACGTCCAGGGCCACCATCTCGAGTACGACCTGATGCGCCGCAGCGCCGGGACGCCGTTCTTCGGCTCGGTCTTCCCCCAGGTCGACTGCGGCGCGGACGATCCGCGCGCCTGCTTCTCGCGCGAGGTCTTCCTGGAGGACTTCTTCCTCCGCAGCGACACGAGCATGGTCACCCTCTCGGCGCTGCCGATCGCGCCGCAGGGGAGCCCGCTCTCCGCGGCGATCATGGAGGAGACGCGCCACACGGCCGGGCTCGTCTGCCACTGGGACTCGGTGCTACTGCACGCGCAGGTCCTGCCGAACTACGGGCCGCTGCAGGCGAACCTGGACGAGATGGAGCGCAACGCCCGCCGCTACCCGATCACCGCCTGGAAGGTGTTCACCCACTTCCCGGACGCGTTCGGCGATCCCGGCAACGCCTGGCGGCTGGACGATGCCGACAAGCGGCTGCCGCAGGTCGGCCACGCCTTCATCGAACAGGCGCGCGGGCTCGGCGTCAAGACGATCTGCGCCCACAAGGGCTTCGGCGCCGGCAGCCGTTACGCCTCACCCGAGGACGTGCCTCGCGCCGCGAAGGAGTTTCCCGACGTGAGCTTCGTCGTCTACCACTCGGGCTACGAGCGCACCGGGCCGCGCGAGGGACCGTTCACGCCGGCGACGGCGCACCTCGGCATCAACCGCCTGCTCGCGGCGATGGGCCGGCACGGGGTCGGTCCGAACGAGAACGTCTACGCCGAGCTCGGCTCGACCTGGTGGACCGTGATGCGCGATCCCGAGCAGGCCGCGCACGCGCTCGGCAAGCTGCTCCGCTACGTCGGCGAGGACAATGTCCTCTGGGGCACCGACTGCATCTTCTACGGCTCCCCGCAGGACCAGATCCAGGCCTTCCGGGCGTTCCGGATCAGCCCGGAGCTCCAGGAGCGCTACGGCTATCCGGCGCTGACGCCGCTGCGGAAGGCGAAGGTGCTCGGGCTGAACGGAGCCCGCGTCTACGGCGTCGACCCGAAGAAGCGCCGCTACCGGTTCACCCGCCGGGAGCTCGAGCGCATCCGTGCGACCCTTCCCTTCCGGCACGAGACGTACGGCCCCCGCAACAAGCGCGAGGTCGAGCGCCTGCGGGCCCACCACAACGGTTGGCCAGGCTGATTTAGAAGCGGCCCCGTCTGTACGCCTAGCTCCCGGCCCTCACGTCGGCGGTGCGGGGATCGAGTCCCCCCACCGCCGACTCCTGTCTTCAGAAGTTCTTGAACCCTTTCGGCTGGATGAGCCAGAGCCCGCTCCCGAAATCGCTCGCGAGAATCAGGTGGTGCACCGAGTCGACGTAGACGCCCCAGACGAGTGGGACGCCGAACATCTCGCTCGCCGGCGGAACGAACTGGCCGAGCTGTCGCGACGAGCCGTTCCCGTCCATCGTCCACCAGAGATTCCGTCGGAGTACCAGGAGGAGAAGAGTTGGCGCCCGAGCGCGACCTCGCTGTTGTGGACGGTGTAGATCCCGTCGGTACGATCGGCGCGCGAGTCTGCCGTCGAGAAGCTGCCGAGGAAGCTCGGGTTCGCCGGATCGCTGTTGTCGTAGACGTACGCCTCGCCCCAACCGTCGAAGTCGGGGCCGCGGTCGGACGGCGAGAAGTCCTCGGGGTTGATCACGAGCCAGGACCCGCCGTTTGCGAGCGTCATCGAGTGGTTGTCGCCGTCTTCGTCCGGCGGCGCGATCACGGTGTCGCTGACGATCGCGGGTGAGGCTGGATCGGTCAGGTCGAGATGAACCGTGCCGGCGTCCCAGTAGGAGACGTATGCCTCCTCACCGCTGTTCTCGAAGCGGATGCTGTGCGCGAAGTTCACCGCGAAGCAGCCGATCCCGGCGAACGGATCGACCGGCATCTCCCAGCTCGCGAGCGTCGTCGGATGAGCGGGATCGGTCGCGTCGACGAGCTTGACGGCGCCCGGGACCTGCGCTCCGGTCTCCGGGTCGATCTGGTCGAACACCTGTCGCGCGCAGCCGGCGAGCACGAGCCCGTGGGTGCGCTGGACGAGGTCGATCTCGTGGCAACCGATCGAGTCCGGCGGCAAGAGCAAGTCGCTTAGGAATTGCGGATGCGCTGGGTGAGTGACGTCGAAGAAGCGAAGTCCGGTCGACACCTCGCCTTCGTGCCCACTTCCCAGGCAGGCCTAGATGCCGAGGACGGCCAGGTCCCCGCTGAAGAACGGGGTGTTGACGTGGCGGACGACCACATCCTGCGCTCGCGTGAACTGCTCGTTCGGAAGCGAGCTCACGACGACCGGGTGTGTCGGCCGTGAGATGTCGACGACCCTGACGCCGCCGCCACCGGCTCGGCTGACGTTGCCGCCGCAGCTCGTCCCGACGTAAGCGAAGTCGCCGTGCGCCCAGACGTCGGCGAAGTCGATCCCGCCGCCGAGGTTGCTGTGGCCGACGAGCTTGAAGTTGTCGAGCACCACGCTCTGGCGATCTCGACCACGGTTCGCGGCCGCGGACGCGATCGCCTGATCAAGCCGTGCTTCGGGAGCTCTAGCTTCGGCGAAGCCGCTGCTCGCGCCGAGCGGTGCGACGGCGAACACGACCGCAGCGCCGACGACGAAACCGATGCGTGAACCGAGACTCACGTTGCCTCTTTGTCTTCGACTCGCCCGCTGTCCGTCCATGCGCGGACCGCGAGAGTGCGTTTCCACGACCGAGGTACACCGGGCGCTACGTCCCGGTTCCCGTCGGGAACCATCGGACGCAGTTGGGGGCCTTTAGTCAGTGAATGAGTCTTCGTCCGGAGCTCAGTCGAGCCGGCCGGGATGGATTGATCGGCTCATGATCGACACGACGCCTTCATGCGGTCTCCCTGCGAGAGTCGTCGCAGCGAGCTCCGAACTCGCGGGCCTGAGCCGCACGGGAAGCTAGCCACGGCATACGCCGACCACGCTCCTCGGTTAGGGCGGCTCGCTTACCTACTGACGGGAGATCCGTTTTCGTTGCCTATGCCGGTCCTCGGGCGTCGGTGCGATGGCGGAGCGGCGTGCGGTGATCCCTTGCTCCCATTCCTATTCCAACGCTGCCAGCGCGCGGTCGCGGTTCGTCTTCGGAGTGCCCGCTGGCTCGCTTGCCTAGGACGAGCCCTGCTCGGCGGCAGCCTGGGCGCCGCTCCCAAAACCACGTGGCGCCCATCTTGGGTATAAACCGGCGGAAGCCGACCGACGCAAAGAGGGGGGAGCCCAATGAAAGGTCGTCTACTCGTCGGCCTGTCCCTGCTCGTTCTCGTGCTGACGTTACCGCTCGTCGCCTTCGGCGATGTGACGGTGGGATCCGGCGGGGGAACGCCGGGGACGTCGCTCAACTTCCAGCTCGTCGGTTCGAACCCGCTCTTCGCCCGCGGGATGAACGCCGCGCTGACGATCTACGACCACTACGCCTACATCGGGAATCGCACCGATGGGTCGAGTAGCTGCGGGTTCGGTGATCCGCGTGGCTACCTGACGCAGAACTGCCCGCACCCGCATCCGGGGATCCTGATCGCGGACATCGCCGACCCGGCAAACCCGACCGTCGTCGGCGAGATCGGGCCGCCACACGCGGGCCAGGTCGGGATCACGACGCGCGAGCTCCGCGTCTGGCCCCAGCAGAAGCTGTTGATGGTGATGACCTTCCGCTGCAGCTCGGTCATCCACGTCTGCCCGGTCGGGAACGACACCACCTTCCCGTTCGACATCAAGTTCTTCGACCTGAGCGACCCGTTGCACCCGGCTTTCATCTCGAGTTACGTCCCGACCTCGCTGGCCGGGCTCGCGGTGAAGCCGCACGAGATGTATCTCTGGATCGACCCGAAGAACCCGGACCGGGCGCTGCTCTGGCTCTCGACGCCGAGCACGTCGGTCAACCCGGCGCGGCCGAACCTGATGATCGTCGACATCAGCGCCGTCCCCGCCGGCGGCGCCGTCCGCGAGCTTGCCGAGGGGAACTGGAACCAGTTCTTCCCCGGTGCCGCCGACCCGGCCAACTACGACTTCGACCTTTCGCTCCACTCGATGACCCCGTCGGCCGACGGCACCCGCACCTACCTGGCCTACCTGCGGGGCGGCTTCGGCGTCCTCGATACGAGCAAGGTCGCAAACGACCAGCTCCCCACGGGGACGGTCGAGAGCCTGAACGACGATCTGCTGACGCCCGTCCCCTTCCCGACCTGGGGTACCGGGCCGCATTGCGACGGCCACACACCGGCGGGCTGTGGCGAGAGCCACTCGGCAGTGCCGCTGCCCGGTCGGCCGTTCGCGCTCACGATCGACGAGGTCTACGGCAGCTTCACCGTGCCCTCGTTCGGCTGGCCGTGGGGCTGGGCGCGCCTTTGGAACATCGCCCAGCCGCGCCGGCCGCACGAGATCGGCGAGTACAAGATCCTCCAGAACACGAGCGCCTACATGCCGGCTCCGGGCGAGAACGAGTTCACCTCCTACTCCTCGCACAACCCGACGCCGACGCGGAACCTGATCTTCGACTCCTGGCACTCGGGTGGTGAGCAAGCGATCGACGTCTCCGATCCGGGCCACCCGCTGCAGGCGGGCTGGTTCTCGCCGACGCCGCTGGCCGCGATCGCGAACGAAGATCCGGCCCTTTCCGCCGGCCCGAACAAGGTCGTCGTCTGGAGCTTCCCGATCATCCGGAACGGGTTGATCTACGTCATCGACATCCGGAACGGGCTCTACGTGCTCCGCTACACCGGGTCGCATGCCGACGAGGCCGCCGCGATCTCCTTCCTCGAGGGGAACTCGAACCTTGGTGATGCCGAGCGGCTTGCGAACAGCGCGGGGCCGTAGCAACTACCTGTCGAGCGAGGGCCGGCACACCGCGGGCGTGCCGGCCCTCGCGACCTTCTCGGGCGAGGATCGCGGACCCGAGTCTTTCGCCGCTACACGGCGCGTGGGCTAGCCGTCCGGGAGCAAGCGAGGGCTCTGGTGTGGAGGCCCCTGCGTGGAGCAGTCCGGTGCTTCGTCATCGCGACGATGTTGTGCAAGCGCCAGATCGAGCCCCCGATCACTGAAGTCTGACGTTGCCAGCCTTGACGTCCGCTCACGGAGGTTCGAGACTGTCGTTGCAAGACCGAGCTGACGCCCACCGGCGAACCGCGCCTGATGGTTCTACCCGCATTCGGCCACCTCGGCCGGAACCACTGCACGTGAGCGGGGAAGAGACCCGCTAGGGCGAGTCCCTCCCCCTTTGCACCAAGCGTCGTTAGTTCGTCCGGCGCAGGATCCAGAGGCCGGAGTTCATGTCGCTCGCATACACCAGTCCCGTCGAGCGGTCGACGACGACGCCCCACACCTGCGTCGTGTTGGTGAGCACGCTTCGCTGCGACGGCTTGACCGGGTTCTCGGTCGCCGGCGGGACGAAGTACGCGACCCGCGTCGGATTCGTCGGATCGCTCACGTCGACGACCTGCACCCCGTCGGAGTACCACGACTGGTACAGCGTGGTGCCGACGAGGAAGTTGTTGTGGATCACGAAATCGCCCGCGCCTTGGTCGTCCGTCCCGAGCGAGCGCGGCGTCCGGTACGACCCGATCTGCCGCACGTTCGAGGGGTCGCTGAAATCCCACACCCGCATGTAGCCGGTGCCCTTCTCGATCCCCGCGCCGGACGTCTTGCAGAAGTCCTCGTCGGCGGAGAAGAGCAGCCGGCGCCCCTCGTCGTACTGCGACGAGTGGGCATCGCCGTCCGCGTTCGCGGGGAAGGCGGCGCGGCCGCTATAGAGCGGGTGCGCCGGATCGGTCAGGTCGAGGTGGATGTAGCCGCTGTCCCAGTACGACAGGAACACCAGCTTGCCGTCCTCCGACGGCTCGGCGCCGTGGCCGTAGTTGCCGTCGGGGTCGCAGCCCTGGGCGGCGAACGGGCCGCCCGCCTGCTGCACCTTCCAGGTCGAGACCTCGAACGGGCTGGTCGGATCGGTGATATCGATCAGCCGGAAGTCGCCCTTGCCGGCGGCGTCGCGGAGGCCGTTCGCGTTGTCGGGGTCCGGGTAGCTGCCAGCCGGGACGGTCGCGTAGGCGAAGGTGCGGCCGAGGTCGGTGCGGCTCTCGACCTCGAACTCGTGCACGCCGCGGGTGCAACAGCCGCTGTCGTAGAAGCCGAGCTCTACCGGGTGGACTGCATCCGTCACGTCCCAGAGCATCAGCCCGTGAATCGCGTCCAGGTCGTGCCGGCCGCCGCCGCACCACTGGATCCCGGCCGCGGCGATGTCGTGGCCCGCCAGCGGCCCGTACCCCGCCGTGTAGACGACCACGTCCTCCGCCGAGGTTCCGGTCGGGTTCTGGAGCGTCGCGACCCGGGTCGGGTTCGCCGGGTCGGAGACGTCGATGACCGCGACGCCGCTGTTCGGCGGGGATGGGCAGAAGCGGTCGTTGCCGGTCGCCCAGTCGGCGAAGCCCCAGTGCCCGACGTAGGCGTAGTTCTTGTACTTCCAAACATCGGCGTTGAAGCCGCGCACGTTCAGGTTGTTGTGCCCGACGAGCTCCATGTTCCAGGCCGACCCGGCCTTTGAGCCGCCGGTGTAGGTCTTCTGCGAGTCGTCGTAGAAGTGCTTCTCGTCCTTCAGCAGGTCGTCATGCGACGCCGCCGTCACTCCCACCGCCGCGAACACAAGTGCGGCCGCGGTGGCGAGCACAATCGCCAGCTTGCGCATAGTCTCCCCCCTTCAATCGGGTGCCTCAGGGGCCATTCTGCCGCGGATGAGGACGTTGGCAAGCCTTGCCCGCCGGAGCTCGGGTGGCAGGCCTTAAACTCAGGCGCTTCGCCCATTACACTCCCTCCCTCATTGCACCCGTAGAGACAAGGGGGCCGAATCGGAGGGGCGTTCTCTACGACGTCGCCTTCGAGACTCCCGCCGCTTCGCTGTAGATCTCGGCGCTGAGACCCGAGCACTCGAAGACGTGGAGAGAACCGAGGGCCATGAGCCGCACTGCCAGTAGGCGCGCTGCCGACTTTGGCGCTGACGACATCAAGATCGCTCAGGCCCTTGAGGAGCTCGAAAGGCCGGTTCGGTTCGCATCGAGGCGGTGAGTGGCGTGCTGTGGTTCACGCGTGCGCGCGCGCATACCAGATCTTGGGCTTGTGCGCAACAACGGCGAATCGATGTTCCGGCACCCTCAGGTCTGCCGTCGTCTCGATCGCGCGTCATCTGCGTCTCATTTCGTCTCGGGTGCTCGACGGGAAGTACTTCGATAACCGGTCACTCGCGGTCGTACTCGTCGTGGCGGCGCCACCAGAAGCCGGTTTCGTTGCGACCGAGCGGGGCGCGGTCGAGCCACTGGTACATGCCCCAGAGGGCGTCAACCCCGCGTTCGTACGTCGAATAGGTGTGGTACACGACGCCATCCTCGAGCACGAATGCGCTCATGCCTGGCCCTTCTCGCCTGTATGTCGCGAAGTCGGTTCCAGTGCGTGACGCGAACTCGGCGGCCGCGGGACTCTGCTCGGCGGGGCGAAAGTCAACCGTCCGGAAGTTGTAGTCGACGGCTCCCGACTCCCACTCCTCCTTGGTGTGCGTCACGTGGAAGTCGTAGTTGAAGTCGCCTTCAAACGAGGATGCCCAGGGAAAACTCCAGCCCATCCGCCGCTCGTAGGCCTGCAGCTTCTCGAGCGGAGCCCGCGACACCGCCCAGAACGCGACGTCGTGATTTGCGAGGTGGACGACGGAGCCGTTGAAGCCGTCTGCGATCGTCGAGCAGGACGGGCACCCCGCTGTGTAGTCCGGCCCGAACATGAAATGGTAGACGAGCAGCTGCGAGCGGCCTCCGAAGAGATCCACGAGGGACGCTGTGCCCTCGTCGGTCTCGAAGCGGTAGTCCTTATCGATTCGAACCCAGGGCAGCTCCTGCCGCTTCTGCGCGAGTTCGTCGCTGCGCCGCGTCAGCTCCTTCTCGGCCTCGAGCAGCTGCAGGCGGGCCGTAAGCCACTCTTCACGTGTTCCGGTTTTGTGTTCGGTCATTGTTTTCTCCTTCGTGGGTTTAGAACGAATTGGCGTGGCGCGCGCCACCGGTGACGTCTCACATCGGTGGCGTGAGTCCCGGCACCGACGAGGGTGCGATGAGGATCAGGACTCCCAGTCCGACGATCGCCAGCGCCAGCGGCACATCGACTGCGACGTTCGCGGGCAGCAGCTTTGGGCGACGATGACGACGGCGATCACGGCCATCCAGGTGACGCTCATGACGCTTGCGGCGACCAGGAGCAGCATCAGTCCGATGCTCGAGCCGACGCAGTTGAGCCCGAACCCGAGTCCAGAGCCGGGTCGCAACGCCCATATCCATCCCACTCATCCGCCGCACCGTGACGACCCAGGCTGCGGCGACGAGCCCCAACGTCGCCGCCAACGCGGAGACGGTCGCGGCTGTGCAAGCGCCCGTCCTGGCGGCGGTGCGCGGGGACCTGGGGAGCAGGCGGATCAAGCTCAAGAGCCCTGGATGCGAAGGACGAGTTTGCCGAGCACGTTGCGGGATTCGAGCAGGCGGTGTGCTTCCGCCGCCTCTTCGAGTGGAAGCTCGCGCATTACCTCAACGCGGACCGATCCTGCCAGGACGAGTCGAAGGGACTCGGTCAATGCTTCATGCACGATGTCCGGCTCGCGGAGCGCGAGATCGCGAAGGTTGAGGCCGAGCGCTCCGGGCCCGCCGAGCCAGAGCGCATTGAGGGATTGCTGGACGTCGTCGGCCCCGCTCGCGTTGCCTATGACGACGAGCCGTCCGAGGGGTGCTAGCACGTCGATGCTGCGTGTCCGCATCTCGCCACCGACCGGGTCGACGACGATGTCCACTCCCCTCCCTTGCGTGAGCTCGCGCGTTCGCTGCTCGAACTCATGGCGGAGGATCGCCGCGTCGTAGCCGAGCCGCCGCACGAACTCGATCTTGTCGCTGCTGCCCACGGTGCCGATGACCAGTTCGGCGCCCGCTGCTTTGGCAACCTGGCCGAGTTGGCTCCCAACCCCGCCCGCAGCGCCATGAACCAGTACCGTCTCGCCCGGCCTCATCCGAGCGACAGGCCCGAAGACGAGCCAGGCGGTGGTGGTGTTGGATGGGACGGCAGCCGCGGTCTTGAGGTCGAGTGTGTCGGGGATCGGAGCAACGAAGCGAGCGACTGTGACGGCGATCTCCGCGTAGCCTCCTCCGTCGACGACCGTGAGCGCAGCAACGGGTTGGCCGCGTCGCAGACCGTTGACGCCCGGGCCAACGGAGCGGATCCGGCCGGCGACCTCGATGCCCGGAACGAACGGGAGCTGTACGGGCACGAAACCTCGCCGAAACAGGGTCTCGGAGTAGCTGACGCCCGCGTAGGCGACGTCTATCGCCACCTCCCCGGGTGCCGGCGTTGGCTCGGGAAGATCGACCAGACGCAGCACCTCCGGCCCCCCGAACGTTGTAATCGCCGCCGCCTTCAATCTGCTCTCCTTCTCGGCTGCTCCTGCATGCCGATCCTGTGCTCAGTCATCTCAGGCCTCCTCTCTGCGGTCAGCCGGGGTCAGCTCTATAGTTAGCATAATGGCTAACGATATGTTCAAGGCTCTCGCCCATCCGCTCCGCCGCGAGATCGTTGAACGGCTCAGCGGGGGGGTGGCCACCGTCGGAGAGGTGACCCGGGAATTCGGCGTCTCCAAGCCCACCATCTCTCGGCACCTAAAACTGCTGGAGGAGGCAGGCGTCGTGAGCCGGGTGATCGACGGCAGGACCCACCGGCTCGCGCTGCGGCCGGAGGCGCTCGGCGAGGCCTCGGATTGGATAGAACGGCAACGGGTGCGCTGGGAGCGCGTTTTCGACGTCGTCGGCGAGTACCTGGAGGAACGGAAGAGCAACGATGACTGAGCGGCTCGGCCATGTGGTCCGGATCGAGCGGACTTTCGCGGCTACCGCCGAAGACGTCTTCGACGCCTGGACCAGTCCCGAGGTGATGCGGCGTTGGTTCCACCCCGCCCCCGATTGGGAGACGCCGGAGGCCGAGGTCGATCTCCGTGTCGGCGGGAGGGTCCGGGTGGTGATGCGGAAGCCCGACGGCACGGAGGCCGAAGCGCGCGGCGAGTTCACGCTCATCGACCGGCCCCACCGGCTGGTCATGACCTGGACCTTCGACGACGAACCCTCCAACGAACAATTGATCGAGCTCTCCTTCTCGGAGTCCGAGGGCTCGACCACCGTGCTGCTGGTGAACACCGGCATCTCGACCGACGCGCGCCGCGAGGCCCAGGATTGGGGATGGCGCGGTTGCCTGGAGCAGCTCGGGCGGGTATTGGCCGGCTGATTCGACGACGGTCGTGCGCGAGACGCGCGCACGCCGAGGCGGCAAGAGCCCCTCTCGATCAGCGATTCGCGCCCTCGGGATGGCGCATTAGTGGAGCGAAGACGAGCTCAGTCGTCTCGCTCGTAGATGAGGATGTGGATGCTGTCACCGACAGTCTTTGTGGTGGCCAGCCGCAGCCTCTTTGTGGCGCTCGTTTCCTCGAAGAGGCGCTTGCCGGCGCCGACAATGACGGGGTAGACCTGCAGGTGCAGGGCGTCGACGAGGTCGTGCTCGATCAGCGTCTGGGCGAGCTGCGGGCTGCCATGAACAGCGATGTCGCCGTCGTATCGCTCCTTGAGCTTCCTGACCTCGTCGACGACGTCACCGGACAGGACGGTGGTGTTGTTCCACTCCGGGTTGGTCAGCGTCTGGGAGACGACATACTTCGGCATCGCGTTGAACTTGTCCGCGAACTCGCCCTCGAAGTGCGGCCACACTGGAGCGAAGCCGTCGTAGGTAACCCGGCCGAGCAGCAGCGCGTCCGAGTTCATCGTCTCGTCGAACTTGAACTGGTCGCCCTCAGGGCCGCGGCTGAAGGCGTCCGTCCAGCCGACCCGCTCAAAGCTCTCCGTTCCGCTCGGCGCCTCGACGACCCCGTCGACGGAGATGTACTCGGTGACGACGATCCTTCCCATGCGATCCTCCTCTCGTTGAACGTGGCGCAATCCGGCCACGCCGGTACCATACTCAAAGGGCTAGTTGATAAACCAGTCAGATGAAGAGATCGGATACCAGATCGAAAGGGGCGTAGCGACGTGGCGGTCGACCAGCTGACAGAGACGTTTGCCGCCCTTGCGGATCCCACGCGCCGCGCGATCCTCACGCGTCTTGCAGACGGCGAGGCGACGGTGAACGAGCTCGCCGAGCCGTTCCCGATCACTGTTCAGGCGGTGTCCAAGCACCTCAAGGTGCTCGAGCGCGCGGGACTGATCACCCGCGGGCGCTCGGCGCAGCTGCGACCCTCGCGCCTGCACGGCGCGCACCTCGGCGAGGCCGCCGAGTGGCTCGAGACGTACCGTCCCTTCTGGCAGGAGAGCTTCGACCGCCTCGACGAGCGCCTGCAAACGACGGGAAAGAGGACGCGGCGATGACGGAGCCGCCGAGCGCGGCTGATGCGTTTCGGGTCGGAATCGCGATCACCCGGGTGTTCGACGCTCCACGGGAGCGAGTGTGGCGGGAGTGGACGGAGCCCGAGGCGTTCGCGGATTGGTTCGGAGCAGCCGGCGGCGAGGTGCCACTGTCCACCGTCTCGATGGACGTCCGGCCCGGCGGCTCCTGGCGGTTGACGATGTTCGCGGGTCCCGAGCAGCACGAGATCCACTGGAAGGGCGTCTACCGCGAGGTCGTGGAGCCCGAGCGGCTCGTGTTCACCGTTACCGACCAGCCCGACGACGACCGCTACGAACTGATCGTCGTCCTGCTGATCGACCTCGGTGACGGGCGCACCGAGATGCAGTTCGAGCAGCTGGGATTGATGTCGCCGGAGGAGTACGAGCGCGCTGGCTCCGGGTGGTCGACCTTCTTCGACCGCATCGACGAGCGGCTCGCCGGCTGATGGAAGCGTCAAGCGATGCGCCGCGGGCGGGAGACGTGGATAGCGGCGCCGGTGGGATACGTCTCTCTGCTTCGACGAGTTCGAGGTGGAGCGGCGACGGCAGGTCCTTGAATAGCGGGAGCCCGTTGCCGAGTGCGGCGGGATGGATGACGAGCCGGTATTCGTCGACGAGTCGGAGCCGGGAGAGGGCTTGCGCGAAGGTGGAGCCGCCGTGGGCGATCAGGTCGCTGCCTGGCTCGCGCTTGAGTTGGGCGATCTCCTCGCTGAGGTCGCCGCGGGCGATGCGCGTTTCTGCCCAGTCGGCGGTTTGCAGTGTCTTTGAGAACACGACCTTAGGGATCTCGTTCATCGGTGGGGCGTAGTCACTCGTCGAGGTCGGCCAGAAGGCGCCATGTCCTGGTAGGTGCGGCGACCCATGAGGTGGGCGCCAGCTTGGCGCACCGAGTCGATCTTCCACTGCTTCGTGGCATCGCGCTCGTAGTCGTAGCCCCACGGATGTGATCCGTCGAGGGCCGCCACGATCGTCGCAAGCGAGCTGCCAGAGTCTCCCCGGCACGTCTACGCGGCGACCTACGGCGATCCGCCCGACCCGCCCGCCACCACGGCGCTGCTGGCAGCGCTCGCCGAGCCCGGCGATCTCAGCTGACGGTCGGTGCCTCCGCCGAGAAGGAAGAGGGCTTCATCCTCCGGAGAGGTGGAGCATTTGTGGAGCCAAGCGGGGCGCAACCGGTAGCAACCGGTGGCAAATGCGCCGGCCTCGAAAGCTGCTCCAACAGGGCGATCGGCAGCCGGTGGCAACCCACGGCAACGGTTTCGGAGCGCATGGTAAGGAGGGGGTCGACGGCTCGAGTCCGCCAGAGGGCTCTAAAATCCCCGCAAAACCCGGATTTTTGTTGTCTGGGCTGATATGACTGAGCACCTCCTTGCGAGGGAGGGCGTCGGTTGTTGGCGGCGCGTGGCGACTTTCAGAATCGGCTCAAACAAGCCCGCCTTGCGCGCTTCTACTCGGGCGAAAGACAAGTTGGCGATCTGGGGACAGGTCTTGCGGACAGGCCGGAGTCGTTCGGAGCGGGGCGGGCGTCTCAGGAAGTGGGTTGCGTCCGCCGCGTTCTTCTGAGCAACCTTGAGCGGCGCGCGTCGTGGTCCGCGGACATACCTAGGATCGTGCCGTGGATCTGCACACGCTCGCCACCCGAGAGTTGCCACGCCCGCCTGTGCGCGTGCTCGAGGTCGGCTGCGGGCGCGGTGAGCTCGCCCGGAAGCTTGCGGCCGATGGCTATGACGTCTTGGCGATCGATCCGCGCGCACCAGAGGGTCCGATCTTCCGGCGCACGACCCTCGAGGCGCTCCGGGACGAAGGGCCGTTCGACGCGGCTCTAGCCTCGCTCGCCCTGCACCACGTTGACGACCTCGATGTGGCTCTGGACAAGCTGCACTCCTTGCTTCGCCGCGATGCGCCGCTGGTCGTACGCGATTTCGCCTGGGATCTCGTCGACAAGCCGACGGCGCGTTGGGATTACGAGCGCCTGGGTCGCGAGGGCGGTCTCGCGGAGTGGCGCGCCGAGCACGAGCATCTTCACGGCTTCGATGCCATGCGGTCGGCGCTCGAGGCGCGCTTTCAGCAGCGGTCTTTCGCGTTGGGCCCTTATCTCTCTGAGTACGAGCCTTCCGAGGGTGACGCACGTGAAGAGCGCCGCCTGATCGAGTCCGGTGAGATCCGCGCCGTCGGCTTCGTCTACGTCGGCTTGGCGTAGACCGCGAAGCGCGTTTGTTCTCTTTGGACATGACGTTCGTGCTCACGACCGTCGAGACCGATCGGGTGTGTCGCCCGCCGTGAGCGGCTTCCGCGAGGTCCTCTCGCGCGAGAGGGAGCCCGGCAAGAACTTGCCGGGCTCCCTCGGCCAACGCGTCGCGTGTCGCGAGGCGTTTGTGGCAACGGTTCAGAGCGTGCAGCCAGCCGCCTGTGACGCGGCGACGAGCTGCATCATGTTGTCGAGTCCCTGGCCAGCCTTGCCCATTCCGTCCATCCCTTGTGGGCTGGTGTGAAGCATGTTGCATGCCCCTGGGCTGGCCGGCGTGGGCGCCGCCGACGCTGCCGAAATCGCGGCGGCCGTCGCGAAGACGAAGACCATCATCATCGTCGCCATCAGCTTTCTGTTCATCTCTCTCCTCCTGTGGTTAGGCGCACGGTTCGGGCGCCGTGGTGACAGGAATGACGTGCGTCTCCGAGCCCGGGGGCAGGATGTAGACGACGTAGAAGTCGACTCCGTCCGGACCCGCGATCGCGCGGTGGACGTGGCCGAAGCCGCGGTCGACGAAGCCCTCGCCAGGGTTGTACGTCGTCTGGCGACACACATTGGCCTTGGCGTCCTCGTACGTCACCGATCCCTTGACTACCTCGACGAGCGCCGGCCCCGGGTGCGTATGCCAACCCGTCGGCACGTTCGCACCGAGTCGCACGTGCTGGATGAAGACGTCCGCTCCGTTCGGCGTGACGGCGCGGGCGAGCGCCGATAGCGGGATCTCAGCGATCGAGTTGTGTGCCGCGAGGAATCCCGTAGGAACCGTCGCAGGGTCAGCTTGCGTGACGTGGTTCGCGATCGCGGCGCCGGCAGCCGCCAGAGCAACGGCCGCAACGCCTGTTGCGATTGCCCACCTTCTCATCAGCTTCCACCTCCTTCTGCGGCCGCCGAGACGGCCATCTGCGCGAGCGGGTGAAGCGTGCGGACGTCGTCACATGCGCCTACGACCGCGCATGCCGCTTGCGGCGCCGCTTCGACGCCGAACGCCCACCCCTCGAGAACGAGACCCGCGGTCGAGCCGTCCCGGAGCAGCGCGACGTTCGTGACACCAAGTCGGGCGAGTTCCTCGAGCGCGCCCGGGCGGAGCGTCGGCTCCTCGTCCGAGGCCGGGAAGAGCACCACCACCATCGCCACGTCCGCTCCCTTCGCTTGGGGGTCAGTGGCCTCGACCCTAGGTCTGGCCGTCCCTCGCGATCATCGGGGAGCTCCCTCGACTTCCAGCTCGGCGACCCGCGCAGCGAGCTCGGCCCGGTTCCGCACACCGACCTTCTTGAGCAGGTTGGAGACGTGCCGCTCGACCGTCTTTCGCGATAGGAAGAGCTCCTGCGCGATTTCGGGATTGCTCGCGCCCGCCGCGATCAGCCGGGCGATCGCGCGCTCCCGCTCGGTGAGCAGCCCGCTGCCGGGCCCGCGTCGCCACGTGCGGACGCCGAGCGCCCGCAGCCGCTGCTCTGCGATCTGCCGCTCCGTCCGGGCACCGATCTCGCTAGCAGTCTCTGCCGCGACTGTGAGGACAGCTTTCGCGCGAGCTCGATCCGTGTCAGCGAGCACCGTCCCGAGGTCGATCCGTGTCCAGAGCGCGTCGAGGACGAGGTCGAGTTCCTCCGCGTCGTGCAGCGCAGACTCGAGAAGCCGCGGGCCGTCGCGCTCCGCGAGGAGTGCGTGAACGCGCCGGCTGGTCAGTTTGTCGCGAGGGCGCGGGTGAGCCTGCAGGCGCTCCCACTCTTCGAGCGACTCTGCCGCGTCGGCGCGTCGGCCGACGCGGGCAAGCGCGTCCGCGGCGACGAGCCGAAGCTCAGTCGTACATCTCGGACAACTCGTTACCTCGGCGCAGGCGCTGGCGGCATCGACCTGTGCAACGACCTCCTGCGTCAGCTCCTGCCCGCCGACAAGCGCCAGCCACAGCGCCGCAAGCTGATGGAGCTCGATCCGTCCGTGCTCGCTCGCCCCGCGGGCGTACGCGAGCAGGCGCTCGACCCCGGCGCGCCAGTCGGCGCGGTGAAAGTCGACCTCACTCGCAACGCGCTCGACCAGGTGCCGCCCGCGGGCCTCGTCGCCGACGCGCGCGGCGAGATCGACGGTTTCGATGACGATCTCCTCCGCTTCGGCCAGCCGACCTCGCTGCAGCAAGAGGGCGCTGAGCCAGTAGCCGGCATCGAGCGTGAGGCGCGGTAGGACGCGGCGCTCAGCCTGGTCCCAGACGTAGCGGATGCGCTCCAACGCCTCGTCGAGGCGGCCCGCCCGCTGCAACGCCCTCCCGCTCGCGATCAACCCGGTCAGGTGGGCCTGCTCGTCGAAGCCGCGCGCCACCTCCGCACGCTCGCCGGCCGCGCGTGCCATCGCCTCGGGAACGTCCTCTTGGAATGCGGCCTCGTATTCGACCCGCAACGTCTCGAGGTAAGCCCGCCGCGCCCGCTCGTCCGACTCGTAGAGCCGCCGGCCGCGCTCGACTGTCTCGTGCGCGAGAGCGCGCCCGCGCTCCTTCGCGCCAGCGCCCCACAGATCCAGCGCCGCCTGCTGGACGTCGAACTCCAGGTCCAGAAGCTCGTCACCCGCACGGGTCGCACGCGCACGAGCCAGATAGCCGCTGGCACGGTCGCGATCGTCAAGCGCAAACGCCGACCTCGCCGCGTCCAGGAGAGCACGTGCGCGCCGCCCAGAATCCGGCCAGCGCTCAGCAAGAAGGAGGTTCCGCTCCAACGCGACGTCGTGTCTCGCGAGCTCCGAAGCGAGCTCCGCAATCTGTTCGTTCAACATCAGCACGCTCGAGTCGGAAGGCTCGGAGGCATCAGCGATCCCCACCAGCAAGGCGAGCCCGTCCTCTCCGAGCAGCGTTCGCTGCGGCGAGCGCACGAGACGATCCGCGACGTCGAGCGACGGCAGACCCGCTGCGTGCCGATGAGCGAGCGCCTCGCGGAGACGGCGGACGTCATTTCCAGCGCCCCGCATCAACCAGTCGCCCAGGCGCCGATGCACATCGAGTCGCTGCTCCTCAGGAATCTCTCCGGCCGCCGCGATGCGGATCAGGTCGTGCGCAAGCCGGACCGCTCCACCCGAATCGACGGCGATGCCGCGCGAGACAAGCTCACGCACCGCCCGCTCGACCCGGCTCACCTCCCACCCCTTCAGCTCGGCCGCATCGCCAAAGGCCAAGGGGCGGCCGGCAACTGCGAGCAGCGCGAGCAGTCCGCCGGCGTCCCCGCTCGCACCACGGAGTCGCGCGGTCACGAGCCGGCCGGCGTCGACCTCCGCTCCGGCAGTTCGTACAAGCGCCTCGAGCCAAAACGGGGAACCACCCGACCGCGCTACCACCTCACGCGCCGCCGCGTCGGCAAGCCCTGCGTCCAGCATGCCGACCAGCTCGAGCGCCTCGCCGCTCGCCAACGGGCCAAGCTCGAGCCGCCGGAGGCGCTCCGGCGGTAACACCTGAGCCAGCGATTCGCCCAGCGAAACCGAGGTCGGCGACGGCCGGCCACTCGCGATCAGCGCAAGCGGCTCCCCTCGGTCATGGGCGGCGCGTACGAGGTAGTGGCAAAGCGCGAGCGAGAGCTCGTCGATCCACTGCACGTCGTCGACGAGAACCAGCGCCGAACCGACCATGCGAAGCGCACGATGCGCGGACTCGAAAATCCGCAACGGCTGAAGCGCTCCCGCTTCCTCCCGATCGTCGCCGAAGAGCAGCGCCTCCAGCCCGTGCACTCCGGGCGCCGCGGCGGCGAGCGCCAGCAGAAGATCGGAGGCTGCCGCGAGCGGCACTTCGCGTTCCGGCTCGTAACCAACGACGCGGAACCGGTTCGACAGCGGCGCCCGCCCGGCCGCCTCCGCCAACAGCCGGCTCTTCCCGCTGCCAGGATCGCCCACAACGACAGCAGCCGCGACGTGCCTCGCTGTAGCGGCAGCGGTGATCTCACCAAGTTCGGCCAGCTCGTCCCGCCGGCCCACGAACGCACTCATCTGCCAAAGCGTACGACGAGTTCAAAAATGCCGAAACGGGCTGAATGGAGCCTTCTTATAAATGGAGCCGATCATGGAGCTTTCAGCTCTGCGCGCTCTTTCGTAGCAGCGACATCATCGACAACACCAACGGACTCGAACAGCACTTCATCCCGCTCCTTACACGCAGCTGAAGCGGCCGCGCCCGTACGGTCGACGGCTACGATCGAACCATGGACAAGCCGCGCTGCCGACAGCCAAAACGTTTCAAGCGGCTGATCGCGTTCCTACGCCGCCGCTGCGAGCAAACCGTGCCGAGCTCCTGGCTCGACGAGCCACCCGCCGATCCAGACATCGGCGTGCGTGAGCCACGCCGACCGCACCCCCACGGCGGCGCCGGCACCGTGCTCCTCGAGCCACCGCTGTAACCGATCACGACGCCGGGCGTCCGGCACGGCCTGCTCGCAAATCAACTCCAGCCCACATCCTCGGCGACGCCGGCTGCCGCAAGCGCCTCGGTCCGACTCCGGTAGTCGTCGATGCGCATGATCCGCCCATCGCGCAGCGCGAACACGTTGAAGATCTGGCCCCCGAGCGGCTCGCCTCCCACCTCGGTCATGCTCGGGCCGCGGGCACCAAGCACGACGCGGTCGCCGCTGCGAGTGAACTCAAGTGCGTCGATCTCGCGGCGCTGCTCGAGCCCCATGCGGAAGGTCTCCAGCACCTCCTCCCGCCCGTGGCAAACCCACTCATCGCGCAACCCCTGCCAGGCGACGTCGGGATCGAGCAGCGAGGCCGCCGCGTCGAAGTCGCCAGCCCGAAGAGCGCCGAAGAAGTCGATCATCACGGTCTCGAGGTTCTCTTGGCCGATGCTTGGCGTAGCTCCTCCTTACGTCCAGAGATCGTTACTGTCGATTAAAGGACGCGCAAGGAGGCGCGCGAGCGCCGCCGCCAAGGCGCTCCGGTGCAAGCGCTTCGCGCGACGGCAACATTGCCCTCGGCGCGAGGGGCGCTGACTCGAACGTGCTCTAGCGTCAACCAGGCACAGCCAAAGTCTACGCCGATGAGACGGTCTGCGGTGCAGCCGGGGACGTAGCAAGACCGCGAGCTGCCTACGCCCGCGTCAGAGCCGCGGATGGAGCCTTACCTGTAGTGAGACTGCGGCGCAAACGCGCGTCTGGCGGATGAGCGCTCTTTCAACCCGATGGCTTCACCCCTCGCACGGAGTGAGGGCCAGTTTCCGGCGCGGGGCGCCCAGCCTTACCTAGGTGCTTGCTTGCGGCCGCTCGGTCTTTAGAGCTCCTTTCGGAATGAAGGGACCCGCTCCCTGACGACGAACGCCGTCGGCATCCGTCGTCAAGCTGGGAGGGGTGCCGATGGCCGTCGCGCCGTGGATCGTCTCGGACGAGCTGTGGCAGTTGGTCGAGCCGCTGCTGCCGGTGAAGGAGCGGCGCTTCCGCTATCCGGGCCGCAAGCGGCTGCCCGACCGGCAGGCGCTGCAGGGGATCCTGTTTGTGCTGCACACGGGGATCTCGTGGACGCACCTGCCGGCCGAGCTCGGCTTCGGCTCCGGCGTCACCTGCTGGCGTCTGGGAGCGGCTGCACGAGCTGCTGCTCGCCCGCTTACACGCGGCAGGTGAGATCGAATGGTCGCGGGCGGTCGCCGACGCCAGCCACGTGCAGGCGAAAAAGGGGGCTCCGCGACGGGCCCGAGCCCGGTTGATAGAGCCAGAAACGGCTCCAAACATCACCTCCTGGTCGAGGGGAAGGGGATCCCGCTCGCCTGGACGCTCACCGGCGGCAACCGCCACGACGTCACCCAGCTGATCGCGCTCGTCGATCGTGTCCCGCCGGTGCGCGGCAAGGTCGGTCGGCCCGCGGCATCGTCCCGGAGATCGCCCGCCGCAAGACCGAGCACGGCTCCGGCCTCGGCCGCTACCGCTGGGTCGTCGAGCGCACCTTCGCCTGGCTCCATCAATTCAAACGACTGCTCGTCCGCTACGAGCGGCGCGGCGACATCCACGAAGCATTCCTCGCGATCGGCTGCTGCCTCGTCTGCTACCGCCGATTCAAGAACTCGTCATTGTGAAAGGAGCTCTTAAGCCAAAGCAGCCGAAAAACCATGGGACGAGTTTTTGGGACCGACAGGCTTGGGATCGATCAGGACAACAGCCTTGGCAGCCAGGTAGCGCGGGGAAGCGCGTGTGGGTCGCGTGAGCCAATCGCGAATCGCCTTGATCGGATCGACCCTCGGTCGCACCTCGAACGAATCGCTCAGGAGATCGACGTACGTCCGACGAAATCCGCGTAGCGAGGATCGTCGCTTTTGCCGAACTTCGGCGATGCGAAATCGACGTGTCTATTGCGGCGGTACAGTGCCGGGTCAGGATAGGGCCGCTTCGGATTTGCCGCGAAGAAGGTCCAGACGTCGAAGTCCTTAATGCCGTTCTTGCCATCGATGTAGTGCAGGGCAGCTCCTTGGCAGAGCGCAACGCAGAGGAGGCGATTGCGGTAGAGCGCCCAGCGTGGATTCTTGGCGAACATCTGCTCGCGGTCGGCGTGGGCGATCGCAGATAGGTGCGAAAGGTCGTCCTTGCTGATCGCCTTGCGTGAGCGGTCGCTGATCACGAGATGGAGTGGGAGGCCGGATACCGCTCGACGATCGCCTCTGCCTCTCGCGGCGCGAATGCCCACCGTTGGTAGCGAGCATGCGCGACGGGCGGGTTCTCGCGTAGCCACCGCCTGAGCGTCTTTGGCGAGACACCGAGGGCGCCGGCGATCTCCTTGGCGTCGCCTCATCCGGCCAGCCGCCGCGAACCACGCACGAAGCCTAAGCGAGCTCTAGGTGTAGGTTGAGTGCCGCAGCGAGTTGCGCTAGTGAGACGGATCCGCGGTCTCGGTCGCGGGCGTCTCTGCCGACGCGTCGGTCGTCGGCGCAGCCGTCGCCTGACGCTCTGAGAACGGGCTCGCTCCGGGCTCGAGGATCTCGAAGCTGGCTCGAAACAGGGTATCCGGCTGGTGGGCTCGCCTCGGGCCAGGGTTTCGAGTATCTCGCGCAGGCCACCAACGCTGCAAACGTGACGCTGGCGAGCGCATAAGAGCGGTCACCGAGATCGCTGAAAACGTCGAGTCGTCCGGTGCGGTGATGGCGCCGGCGCTGCTTGATCTCGGCCGTGCCTGGGCTACCGGGAAGACTGCTCCCGTAGCTCTCTCAACCTGACGCTCTGGCCGCCAATCTCCGCTCGCCAGAACGTCCAGCCGTTCGTCTCGTGGCCGGTGATCGCGACCGCCGCCCCGGACGGGTTCTTGTGCACGCTCCCGTCGCTCAAGTGGACGTAGCCGGCCTCATCGACATGGCCTCGTGAAGATCACGTGGAAGGACGCCCAGACGGTCTCGGCCGGCTTGAGTAGCCCGGCGTCGAGGAGCGGCTTCAGTCCGCCGTCGAGTTCCAGCCGTCTCGCAGTAGACGGGCGGCGAGTCCGCTGGGCGGCGCATGTGCTTGTAATCTCTTGCGACAAAGAGGACAATCAGACGGAGAAGCAGAAGATCAAGGTGTCGATGAAACCCAGGCCGGCCCTACGGTTGGGCGCTCTGGCAATGCTCAGCGTGGTGCTGCTTCTCGCGCCAGTAGCGGCGCAGGCGGCGGCGACCACTCGGCCGGTCGCGTGGGCGACCTGCGGCGGGGCGTGCAGCGTGCCGAGCGGCCTCTCCGACGTTACCGCTGTCGCCGCTGGCTCCGACTTCAGCTTAGCCTTGAAGAACGACGGCACTGTGGTCGCCTGGGGCTGCGGCTTCAACTACGGGGAATGCAGCGTCCCGAGCGGCCTCTCCGGCGTGACCGCAATCGCCGCCGGCCACTTTCACAGTCTGGCCTTGAAAGGCGACGGCACCGTCGTCGCCTGGGGCTGTGGCGGCGGCTTCGACTACGGGCAGTGCACCGTGCCGGGTGGCCTCTCCGGGGTGACCGCTGTATCCGCCGGCGTCAGTGACAGCCTCGCCTTGAAGAGCGACGGCACGGTCGTCGCCTGGGGCTGCGCGAGCGGCCAGGATCATGGGCAGTGCGGCGTTCCCGGCAGCCTCACAGGCGTGACAGCGATCGCGGCTGGCAGTGTTCACAGCCTCGCCTTGAAGAGCGACGGCAGCGTCGTCGCCTGGGGCTGCGGGCCAGGCGGCTGGGGCTGCGCTGACGCCTTCAACTTTGGCCAATGCACGGCGCCGAGCGGACTCGCTCGGGTAACGGCTATCTCCGCCGGCGACTTCCACAGCCTGGCGGTGGCCGAATGGATCGATCAGACGATCACCTTCGGCCCGCTCCCGAACAAGATGTGGGGCGACCTCGGCCCCATCGTCAGCGCGACGGCGTCCTCCGGTTTACCGGTCTCGTTCAGCGCCAGCGGGAACTGCTTTCTCACTAATGGCACGGTCGTTTGGATTACCAGCGCCGGTTCGTGCACCGTCATCGCCTCGCAACCCGGTGGCCTGAACTACAACCCGGCGCCGGATGTCTCACGCACGTTCGCGATCGCGAGGGCCCCCCAGTCGATCATCTTCGCCCCGCTCGCGGACAAGACCTACGGCGACCCCGACTTCACCGTCACGGCATCAGAGTCCTTGACTTTGCCGGTCCGTTTCGCGGCGAGCGGGAGCTGCACGGTGAGCGGAGCGACGGTGCATCTGACAGGCGCCGGCTCGTGCACCATCACGGCGTCGGGAGACGGCAATGTCGACTACGACCCGCCGCCGAATGTTTCGCGAACG
>WNGA01001960.1_pt1 | contig 36672 bp, 32 predicted proteins | sample 5400061 | NCBI WGS metagenome assembly WNGA01 (sample SAMN13153366, study PRJNA577476) | soil metagenome | isolation source: 100 cm soil or saprolite under grassland replicate 2 | place: USA:California | collected 2016-06-15
CGGCGGGTTCAGTCGTGCAGGGCGCTGCGGGCGGCGGCGTACGCGACCTGTAGCCAGTCGGCGCCGGCCACCACGGCGAACAGTGACGCGACCGGCCTGGTCTGCCGCGGTGCAAGCACGGCGCCGGCCACGAACCCGGTCGCCACCCATTGGTCCAGGCAGAACGGGCAGCTCACCAGCTCGCCGACCGCCTGCGCCGCGCCGCTTCCGCGCGCCCGCTCGGCGATCTCCGACTCACCCTGGGCGGCGGCGAAGGAGGTGAACGGCGCCCGCAGCGGGCTGGTCACCGAGTCCTTGGCCAGCAGCCGGGACACCTTTGCGTGGCCACCGCGATCAGCGACAGGTCGGCCAGCTCGATGCGGTCCGGCAGCCGGCTGCCGGCCACCCGCCCGACGCCCAGCAGCGCCAGACAGCTCCCGGCGTACGCCGCCATCGCACCCAGGTAGCCGTGCAGCGGCCGGTGTGGCCCGTAGCCCTCCCGGGTCTCGCGGGACCGCTGCTCCATCCGGTCCAGCAATCGGGTCATGGCCGCCCGGGTACCCGGTGCGCCCCCGGCCAAAACAAGCCCTCAGGGGGTGCGGTCCGGGTACAGCTCGGCCTCTAACCGGGCGAAGGCGACGGTACGGCCGCGGCGGCGGCAGTAGGGTACGTGCGCGGCGACCGCGTGGCCCAGGCCTCCCGCCGGGCAGTCGACCAGCGTGCCGCATGCCATGCAGCGCAGGATGGTCGGCACTGTGGGATCCACGTGATTCATGGCCGGTGTGTACCCCGGTCGGGGCGCCTGCATGCCGCCGGCAGGACGACTCGTGCCAGGCTTTGAGATGTCCCCGAGGGAGGATCGATGGGTCGCAGCGCCGCGGACGCGGTGGTCGAGGTGCTGGCCGCCCGCGGAGTGCGCCGGTTCTACACGGTGCCCGGCGAGAGCTTCCTGGAGATCATCGACGCGGTGGCACGGAGGCCGGGGCTGCGGCTGGTGTCCTGCCGACACGAGTCGGGCGCCGCGTTCATGGCCGAGGCCGAGGGCAAGCTCACCGGGACGCCGGCCGTCGCGATGGCCACCCGGGCGGTCGGCGCGTCGAACCTGGCCATCGGCGTGCACACCGCGCGACAGGACTCCACCCCGATGCTGGTGTTCCTCGGGCAGGTCGAGACGGGGCTGCTCGGCCGGGAGGCGTTCCAGGAGGTGGACCTGCCGGCCTTCTACCGCGAGCTCACGGTGCACGCCGAGACGCTGCACCGCGCCGACCGGGCCGCGGAGGTGGCCGCCCGGGCGTACCGGCTGGCGACTACCGGCCGGCCGGGTCCGGCGCTGGTGGCGTTCCCCGCGGACGTGCTGGCCGGCGACTGCGCCGACCCGGGGCCGCCGCCCGGACAGGTCGCCGCGGTACGCCCGGACGACGCGGCACGGGACGCCATCGCCGCCGTGTTGGCCACCGCGCGGAGCCCGGTGGCGGTCCTCGGGGCCGGCGCACGCACCGCCCGGGACGCGGTGGTCGCGCTGGCCGAGCGGTACCGCCTCGGGGTCTTCACCGCGTTCCGCCGCCAGGACGCGTTCCCGAACAGCCACCCCAACTACCTCGGCCACCTCACCCTCGGCGCGCCCGCGGAGATCGTCCGCCCACTGGCCGAGGCCGACGTGGTGCTGGTGCTCGGCTGCCGGCTGTCGGAGATCACCACCCAGGGCTACGCCCTGCCGGCCCCCGGCGCCCGGGTCGTCCAGGTGGACATCGATCCGGCGTCGCTGGGCGCCACCGCCGCGGTGGAGTGGGCGGTGCCGGCGCCGGTCGGGCCCTTCGCCGCGGCGTTGCTCGAGGCGGCCGCCCGCCCGGCGGAACGGGACCGGCCGGCCAAGGACGAGCGGCCGACGGAACGGGACCGACCGGCCGAGCAGGACGGCGCGGCGGAACGGGACCGGCCGACGGAACGGGACCGACCGGCCGAGCAGGACGGCGCGGCGGAACGGGACCGGCCGACGGAACGGGACCGACCGGCCGAGCAGGACGGCGCGGCGGGACGGGACCGGTCGGCGGAACGGGACTGGTCGGCGGGACGGGACTGGTCGGCGGAGCACGCAACGTACCTGCGGCTGTCCACCCCGGACGTCTCGTACGCCGGCGGCGGGGTGCACCCGGCCCAGGTGGTGGCCGCGATGGCCCGGCACCTGCCCGCGGACGCGGTGCTGGCCAACGACGCGGGCAACTTCTCGATCTTCTGCCACCGTTACTGGCGGTTCGACCACCCGGCCACCCAGCTCGGCCCCACCTCCGGCGCCATGGGGTACGGCGTGCCGGCCGCGATCGGCGCTGCGCTGGCCGCGCCGGGCCGGCCGGTGGTGGCGCTGTGCGGCGACGGCGGGTTCCTGATGACCGGGCAGGAGATGGAGACGGCGGTGCGCTGCGGGGCTCCGGTGCTCGCGGTGGTGTTCGCGAACGGGCTGTACGGGACGATCGCGATGCATCAGGCGCGCGAGCTGGGCCGGCCCGCCGGGGTGGACATCGGGCCGGTGGACCTGGCCGGGTACGCCCGCGCGCTGGGCGCCGACGCGGTCACGGTGGACGCACCGGACCAGCTCGATGACGCGTTCGCCGCCGCGGCCGCCTTCGACCGCCCGCGGGTCGTCGTCGTGCGCACCGACCCCGACGTGCTGTCCCCCACGGCCACGCTGTCCGGCCTGCTCGGCGGAGACCCCGCCGGCTGAAACCGGCTCACGGTAGGGCGCACTGGGCAGGCATGCCCGGCGGCGACCCCGGCGGCTGAAACCGGCTCGCGTCGGGCGCGCGGGGCAGGCCTGCTCGGCGGCAGCCCGGCGGCTTGAAACCGGCTCGCGGTCTGGCGCGCTGGGCAGGCATGCTCGGCGGCATGCTGATCAGGGACGCCACCCCCGAGGACTGGCCCGCGGTCTGGCCCTTCCTGCACCTGATCGTGGCCGCCGGCGAGACCTTCTCCTGGGACCGCGACATCACCGAGGAGCGGGCCCGGGCGATGTGGTTCCAGCAGCCCCCGGGGCGGACGGTGGTCGCGGTGGACGCCGACGGCACCGTGCTGGGCACCGCCGAGACCCACCCGAACCACGGCGGGCCCGCCGCCCACATCGCCAACGCCGGCTTCATGGTGGACCCGGCGCACGCCGGCCGCGGCGTGGGCCGGGCGCTGGGCGAGCACGTCGTCGAACAGGCGCGCGTCGACGGGTACCGGGCGATGGTGTTCAACGCCGTGGTGGAGACCAACACCCGGGCGGTGGCGCTGTGGCGCTCGCTCGGCTTCGAGATCCTGGCCACGATCCCGGAGGGCTTCCGGCATCCGGAGAAGGGCTACGTCGGGCTGTGCGTCATGCACCGTCGGCTCTGACCCGCGCCGGCGACCGGGCGGTCGCCCTTGGGCGCACTCCGACGCGAGCAACGAACGGTACGTGTCGGCGGCGACGTTGCCGCTGGACAGCGCCGCCACCGCGACCGAGCCATCGACCTTGTGTGGCCGCGGAGAATGCGTACCGGTGCGCTCCCGCCACCGGTCGACCCGAGCAGGAGGTGTACGCCATGTCGTTCACGCAGGCCGAACTCGACTACCTGGCCGGTCAGCTGATCGGCCGGCTGGCCACGGTCCGCCCGGACGGCTCCCCGCAGAACAACCCGGTGGGCTTCCTGTACAACCCCGACCTCGGCACCATCGACATCGGCGGGCGCGACCTCGGGGCCACCCAAAAGTTCAAGAACATCGCCGGCAATGACAGGGTGGCGTTCGTGGTGGATGACGTCCCCTCGGTCAAGCCATGGCGGGTGCGCTGCGTGGAGATCCGCGGCCGGGCCGAGGCGCTGACCGGGCAGCAGCCGCTGCGGCCCGGGATGTCAGCGGAGGTGATCCGGATCCACCCGGACCGGGTGATCAGCTTCGGCCTCGACACGGGCGACACCCCGCAGCCCGGCGGCTGACCGGCCGGCGGCGGGCCGGTGGCGGGCCGCGACCGGCTCGCCGGTCACGACTTCCCCGAAGTCGGCACACTCGGGCACTAACCTCCGGGACGCCGGGCGCCGGAGCGGCCATGCTGTCCGGTACAAGCCGGATGCCTGCTGGAAGGGGGGCGGCATGGCCGAGACGAGGGTGGTGCCCGCGCGGACGCCGGGCGGGCAGATCGTGGCGCTGCCCGTGGTCGACCTCGACGGCACCGCGGGCGGCGGCGAGCAACTCGTCGCGGGCGGCGTGCCGAGCCTGGCCGGTGCGCTGGCCGCCATCGAGGACTTCTCCGACGGGTTCCGCAAGGCGATGCTGGCGGTGGCCCCGCGCAAGGCCACCGTCGAGTTCTCCATGACTTTCGCGGTGCAGTCCGGCAAGATCGTCGCGATGTTCGTGGAAGGCAGGGCCGAGGGCTCGGTGAAGGTCACCCTGGAGTGGGGCGGCACCGAGTTGGCCGGCGGCACGGAGCTAGCCGGCGGCACGGCCGGCGGCACGGACCTGGCCGGCGGCACGGCCGGCGGCGGCACGGCGGGCGGCGGCACGGCGGGCGGTACGGCGGGCGGCGGCACGGCGGGCGGTACGGCGGGCGGCGGTACGGCCGGCTCGGGCCGACGGTAGTGCCGAACTATCGCAGCCGGCACCGGGACGGCCTGATCACCGCCACGGTCCGCGTCGTGATGGGCACCCCGGCCGAGCCGGAGGCCAGCTGCGGCACCGGGTTCTTCGTCGCGCCCGGCCTGGTGGTCACCTGCGCCCACGTCGTGCCGGAGATCCCGGACCGCCGGGTCGTGGTGTGGTACGGCACGCAGGACTACACCGCCGAGGTGCTGGTCTGCAGGCCGCCCGACGCACAGGAGAAGAACTACTCCCACCCGGACGTGGCGCTGTTGCGGGTGCCGCTGACCGACCACCCGTGCGTGCCGCTCGGCGGCGAGGACCCGCCGGCCGCCGGCCGCGAACTGTTCGCGTACGGCTGCCCGCTGCTGCCGGACGGTGCGTTCTGGGAGCACATGCCGATGGTCAGCGAGGGCACCCGCGACGGGCTGGCCACCGGCGAGCAGTGGATCAAGACCTCGCGCGCCCAGGTGCAGGCCGGGGCCAGCGGATCGGGCGCGGTGGACCTGGAGACGGGGCTGCTGGTCGGCATGCTCAAGCTCAGCCGCGGCCCGCAGTCGGACCTCGGTGGCGTGCTGGTGCCCACCGCCACCATCGTCCGGACGCTCGCCAAGGGCGGCCACGACGTGGCGTCGGCCAACCGGGCGGCGGTCGACGGGTACGACACGGTGGGCTCGGTGCGCAGGCGGCTCGGCCGGCTGCTGACCGCGCTGGAGAGCGACCTCAGCAAGGACATCGGGCCCGCCCAGCTCAGCCTCATGCTGTACGAGCTCGGCGACCGGCCGCCGGAGTCGGTCGGCGCGCTGGACGCGGCGCTGGCCCTGATCCACGTGGAGTTGCGCACGCTGGCCACCGCGCTGACCGAGCTGGCCCGGGCCTGCTACTGCGCCGCACAGCCGACCCGGGTGCTGGGCAACGCCGCGTCCCTCGCGGTGCTCGGCAACCAGGCCTGGGTGGACCCGCGCGCCGCGGAACTGCTGGTCGCCGAGCGGGACAGCGCCACGCCCAGGATCGTGCAGGTGCCCGGCAGCCGGACCCGGACCGTCGGGCTGTACGCGATCCGGGCCACCACCCGCCGGAACGTGACCCTGGTCGAGCTGGCGTACGGAGATGCCGAGTCCGACCCGGTCACCGGGCTGCCGGTCCGGCTGCTGAGCGCGGTGCGGTGCGAGCTGCTGCGCGGCTCGGTCCGGGTGCCGGAGGACGACCCGGCCGAGATCGAGCGGCTGTGGCGGGCCAACCGGGCGGACGCGCTGGCGGACGCCGGCCGGGTGCTGTTCCTGCTGCCGGACGGCGCCGACGACGCGGACCTGCTGGCGAGGCTGCAGCAGGAGTTCCCGCCCTGCCTGTTCGTGCTCGCGACCCGCCGGCTCCGGCCGGAGGTGCGCAGCAGCGGCCTGGTGCTGGAGCTGCCCGGCGCGCTGCCGGTGGAGGTGGAACGGGCCGCCGAGGAGCGGTACGCCTACCTCACCGACCAGATCGTCGAGGCGGCCGGATGAGCGCCGCGAGCCGGCAGCGAGCGGGCACCACAGGAACGACGAGCCGCGGGGTCCCCGCGAAAACGTGGAGCTTGCGGAGCGTTCTCCTGGGGTGCAGCTTCGGGGGTCCCGCGAAAACGTGGAGCTTGCGGAGCGTTCTCCTGGGGTGCAGCTTCGGGGGTCCCGCGAAAACGTGGAGCTTGCGGAGCGTTTTCCTGGTGCAGCTGCGGGGTCCCCGCCAAGAAGGGGAGCTTGCGGAGCGTTCTTCGTGCCGTGCGGGTGCGGAACGAGCGCGCAGGCGAGCCGTCAGCACGGCCGGACTGAGCCGGAGGGACCAGTGACCGCGTACCGGAAGATCTTCGACCCGCCGCTGGTGCCGCCCGCGGCCACCGCCCCGGCGCCCCCCATGGCCGACCGGGGCGACGACCTGGCGTACGTCTACCACGAGGACCTGGTGCTCGCGGTGAACGTCGCGATGGCCACCGGGCGGCCGCTGCTGCTGCGAGGCCGGCCCGGCACCGGCAAGAGCTCGCTGGCCCGGGATGTGGCGCTGCACCTGGGCCGGCGGTTCTATCCGCGCACCATCTCCTCGCGCACGCAGGCCCGGGACCTGCTGTGGACGGTGGACGACGTGGCCCGGCTGTCCGACGCGACCGGTGGCGGCGGCGCGCGGGAGCGCGCCGAGTACATGCTTCCCGGCGTGCTGTGGTGGGCGTTCCACCCCGCCTCGGCGGCGTGGCGCGGGCTGCCGCCGGCCGGCGACCCGCTGCCCGACCCGAACGAGAACCCGTCCGCGGCGAGCGCCACCGGCGCGGTGGTCCTGCTGGACGAGATCGACAAGGCCGACCCGGACGTGCCGAACGACCTGCTGGAGCCGCTGGGGTTATACCGGTTCCGTACCGAGCAGGGCACCGTCATCGAGGCGGAGCGGAGCCCTGAGCACGCCCCGCTGGTCGTCCTGACCACCAACGAGGAACGGGAGCTGCCCAAGGCGTTCCTGCGCCGCTGCGTGGTGCACGTGCTGCCGTGGCCCACCCGGCGGCGGCTGCGCGACATCGCCGCGGTGCGGCTCGGTCCCTCGCCGGACGGGCTGTACGAGAAGGTGGTGCAGGCGTTGGCGGGGCCGCCGCCGGCCGACCCGGCGATCACGCCGGACGACGAGCTGGTGGACGTGAGCATCGCGGAGTTCCTGGACGCGGTGGCCGCCGCGCGCGAGCTCGACATCCCGCCCGACCACCCCCGCTGGCCCGCGGTGCTGGCCGCCACCACCGCCAAGCCCTCCGCCATCGACCTGCGCCGATGAACCAGGCGAGGCGACAGCGAGTGAGCATGGCAGGGCCGCTTCCCGGACCGGACCCGACAGCGGAACGTGACGACGGCCCGAGGAGCGGAGCGAGCGCGGAGCCGAGCAGATGAGACCCGCGGACCCACCGGCCCGGCCCCCGGCTCCCCGGCCGCCGGGTACGACACCCGGCGCGCCGCAACCGCCGCAACCGCCGCAACCGCCGCAGCCGGGTACGGCACCCGGCGCGTCCGGCCACGGCCGGCGTACCGCGGGCTGGCGGGGCGACCCGGAGGCGAGACGGCGGCCGCCGATCTCGGTGGGCGACCTGCTCCGCGCAACGCAGGTGCTGGACACGGACGACGCCATGGTGGCCGCGGTCGCCGCGCTGCTCGGCCTGACCCCCGCCGCCGGCGCCGGCCGTCCGGTCCGGCGCACCGCAACGGAGCCGCCGCGCCCGCCGACCCCGACCTGGCACCCCCGGGAGGAGGTCGCCGGCGGGGAGGGGGAGGGGGTGCGGCCCGCCGGCGACGATCCCCGCCCGGCGCGCCGGCCCCGGCTACTGGCTGAGCCGGGGCCGCCGGCCGTGCCGCCCCGGCCGCTGCGCGGCAGCGTGGAGCAGTTGCTGCCGGCGCCGCCGCCCGCCGCGGCCCGCCCGCCCGAGCCGCTGCTCTCCCCGGCGCACCAGCGGGCGGTGCTGTCCGCGCTGGTGGCGGTGCCGCGGCCCGGCCGGGAGGTGGACGTGGACGCGCTGGTGGACCGGGTGGCGTCCCGGCAGCCGATCGACGCGGTGCCGCGGCTGCCCGAGGCCACCACCCGGCTCGGCGTCCAACTCCTCGCCGACCAGGGGCCGTCGATGCGCCCGTACCTGCGTGATCTCCGGCTGCTCGCCGACGCGCTGCGGCAGGTTGCGGGCGCCGACGCGGTCGAGGTGCTGGCCGCCGACGGCGACCTGGACGCCGTGGTGCCGCTGACCGGCGAGGGCACCGGCGAGCGCCCGTACGCGCCGCCGGCCGGCGCCCGGCCGGTACTGCTGGCCAGCGACCTCGGCATCGGCACCCCGCCGGATGCGTCGCCGCCGGTGACCGAGGAACGGTGGCTGGACCTGGCCCGGCTGGCACGGGAGGCCGGCGCCCCGCTGGTGGTGCTGGTCCCGTACCCGCCGACCAGGTGGCCGGCCTGGACCGCCGGCAAGCTGACCCTGGTGCACTGGGACCGGCCGACCGACGCCAGCCAGGCCCGCCGCGCCGCCCGGCACGCCGCCGCCCGCGCCGGGGTGCGCACGTGACCGCCGCCGGCCGGATCACAAGGCTGCGGGCGGCCAACGCCGCCGCGGCCGACCTGGCGACGGTGTGCGCGCTGGCCGCCCGGGTGGAGCCGGACCTGCTGCGCCGGCTGCGGCTGCTGCTGCCCCGGGCGGACGCGGCGGCCGAGGCGGACCTCTGGTTCAGCGACCTGCTGGCCGGCCGGGACGCCACCGCCATCGCGCTGGACCCGCTGGTGGCCGACGTGCTCCGGGCCGACCTGCGCGGCGCCGACCGGACCGCGCTGCGGGAGGCGGCCTGGGCGGAGATCAGCCGGGCGCACGCCGGCGCGCACTGGTCGGTGCGGCTGGAGGAGCGGATCCACTACCTGGACACCGCACGGCCGCCCGGCGCGGCGGCGGAGATCGACGACCTGCTGCTGGCCGCGATGGACCGGCTGCGCACCGAGACCGACCCGCGCGGCATGGCCCGCTGGCTGCTCGGCGCGGCCGGCCGGGGGCCCGCGTGGGTGCGGCGCCGGACCACCGCCCGCGCCGCGGAGGCGGCCGCGTCGCTGCACCTGGACGGCCAGGCCCCCGCGGCCGGCCTGCTGGGGCCCGCCGAGGCGGAGACCTGGCTGCCGTGGCTGACCCAGGCGCTGCCGCAGGTACATGTGCCGGTGCGGCTGCTGGACGGCGCGGTGGTGCTCGGTGGGATGCCCACGGACGGCGACGGCGCGGACGCCGCTGTGCTGGTCGAGGTGCCGGACACCGACCCGCTGGTGCTGGAGATCCGGTGGAACGACGGCGCCCGGGACGAAGGGCGGCGGGTGCGGTTCCGGGTCGGCGAGCCGGTGCAGGTGGAGACGGGTACCCGGTCGGTCGAGCTGGTCACGCTGACCGGCGCGTCGTACCGCCTGGCGCCCGCGGACGAGCCGGCCGCGCAGCAGTTCGCCGGCCGCCGGTTCGACCACCTCAAGGCGGCGCTTCGCCCGTGCCTGGCCCGCGAGGCCGAGCTGGGCCGGCTGCGCTCGGCGTTGGCCGACCCGTCGTACGACCGCGCCTGGATCGCGATCGCCGGCCGGCCCGGCCGCGGCGGCTCGACCCTGCTGGTGGCCGCCGTCGACGACCTGGCCAGCCACGGGTACGCCGTGGTGGAGCACTTCTTCACCGACCCGGCCAACGACCCGGCCGCCCACCCGGCCGCCACTCCGGGCCCGCCGGGGCGGGCCGGCCAACCGGACGATCCCGCCGTGGTGCGGAGCTCCTGCCTGGCCCAGCTCGCCGCGCTGTACCCGAAGGAGTACCCGGTCGAGGAGCTGGCCGAGCCGCCGGACACCTGGGCCGTCGAGACCATCGCACCGACCCCACCGGCGGAGAGCATCGAGCCGGCGCTGGTCATGCTGGCAGAGCGGGGCGCGTTCCGGCGGCGGCCGCTGGTGATAGCGCTGGACGGGCTGCACGCGGCGCCGCTGGGGCAGCCGCCGTTCCCCGGCCTGCCGCCGCCCGGGGTCCGGTACCTGGTCTGCGCGCACGACCTGCGGGACGCCGCGCGCTACTCCGGGGACACCGCGGAGGACCACACGCAGGACCTGGCCGACCGCCGGCTGGTGGTCGGCGACGACCGCGAGTCGGACCGGCGGGTCTGCGTGGCGCTGGTCGAACGGGACGCGGCGGCCGTCGAGCGGGCGTTCGCCGAACCGGTCGACGCCGAGGCACTCGCCGGGCTGGTCGACGACCTTCCACGGGCCATGGTCCGGCTGCTCGGCTGGGTGCGCCGGCAGCCGCCGGACGCCGTGACCGTGCGGACGATCCCGCCGATGTTCACCACCGCCTGGCCGGACCTGCTCGACCGCCTGGACCGGGCGTTCCCGGGGCTGTCCGGCGGCCTGCTCGACCTGCTGCGCGCCGCGGACGGACGGCACACCTGGGCCGACTGCGCGGAGGCCGCGTCCACCTCGGCGGACCTCTACCTGGTGTCGTGGCAGGACTTCTGGGACGCCTGCGTGGCCGGGTCTGTCGTCGCGGACGTGCGGCCGGAGGAGCTGGTCCGGCTGCCGCACGGCGCGGCGGCGGAGCTGGCCGGCCCCGCCGCCGGACTGTACGGCGAGCGCATCCTCGGGCTCCGGCACGACCCGCCGGCCGACTTCGTGCGCACGGCGAGCCCGACCCGGCTGGCCGCCGCGGTGGGGCACGCCCTGGCGGCCGGGGACCTGGCGGACGCCCGCACGCTCTGCACCGACCTCGGCGTGCTGCGCCGGCGGTACGCCGAGGACCCGGCCGGCCTGCTGGAGGACCTGGCCGCGGTGGCCGACCGCACCGGCGACGCCGACCTGCGCACGCTGCACGTCGTGGTCCGGGCCCTGGCTGCGCAGCGCGGCGACCCGGCCGGGTTCGCCGGTGCGCTGCACGACCGGCTGGCCGAGTACGCCACGCTGCACGCGGTGCCCGACCTGGCCGAGGAGCCGGCCGCCCTGCCGCCGCTGCGGGTGCGCACCGTGATCGACGAGCTGGACCTGCGCGCCTCCACCTACGTACGGACCGTGCCCGGCCCCGCCCTGGCGCTGGCCCCGGTGGCCGCCGGGACCGAGGAGCCCGGCCTGGTGACCGACGCGGGCGTACGCACCCTGGACCTGAGCCTGGTCGGCGAGGCCGTCCCGGACGGGCTGCGCGGCGCGGCCGGCAGCGCGTACGGCTACGTCGGCTGGAGCGACACCCACCTGTACGTGGACCGCACGCCGGACGGCACCCGGACCGCCAGCCCGACCACCGCCGGCCGGGTCGCCGGCAGCCCGGTCACCGCTGGCCCGGTCGCTGGCAGCCTGTGGCAGGTCGGGTCGCTGGACGGCCCGGTCGACTACGCGGTACGGCTCCCCGAAGGGGCCGCCGTCGCGTCTCCGGACGGCACCGTGACGCTGTGGGAGCTGCCGCCGGACGGCGAGCCGGTACGCCGCCGGCTGGTCGGCCACGGCGGCCGGGTCACCGCGGTCGTCGCCGTTGCCGACGCTTCCAGCCCGTTGCCGGCGCTGGACGTACCGACGGTCACCGCGTCCGAGGACGGCACGGTCCGGATCTGGCCGCCCGGATCGGCCGTGCCGTGGACCCGCACCGGGCACCGGGGCGCGGTCCGCTGCCTCACCGTGGCGGCGGGCTCGGTGGTCTCCGGCGGCGACGACGGCTGCCTGTTCCGGTGGACCTCCGGCCGTGACGACCGCCCGCCACAACGGTGGCACGGCCACGAGGCGGCGGTGACCTGCCTCGCGACGGCCCAGTTCGGCGCCGTGGTCTCCGGTGCCGCCGACGGCCGGGTCGCGTACTGGGACCCCGCGCCCGACACCTCGGCGGTGCTGGGCAGCCACAACGGCCCGGTGCGCGGCATCGCGGTGCTGCCGGGCGGGCTGGTGGTGAGCTGGGGGCACACGGTGTGCTTCTGGGCGCCGCGGCAGGCCGAGCCGGCGGTCGGTACCGCGGGCCGCTTCCCCGGCGGGGTCTCCGCGCTGGTGGCCGGCGAACTGACGTACACCGTGCTGTGCGGCGACGGGTCGGTGCAGCGCCGGCTGCTGCCGGACGAGGCGGCCACCCAGCACCGGGACCGCCCCGAGCGGGGCTGCCTGGCGGTGACCGGCGGCTCTGTCTATCTCGGCCTGAACCGGGCGTTCTGCCAGCTACCCCCGGACGGCGAGGTGCGCTTCGTGGTGGACAACCCGGTGCCGTTCGTCCAGGCCGCGGCCCAGGCGCCGGACGCCGTCGTGGTGCGCGACGCCTCGGGTGCCCTGAGCCTGCTCGCGCCGCCGACGCAGATCACCGGGCCGCCGACGCAGATCACCGGGCCGCCGACGCAGATCACCGCGCGGATCCCCGGCCGGTTCGACCTGGTGGCAGCCACTCCCCGCCCAGCCGGTGCGCCGACGTCGATCATCGTCGCCACCGCCACCGGCACCGAGGCCAGCTTGATGGAGATCGGCCGGACGGGCGGCGGACCTGGCCAGAAGAGCCCGTCTCGACCCGCCGCGCTCACCGCCCCGGCGGAGGTGACGAGCCTGGCGGCGGGGTCGGACGGTCCGCCGCCGGCGCTCGTGGCCGGGCTGGCCAGCGGCGAGACCTGGGCGACCACCACCCTGGACGAACGGACCCGAACGATGCCCGGCGACGGGACGCCGGTCACCGCGCTGGCGCTGACCGACGACGGCGCGATCGTCACCGGCTCGGCCGCGGGCGCCGTCCGGCGGTGGCCGGACGACCCGGACCACGGGCCGACCACCGGACCCCGGCACGACGGCCCGGTGACCGGGATCGCCGCGGTGGGGCCCTGGGTGGTGACCGCCGGCCGCGACGGCCGCCTTGTCCTGTGGGACCCGGCGGAACCGCAGCCGGTGCACGAGATCGCGCTCGGCGTCCCGGTCGTCGCCCTCGCCGCCGAGGCAGGCGGAACCGCGGAGCCGCCACTCCCGACCCGGCAGGGCGTCACTGGGGCGCCCGGCGTCCCGGCCGGGGCCGCCCTGGTGGCCGCCCGGGACGCCCGCGGCCGGCTCTGGAGGTTCGTCCTCGACGTGCCGCAGAACCCCGTCGACCTGCTCCTCCGGTCGCTGTCCGTCTCCGGGTTCACGCTGTCCGGACCGGGCGGCGGCACGCTCGAGATCACCGACTTCGGCCTGCCGTTCCGGTACGAGCTCGCCGCGATCCGCTGCACGCAGGGCGGCCGGCCGGTGCGCGTCCGCAACGCCGAGCCGTGGCCCGCCATCGGGGCGGACGGCCGGTTCGCCGTGCCGTGGCGGCCGCCCCCGGGCCACCCGCTCCTGCTGCGCTGCGAGACGCTTCCGGCCGACGCGCACGCCGTGCCGGTCGACGTGGAGGCGGACCTGGTGTCCCGGTCGATCCGCGGTTACCGGGCCACGAGCCCCCTCGGTGCGGCGTACGCGGCGCCGCCGGAGTCGAGCGCCTTCCCGCCCTGACCAGCGGCGTCAGTCGTCGTCCTCGAACCGGACCGGCGCCTCCTCGGCCAGCGGGGTGCTGGCCGCGGCCAGCGCCGCCGGGGATGCCGCCGCGGCCTGGTACGCCGGGGTCTCCTCCGCCGCGGCCATCGCGTTGGACTCGACGAACGCGTGCGCCGCCGCCGGAACCATGGCGGCCGGGTCCTCGACCACCTCCGGCACCACCAGTCCGACCGGCTCGATGGTCAGCCCGGCCGGCGCGCCACCCGCCGCGGACAGCGGGACCGCGCCTGGCCGGCCGACGCGCGCCATCTGGTACAGCCGCTTGCCGGGCGACCGCTGCATGCGCCGCCGCAGGTCGACGTCCCGTTCGAACGGCCCGCCCAGCAACAACCACACCACGAGCGCTGCCGGGACCGCCAGCACCAACACCGTGAACAGCCCTGTCATGACCGCACCGACCCGTCGTTGGCAACCGTCCCCCGTACACAGTCTGTATTCCCCCGAACGGGCCATCCGACACCCGGCCTGCGCAGCGACGGACCTGCCCGGCCGCCCGGACCGCGGTCAGCCGGACCGCGGGTCAGCCGGACCGCGGGTCAGCCGGACCGCGGGTCAGCCGGCGGGGGCCGGCACGGCGGTCACCACGACGTTGTCGCGGTAGGAGCGGCGGGACCGGTCGAATGTGCCGCCGCAGGTGATCAGCCGCAGTTCGCTGTCCGGCCGCACCTCGTACACGCTGGCGGTGGGGAACCTCGCCTTCGGGTACCGCGCCACCGACGCCACCACGAACCGCAGCGTCCGCCCGTCGGAGCGGCGCACCAGCACCTGGTCCCCGGGCCGCAGCCTGTGCAGCCGGAAGAACACCGCCGGGCCGCGGCGCGAGTCGACGTGGGCGGCCAGCACCGCCGGCCCCGGCTCGCCCGGCACCGGCCCGTACCACCCGGCGACGCCGAAGCTGCGCGGCGGGACCAGCGCGCCGGCCCGGTTCAGGTGCAGCGGCACGATCCGGGTACGGACGCCGATCCGCGGGATGCGCAGTTCGACCGGCACCGGCCGGCCGCCGCGCACCGCCGGCACGGCGAGCTCACCCAGCCCCGGCCACGCACCTGACAGCGCCGCACCTAACAGCGCCGCATCCGAAAGCGCCCCATCTGAAAGCGCCGCCCCGGGCGCTGCCGCGGCAAGCGGCCCGCCGTCCAGCAGCGCCCTGTCCAGCAGCGCCCTGTCCGGCAGCCCGCCGTCCACCAGACCGCTGTCCAGCAGACCGCTGTCCAGCAGCCCTGCCGCGCCTCCGAACCCCGTCTCCACCGGACCCGCCGGCACCCTGACAGGGGCGGCGGCGTCGGCGTGCAGGGCAAGCCTCGGGCCGGCCGGGGCGTCCAGGATCAACAGCGAGTACACCCCGTTGCCGGCCAGGTCCACCGTCATCGTGGCCGCCCGCTTCGCATCCCCGGCGTCCGCCCGCACCGTGTGCCGCCCGGCCGCCACATCGACGTACGAGCTGACCGTGCCGAAGCCGGCCTCCCCCCACAGCACCCGGCCCCGATCGATCGACACCCGTGCCGGGTCCAGCGTGGTCGCCGCGTTGAACACCCGCAGCCGGGACTGTCCGCGCGCGGCCAGTCGCACGTCGTCGCCGACCACCCGCAGGCTGAGCCGGGTGCGCAGGCCGGTGACCGCAAGGGTGTAGGTGTTGCCCGCGTCCACGTGCACGGCGCTGGTCAGCAGCACCACGCCCCGCTCGCCGGTACCGGCGCCGCGCAGCGTCACGGTGTACCCGCCGGGGGCCAGCCGCTGGTACGCCGAGACCTGCCCGTACGAGAGGTTCCGCAGCGTCATCACCGCGGCGCTACGCCCGGCCGGTACGACGTACACGTCGAACGGCGCCGTGTCCGGCGACAGGTGCGCCACCCGCGCGAAGCCCACATCGGTGGCAAGCGCCCGCGGCGCGACGTCGCCTCGGTTCTGCGCCACCAGCGTGGCGCCGACGAGGCCGGCCACCGCGGCCAGCTTGATCCCCAGAGCAGCCACCCGCGCCCTCCCAGCGCCGCGCCGTCCGTGATGTTCATGGACCCACATCCCGCCACCGGCTGGCAACCCCGCCCACCCGCTCGGGTCGGGCAGTTTCTGCGCCGCGCCGCCCGGCGGCGTTGCCGCGCCGCGCCGCCCGGCGGCGTTGCCGCGCCGCATCGCCCGGCATGTTGTCGCGCCGCGTCGCCCGGGCATTGTTGTCGCGCCGCATCGCCCGGCATGTGGTCGCGCCGCATCGCCCGGCGATCATCGAGCCACCCGGCCGACCTCCACCGGCCGCGCCGACTTGGTGATCGGCTGTCCGCTACGGGTCGAGCACCGACCTGGAACGCAGCCGCGGCACGCGAACCAGCCCGCAGTCGGCGCACAACCCCCCGCCCGGCACCCGGTAGTACAGGCAGCAGCTACGCCGCCGGAACGCCGGACGCCCGCCCCGGTACGCCAGCGTTCCGGTACCCGCCAACGGCCCGGACGCCAGCAACCGCCTCGCCACCGCATGGACGGCCCGGGCGGACGGGTCGTGCACGCTGAGCATCAACAGCACACCCGCGAGCGCGGACGCGGCGTTGCCCCACAGCAGGCCGGCGGCCAGCGGGACGACCCGCCGCACCGCGTCGACCATGGGTGCCAGCAGCCGGCCGGACACCACCCGGGTCACCAGGGCCGGCTCGGAGCTCGCCCAGCCGCCGACCGCGGTCAGCCGCAGCGTCACCGACTCCCCGGGCCGGCACCGCAGCCACAGCGCTGCGGGATCGAGGTCGAGGACGATGCCGTCGCGCAGGCAGGCCAGCACCGGCGACCACAGCCGCCCGGCGTAGCCCTGGAACATCAGCGAGGCGGCCACCCGGGGTTCGGCGACCCGCAGCCGGGCGGCGTGGTCGGCGACGACGGCGGTGAGCACGGGAATCCCACCGGGTGCGGTCAGGTCCGCATGGCGGTGCCAGTCCGGGCCCGCCACGACGCCGTCGGCGACCCCGGCCGGCAGGTCGAAGAACTCGCCGGCCTCCGCGGCCCGGCGCAGCGCCCACGCGACCCGACCTGGCTCCGCCCGCGGCGCCGTCACGTCCGGGCCGCCGCGAGGATCTTCGCCGTGGTGTGCACGAACCGGCTGGTGGCCGGCCCCGGGATCGCCTTCTCCAGGAACCCGCTGCTGGGCGGCCGCCCCCCGACCAGGTGCCAGATCACGAACACCTCGCCCGGTGTGGCGTGCACGATCTCGTAGTCCCCCTTGGGGGATACCAGCGGCAGTTCGACGTCGGCCGGGAACGGCTGGGCGGTGAAGATGACGGCCAGCCGCATGTCCGAGGTGACCTCCCGGCCGGCGAACGGGTCGAGCGCCAGCACCGCCTCGACCTCCGCGACGGTACGCAGGAACGTGGCCACCCGGTACCCGAGCGCCTGCTCCAGGTGCCGCTCGATCCGCGCCGTCAACGCCGCCCGGTCCGGCTCGTCGGTCTCGAAGAAGACGTTCCCGGTCTGGATGTAGGTGCGCACCCGGCGCAGCCCCAACTCCCCGAACAGCGCCCGCAGCCGGTCCATCTTCACCACGTGGCCGCCCACGTTGACCGCCCGCAGGAACGCGATGTACCGCGTCATCGCACCAGCCGGCGGAGTGCGTCGGCGGTCTCGGTGCCGACCCGGACCACGTCGCCGACGACGATCACCGCGGGCGGGCGGACGCCGGCCTCGGCCATCGCGGCGGCGAGCGTGCCGACGGTGGCGGCCACCACGGCGGTTCGGCGGAGCGTGCCGTCCTGGATCGCGGCGGCCGGCTGGTCCGGGTCGCGGCCGTGCCGGATGAGCGTCTCGGCGATCTGCGGCCAGGTCGCCACCGCCATCATCAGGACCAGGGTGCCGGTGGAGGCGCCGAGCCGGGGCCAGTCGATGGTGGACTGCGGGTCGCCCGGCGGCAGGTGCCCGGAGACCACGGTGAACTCCTGGGTCGCGCCGCGGTGGGTCACCGGGATCCACGCCGAGGCGGGCACCGCCACCGCGCTGGTGACCCCGGGCACCACCTCGACCTCGATCCCGGCCTCCAGGCAGGCCCGCACCTCCTCCATGCCGCGGCCGTACACGAACGGGTCGCCGCCCTTCAGCCGCACCACGAACCGGCCGGCCTTCGCCTCGGAGACCATGATCTCGTTGATGGCGTCCTGCCCGAGCCGCCGGCCGCCGGGGATCTTCGCGGCGTCCACGACCTGGACGTGCGCCGGCAGTTCGTCCAGCAGCGGCAGGGGCGCCAGCCGGTCGGCGACCACCACGTCGGCCTCGCCGAGCAGCCGCCGGCCGCGGACGGTGATCAGCTCCGGGTCACCCGGCCCGCCGCCGACCAGCGCCACCCGCCCGGCCTTGCCCTCGTTGCCGCGCCGCGCCCCCGCCGCGAGGCTGCCGTCGCGCAGCCGGCCCACCACCGCGTCCCGCAGCCGGGCCGCCCGTATCGGGTCGCCGCCGGCGTGCACCGCCACGGTGATCGGCCCGACCTGGCCGCTGGCCGGGGTCCAGGCGGCGGAGGCCCGCCCGTCGTCGGCGCGCACGCACCAGATGTGCCGGTGGTCGGCGTCCGCGGCCACCGCGGCGTTCGCGGCCGGGTCGTCGGTGCAGGCGTGCACCAGCCAGGCGCCGGCGCAGTCGCCGTCGGCGTAGCGCCGCCGGGTCCAGCGGATCTTGCCGGCGGCCACCAGGTCCTCCAGCGCCGGGGTGACCGAGGGCGAGATCACCTCCACCTCGGCGCCGGCGGCCACCAGCGCGGGTATCCGGCGGGCGGCCACCCGGCCGCCGCCGACCACCACCACGCGCCGGCCGGCGAGCCGGAGCCCGAGCAGGTACGGAGGCGGATCGCTCACCCGACGACCGTACGTCACCCCGCGCCGGCGCCGTCGCCGTCGGGGACGCCTCCGGTCGCGCCCGGGTGCGCCGCCTGTCCGGGTCGCATGGCCGGCCCGGGTCGCATGGCCGCCGGTCGGCGGACATTGCGCCGGGGGCGGCCCGGGGTGATCATGAGCGGATGGGACGGGTGACCAGCCGGGTCAGGATCGTGCAGGTGGCCGACGGCGTCCGCACCGAACGGGTGGACACGCTGGCCGCGGAGGAGCCACTGGAGATCCGACTGGCCGGCGCGCCGCTCACGGTCACCATGCGCACCCCGGGCGACGACTTCGACCTGGCCGCCGGATTCCTGGTCAGCGAGGGCGTGCTGACCGCGGCCGAGCAGGTCGCCACCATCCGGTACTGCGCCGGCGCCACCGACGACGGCCGCAACACCTACAACGTGCTGGACGTGGCGCTCGCCCCGGGCGTGACCGTCCCGGACCTCACCCTGCAGCGGAACTTCTACACCACCTCCTCCTGCGGGGTGTGCGGCAAGGCCAGCCTGGACGCGGTACGCACCCAGGCGGCGTTCCGGCCGGGCGACGACCCGGTCGAGGTGTCCCCCGACGTGCTGGCCGGCCTGCCGGAACGGCTGCGGGCGGCGCAACGGGTGTTCGAGCGGACCGGCGGGCTGCACGCCGCCGGGCTGTTCACCGCGGCCGGCGAACTGCTGTGCGTGCGCGAGGACATCGGCCGGCACAACGCGGTGGACAAGGTGGTCGGCTGGGCGCTGCGGGAGGCCCGCCTGCCGCTGGCCGGCACGGTGCTCCTGGTGTCCGGGCGGGCGTCGTTCGAGCTGGCGCAGAAGGCGCTGATGGCCGGCATCCCGGTGCTCGCGGCGGTGTCCGCGCCGTCCTCGCTGGCCGTGGACTTGGCCGCCGAGGCCGGCCTGACCCTGGTCGGCTTCCTGCGCGGCACCTCGATGAACGTCTACGCCGGTGCGCACCGCATCCGGCAGCCCGCCCCCGCCCATCCCTAGTGCGTTGACCACCGGATCCGGGAACGCGGCTGCGCGCCGAGCCCCCTGATGCCCGCCACCGCCCGCCTGGCTTGCCATCTGGCCTGCCGGGCTCGGAGACCGGCACGGATCTGGTCCGAACGCGCAGTGTCCCCGAGGGGGTCGATGTTCTAGAATCGAACACGTGCCGGAGACCGATCCAGCTCGCATGGGCGCGCGAATCGCGCAGGCGCGAGCTCGCGCGGAACTGACGCAGGCGGAGCTCGCGGCCGCCGTGTCTCTCGATCGGTCGTCGCTTGCCAAGGTAGAGGGCGGATCCCGGCGCGTGTCCGCGCTCGAGCTTGCGCGAATCGCCGACGTGCTCGGCGAACGGATCGAGTGGTTTGTCACCGATCCACCACCGGCGATCGTGGCCCACCGGAATCTCCAGGAGCCTGGCACGTCCAGCCCGGCCATCGACCGAGCGGTTGAGCGAGTGGCCCGCAGTGTCGAGTTCGCGCTGGAGCATGACGAAGAATGGGCCCTGCCGGCGCCCTCTCCGCTGCCACGTCCGGACACTGTCGATCAGGTTGAACGATCTGCGTTGCAGGCGCGGGCGCTGCTCGGCCTACGCGGCGTGGAGCCGTTCCTGGACCCGTCCGCACAGGTCGCCGGCCTTGGCCTTCTGGTCTTTTCCATCGACCTCGGCCAAGAGGCCGCAGACGCCGCCACGACGTTGCTGCACCGTGGTGGCGTAGCAGTTGTCAATGGCCGGCGCCGGGTAGGCCGACGCCGGTTGGCGGTCGCGCACGAGCTTGGCCACTACCTGTTCGCCGACGACTACACGGTCGACTGGCGCATTGCGGAGCAGGACGACGACGCCGCGTGGGAGTCCCGCCTCGACCGTTTTGCACGGGCTGTGCTACTGCCGGCGGAAGGCCTGCGGTCGGCGTGGCGCGAAGCACTGGAGCGGCACCATGATCTGCGTGGTGCCGCAGTTGTCACCGCGAGCGGATTCCGCGTCGACATGTCCACGCTGAGCAGGCGACTGTATGAGCTGGCATTGGTGGGTCGCGACGAGGCAGACCTGATCCGGTCGGTGCGAACCAGGAAGGCCGACATAGTTGAGCTGAACCTGGTGGTCGCCGACGAGCTTGCTCCACCATCGCTGGCCCGCCCGTACGAGGAAGCGGTGTTGCGGCTGTACCGCCGAGAGACGGTATCGGCGGCGCGTGCGCTCGATCTCCTTCTGGACACCTGGACAGAGGAGGATCTGCCCTCGCTGCCGCCGCTGCCGGGCAGCGCGATCTGGCAGTTCGTCCATTGACCCCGATGGACGACCAGGAGACGTTGATCTTCGACACCGGCCCGCTTCTGCACTTCGCCAGAGAAGGTTGGCTGGGGCCGCTCAAGGCAGTCGTGGGAAGCCGGGTGGCGATCATCCCGGATGTTGTCGTCGCCGAGCTTCAGTTGGCGGCGCTCCGCGACGCACGCGTAGTGCCTGTGTTGGCACAATCCTGGCTCAAGCCGCGGCGGTTGCAGACGGATGAAGAGATCCATGCCTTCGCGACGTTCGCCGCGCTTCTCGTACGCGGGGAGCGGAACCGCGGAGAAGCCGGGGTCTTGGCGCTCGCCTCGTGCACCGGCGGGCGCGCCGTGATCGACGATCTTGTGGCGCGCAAGGCGGCCTCGCGCAGCGGGCTACGCCTGAGCGGGACGCTGGCACTGCTGTGCGAGGCGATTCAGGACGGCTTGCTCACCGTACCGTTGGTGTCCGCACTCGCCGACGATCTGTTGAACGGGGAGTACCGGTTGCCTTTCGGATCGGGCGGTTTCGAGAAATGGGCGAGCGAGAACGGGATGCTGCCCTGATCCGACAATGACAGCGACCAGGCGCGCGGTAGCTCCCGCTGGGTGAGGTACAAAACGAAGAGCGACGGCGTTACAGGTCGAGGGTGCTGCGGACGACGAGGGCGCCCGCGCTGAAGCCGGCCAGGTCGAGGGACTTCGCGGCGGCCGCCGGCGCGGGCAGGGTGACCGGGTTGATGCCGTCCAGGACGTCCACCGACAGCGCCGGGCGGCCGTCCACGGCCAGGTCCACCCGGTCGACGCCGCGGGTGGTCAGGTTCACCGGCAGGCCGGTCGCGGTGGCCGGCTCGAGTTCGCCGACCAGCGCGCGCACCGGCAGCCCGGCGAGCATCTCCCCCGCGGCGGCCAGCAGGTCGGGGTTGCCGTTCAGCACGTCGGCCTCGGTCATGTGGTGCTCCGCGTCCGGGACGATGCCGAGGTCCTCGATCGGTGTGCCCGAGGCGGCGCCCCGCCGGGTGGTGCGGCGGAACGCGACCCGGAACGTCGCGCCCTTCGGCAGCCTCCGGAACGGGAACGCCGAGCCGGGGAACAGCTCCCGGAACAGCTCGTGCGTCCACACGTTCGCCCCGCCGGCCCCGGTGTTGCCCATCGTGCCGAGGATCGGGCCCAGCGCGTTGTCCCGGAACCCGGCCGCGAACGTGTCCGTGGCCGAGTAGCACAGCGCGTCGGTGATCAGCAGCACCGGTCCCTGGTACCGCTGGCCGATCCCGTTGAACACCTCTTCCGGCACCACCGGCAGGCCCTGCGAGTACGGCGAGCCGGTCTCCAGGGCCAGCGCGATCGAGTCGTGCCAACCGGTGAGGTCCGCCGCCTGCGCGCCTGGCCCGGCGCACAGCGCCAGGGTCAGCGGGGTGGCCAGGAAGGACAGCAGCGTCGGCTGCACGGTGTGCGGGGTGAACAGTTGCAGCGCGCCCTCCGCGCACAGCAGGTTGCCGCCGCCGTTGCCGCGCACGTCCACGATCAGGCCCTCCTGCGGCAGCAGACCGAGGATGCGCACCACCTCGGCCAGGAAGGCGTCGGCGTCGCGGACCATGAACGTCCAGATCCGCAGGTACCCGAACGTGCCGGCCGGCGTGGTCACGGTCCGGAACGAGAACACGTCCGGCATGGTGCTGGTGGTGGCCGGGTCGCCCGCGGCGCCGCCGGAGCCCGCGGCGGCCGCCTCGGCGTCCATCGCGGGCCGGTTGAACAGCTCCTTCTTGGCCCGCCGCCGCGCCTCGGTGGCCGCGTCGTAGCCGAGCACCCGGGCGGCCGGGGTGGCCGTGTCGTTGGGGTCGACGCCGTTCGGGGACGGGTCCGGGGCGAACACCCGCCAGTCCAGCCGCACCTCCTGCGGCGCCCCGCCGGCGGCCGGCACGTACACCAGGTCCACCCAGCGGTCGTCCGGCGGCGCGCACTGGCTCATGTCCCGCAGCGTGAGCGCCTCCAGGCCGCGGGCGTGCCGCGCGTCGGCGTTGCTGCCCGCCTGCCGGCCGGAGTTCACCTCGACGGCACGGTCGATCGGCACGCCGCTCCAGTGGGTCAGCTCCGCGCCGACGCCGAAGGTCGGGTGGGTGAAGCCGGCGAGCAGCTTGGTGACCAGGTACCGGGGCGTGCCGTGCGCGGTGAACGACTCCTCCACCAGGAACGGCAGGAACGCGATCTTGCCCGCGTACGGCGCCGGCAGGATGTAGTTGGTGTGCAGGTCGCGCAGCTCGGTGAAGACTGCGATCAGCTCGTCGTGGAACTCCCGCTCGGACAGCGGCCCCATCCGGGCGGCCAGGTTGCGCAGCCGCTGCACCGGGTCCACCGCGTGTACCGCGCGCTTGAGCGGCAGGTGCACGTAGATCTGCTCGATGAGGGCCGTCGCCTGGCTCACCAGCGTGGCGCGCTCGGCCGCGGTGAGCGTCCCGACCTCGGCCATGAACTGATCCAGCGTCTGCACGGACATACCCGTTCCCCCCGGTGTTCGACTGCTTGTACTGAGGCCGCCAGCGGCCGCGTGATACCGCCGGCGGCACGCCGCCGCGACCGGCTCAGCCGGGCGGGACGAACTCGTGCGCGCTCGGTCACTGGCCGGGCCAGTCTGCCATCCGGCCGCCCGGATGGTTGCCGCGCCGGGCGCGCTCTGGTGAAGTCGGCGGCATGGATGAGCCCAACCTCCTCGCGCGGCAGGCCGAGATCCAGTTAGAGCGCAACGGCGACTATGACTCGCTGTTCTTCGAGGGTGCCTGGCACTCCTCCGGCTCGCTGCACGACCGCGCCGCCCGGGTGGCCGGCGGGCTGGCCGCGCACGGTGTGCGCCCCGGCGACCGGGTGGTGGTGCTGATGGCCAACTGCCCGGAGGTGCTGGTCGTCTACCACGCACTGTGGCGGGCCGGTGCGGTGGTCACCCCGCTGATCTTCCTGATCTCCGAGGATGAGCTGCGGCACGCGCTGGCCGACTCGGACGCGGTCGCGGTGGTGACCACGCCGGAGTTCGCCGGCAAGGTGGCGGCCGCGTTGACCGGACCGGGCGGCCCGCCCCGGTTGCGGCTCGTGGTGGTCGCAGGTGAGCCGGTCCCGGAACTGGCCGGCGACGTCGAGGTGCTGCCGTTCGCCGACCTGGAGGCGGCCGAGCCGGCCGGGATCGTCAACCGCCGCGCCGACGACATGGCCGCCCTGCTGTACACCGGCGGCACCACCGGGCGGTCCAAGGGCGTGCCGCTCACCCAGGAGAACCTGTTGTGGTGCGGCTGGGCGGCCACCAGCGCCTCGGAGGTGCCCGGCCTGACCAGCGCCCTGGTGCCGCTGCCGCTGGCGCACGCGTACGGCCTGCTGATCGCCTGCATCGGCATGCACCGCAGCGAGCCCGGCGAGACGATCCTGATGCGCTGGTTCGACCCGGCCGGCTGGCTCGACCTGGCGGTCAAGCACCGGGTGCACCGCACCACGCTGGTGCCGTCCATGATCCAGATGCTGCTCGCCCTGCCGCTGGAGGAGCACGACCTGTCCTCGCTGGTCGCGGTGTCGTCCGGGGCGGCGCCGCTGGCCGAGCAGGTGCGGGAGCGGTGGGAGGCGAAGCTGCCCGGCGCGCTGATCTACGAGGGGTACGGCTGCACCGAGTCGGCGTCGCTGATCTCCAGCAACCCGTACGGGCGGCGCCGGGTGGGCAGCGTCGGCCTGCCGGTGCCCGGCTGCGACGTGAGCATCCAGGACGACGAGGGCAAGGAGCTGTCCACCGGGGAGGACGGGGAGATCTGCGTCCGCTCCCCGGGCGTGACGGCCGGCTACTGGCAGGCCCCGGAGGCCACCGCGACCGCGCTGGCCGGCGGCTGGCTGCACACCGGCGACATCGGGCACCTGGACGAGGACGGTTACCTGTTCGTGGTGGACCGGAAGAAGGACCTGATCATCCGCGGCGGCTTCAACGTGTACCCGCGCGATGTGGAGGATGTGCTGCTGGCCCATCCCGCGGTGGCCATGGCCGCGGTGGTCGGCCGCCCGGACGAGCGGCTCGGCGAGGAGGTGGTCGGGTTCGTGTCGCTGCGGCCGGGCGCCACAGCCACAGCGGCCGACCTGGTGGAGCACGCCCGGGCGCACCTGGCCGCCACCAAGTACCCGCGCGAGGTGCACATCGTGGATGCCATCCCGCTGACCAGCGTCGGGAAGCTGGACCGCAAGCGGCTGCGCACCCGGCTCACGGCCCGGTGACGGCGCCGGAGCCGGGTGCGGTCCGGCCGGGCGCGGTCCAGCCGGGTGCGGTCCGGCCGGGCGCGGTCCAGCCGGGCGCGGTCCGGCCGGGCGAGCGGTACGCCGATGTGGACACCTGGGAGGACCGCCGCGGCAGCGGCCCGCACATCTGGCGCACCCTCGGGTACCGCCGGATCGGCTGGTCGCCCGGCGGCACGGTGATCGAGTGGGACGCCCCGGAGGAGTACTGCTTCCCGGCCGCCGGCGGCCCGATCGTCCAGGGCGGGCTGGTGACCGCGCTGCTGGACGCGGCGATGGGCGGCGCCTGCTGGACCGTTCTCGACCGGGACCAGGCGTTCCTCACCGCGGACCTGGGGGTGGAGTTCCTGCGGCCGAGCCGGCCGGGCACCCTGCGCGGCACCGGCCGGGTGGTCCGCCGCACCAGCCGGGTGGTGTTCTGCACCGGCGAACTGCACGACGCGGACGGCAACCTGCTGGCCACCAGCCGGTGTACGCAGGTGGTGTTGCCGGCCACCGGCAGGGCCGGCCGCTACGGCCCGCCGGAGGCCGACGGCCCGCCGATGGACGGCCGCGGCTGACGACCGGAGGCGGCGCGCGGAGGCGGTCAGCCGCCGGCCGGCACGCTGGCCGGTCAGCCGCGGGCCGGCCAGCGCAGCGGCAGGTGGGTGATGCCGTTGATGAAGTTCGAGGTCAGCCGGGTCACCGGGCCGTCGAGCTCCACCGGCGGCAGCACTCGCAGGAACTCGGCGAAGAACAGCCGCATCTGCAGCCGGGCGAAGTGCGCGCCGATGCACAGGTGCGGTCCCTGCCCGAAGGCCAGGTGGTCGTTCGACTCCCGGGCGATGTCGAACCGGTACGGGTCGGTGAACGCGCGCTCGTCGTAGTGCGCCGACACGTGGTAGACCACCACCTTGTCGCCGGCCCGGATAGGGGTGCCGGCCAGCGAGGTGTCGCGGGTGGCGGTGCGCCGGAAGCTCAGCACCGGTGGGTGCCAGCGCAGCATCTCCTCCACCGCGGAGGGCAGCAGCCCGGGGTCGGCGCGCAGCCGGCGGTACTGCTCCGGGTGCTCGGCCAGCGCCAGCGCGCCGCCGGGCAGGGCGCTGCGCACGGTGTCGTTGCCGGCGATGACGACCAGGAAGAAGAACATCTCCAGCTCGGCGTCGTCCAGCGCCCGGCCGTCCACCTCGGCCTGCACCAGGGCGGTCATCAGGTCGTCCGCCGGCTCGGCCCGCTTGCGGTCGGCGAGCTCCCGGGCGTATCCGAACATGTCGGCCAGCATCGCCGGCGAGCGCGGGTTGACCGGCCGGCCGGCGGCGTCCCGGACCACCTCGGCGTGCTCGGGGTCCTGGTAGCCGATCACCCGGTTCGTCCAACGCAGCAGCAGATCCCGGTCGGCGAGCGGCACCCCGAGCAGGTCGGCCAGGTTGGCCAGCGGGAAGTCGTCGGTGACCTGCAACGGCAGGTCGCAGCCACCGCGGGACGCCACCGCGGACAGCAGCGCCCGCGCCCGGTCGGCGACCTGGTCGGCGAACCGCTCCAGCCGTCGCCGGGTGAACACCGCCGTGACCAGCCGGCGCAGCCGGTTGTGCTCCGGCGGGTCCATGTTCAGGATCATCCGCCTGATGAACGGCAGGTCGGCCGGGTCCGGGTCGCGGATCTGGGTGGCGCCGAGGGCGGAGGAGAACACCTCCGGGGTACGCAGCACGTGCCGCACGTCGGCGTACCGGGTCACCGCCCAGTATCCCGGCCCGGCCGGCCAGTCGAGGACCTCGTGCTCGTCCTGCCAGACCACCGGCGCGGTGTCCCGCAGGGTCCGGAACGCCTCGTGCGGCACCCCCCGGGCGAACACCCGCGGGTCGAAGACGTCGAGCCTGGTCACCCGCCCGCGGACAGCGCAGCGCCTGTCATGGCAGCACCTCAACCTCGAAAACGTCGCCGAACTCGGCGTATCGCGCGGCGTCCGCGGTTACCACCGGCCATCCCCGCTCCCGGGCGCACGCTGCGGCGTGCGCATCCGGCTGCGACCCACCGAGTAGACCCACCGCCCGGGCCCGCTCGACATCGAGGGCATCAACCACGGTGACCGGCACCTGCAACAACACCTCCAACACCGGGTGGTACTTCGGGTCCAGCTCAGCCAGCGCCGCCGCCACCACGGTCGACGGGATCACCATGACGATGGACTCCTCGACCGCCGTCCACACCAACGCGTCGGCGTACACCGACTCGCGCCGGGCGAACGTCACCACAGCCGATGTGTCCAGTACCCGACCGCCGATCACGACTCGCGGAAGCCCGGCAGCGGCTCCAGGCCCAGATCACGCCGGACCGCATCCAATGCCTCCTGCGGTGGCGGGCCACCCATCACCCGCGCCAGCTCCGCCAACGCGTGATCACGCCGCAACTGGCCCTGCAACGCCCTGGACACGAACGCGGACAGGCTCTCGGCGGCGCCGGCGTCCACGGCACCCCGCGCGCCCGCCAACACATCCGGCGGCAAGCTCACCGTCACCCGCTCGGCAGTCATACTTTGCAGGGTATCGCGTAGTACCGCCCGCCCACCACCGGCCACTCGGCCATCCAGGCTGGCGCCGGTGCGATGGCGTGCCGAGGCAACCAGCGGTCAGCCGGGCGCCGCGGCGGCGTCGATCTCGGCCAGCAGGGCGCGCTTGCCGGGCTCGTCGGCGAACGAGGCGCGCACCGCGGCGCGGGCCAGGTCGGCCACCCCCGCGGCGTCCAGGCCGAGCAGCCGGGCCGCCACCGCGTACTCCGCGTTCAGCGTGGTGCCGAACATCGGCGGGTCGTCGGAGTTGACGGTCACCGGGACGCCGGCCGCGACCAGCGCCGGCAGCGGGTGCTCGGCGAGGCTGGGCACCGACCGGGTGCGCACGTTCGAGGTGGGGCACACCTCGAGGGTGATCCGCGCCTCGGCCAGGTACCGCATCAGCTCCGGGTCGCGGGCCGCCGCGATGCCGTGCCCGATCCGCTCCGCGCCCAGGTGGTTGACCGCGTCCCAGACGGTCTCCGGCCCGGTGGACTCCCCGGCGTGCGGCACGCTGTGCAGCCCGGCCGCCCGCGCCTTGGCGAAGTGCCCGGCGAACTGCCCCCGGCCGACGCCCGCCTCCGGACCGCCCAGCCCGAAGCTGACCAGCCCGGCCGGCTGCACCCGCAGCGCCGCGTCCAGGGTGATGTCCGCGGACGGCACGCCGGCCTCGCCGGGGATGTCGAAGCACCATCGCACGACGGTGCCGAAGTCGGCCTCGGCGCGCACCCGGGCGTCCTCGATGGCGGCACAGAACGCCTCGGCGGCCATCCCGCGGGCGATGGTGCTGTACGGGGTGACCGTCAGCTCGGCGTACCGCACCCGCTGCCCGGCCAGGTCGCGGATCACCTCATACGTCAGCGTCCAGACGTCCTGCTCGGTGCGGATGAGGTCCACCACGGTGAGGTAGACCTCGATGAAGTGCCGGAAGTCGGTGAACTGGAAGTACTCGGCCAGCGCGTCCGGGTCGGCCGGCACCGGGGTGGCGCCCTCGTGCGCGGCGGCCAGCGCGGAGACGATCCGCGGCGACGCCGAGCCCACGTGGTGGACGTGCAGTTCGGCCTTGGGCAGCGCGGCGATGAACTCCGGCGACACCACCTCGCCGGGACCGGGTCGGCTCATCCGAAGCCCACGACCTGGTGCGGCTGGTACGGCTCCTCCAGCAGGGCGATCTCCTGCGTGGACAGCGTCAGCGACACCGCCGCGATGGCCTCCTCCAGGTGCTCCGGCCCGGTGGCGCCGACGATCGGCGCGGTCACCGCCGGCTGGGCCAGCAGCCAGGCCAGCGCCACCTGCGCCGGCGGCACCCCGCGGGCCTGGGCAACCTCGGCCACCCGCTCGGCGATGATCCGGTCGGAGTCGAGGTACAGCGAGCGGCCGAACTCGTCGGTCTCCGACCGCGCGGTGGTCTCCTCCCACGGCCGGGCCAGCCGGCCGCGGGCCAGCGGGCTCCACGGGATCACCCCGACGCCCTGGTCCAGGCAGAGCGGCAGCATCTCCCGCTCCTCCTCGCGGTTGAGCAGGTTGTAGTGGTTCTGCATCGAGGTGAACCGGGTCCAGCCGTGCGCGTCCGCGGTGAACAGCGCCTTGGCGAACTGCCACGCGTACATCGAGGACGCCCCGAGGTACCGCGCCTTGCCGGCCTTCACCACGTCGTGCAGCGCCTCCAGGGTCTCCTCGAGGGGGGTGGCGGGGTCCCAGCGGTGGATCTGGTAGAGGTCCACATACTCGGTGCCGAGCCGGCGCAGGCTGTTGTCGATCTCGGTCATGATCGCCTTGCGGGACAGCCCGTCGGCGTTCGGCCCGGGCCGCATCGCGAACCGGACCTTGGTGGCGATCACCACCTCCTCGCGGTTCGCCAGGTCGCCCAGCACCTTGCCGACGATCTCCTCGCTGGTGCCGTCGGAGTACATGTTCGCGGTGTCGAAGAAGTTGATCCCGGCCTCCAGCGCGCGCCGGAGCAACGGCCGGCTGGCGTCCTCGTCGAGGCTCCACGGGTACCGCCCGCGATCCGGCACCCCGAAGCTCATGCACCCCAGGCACAGCCGCGACACGTCCAGCCCGGTGGCCCCCAGCTTCACGTACTCCATCGACACCGCCTCTCTGCCGATAGCAACGCTAGCCAGCCCACCGCGGCCGGGCTGATCCGGCCCCCGGCCCCCGCGCCGGGCGGGGCGACCCCGGCCGCCCGGCCCCCGAGGGGCGACCCTGGCTGTCCGGCAAAGCGGGGAGGCGGCCGAACCGGCCGCCTCCCCCTGGTTCAGTTGCCCTCCTCTGTTACGGGTCGATCACGACTGTGCAGGTGTAGGTTCCCGGCTCGAGATCGGGTGCGGTGGCCGAGCCGTCGCCGTTGGCGCCGGTCGAGCCCGAGGCGACGATGTTGCCGTTGCTGTCCGTGCAGACAATCGTCGACGACGTGCCGCCGTCCACCTGAGAGTTGACCGATGCCGTGATGTCGGTCAGCGGCGTGTTGTGGAAGCTCACCGTCTCACCGACGTACGGGCTGTCGGAGCAGGTGGCGGTGTTGTCGACCGTCACCGACTTGTCGTTTCCGTCGACGTGGTAACCGGCCGGCACCGTCTCATGCACGGTGTAGGTGCCGAACGGAAGACCGTCGAAGCAGGCGACGCCATTGGCATCGGTCTGCTTGGTCACGCCGTTGACGGTGAAGCTCACGCCGGCCTGCGGGTGGTCACCCGGCCCGTCCGCCGCGTGCTTGCGCGTCTTGGTGACCTGGATCGCGCCGAGCTGGATCTTGTTCGTGTAGATGCACGTCACGGTGCTGTCGGGAGCAACCGTGATGGTCGCGGTCTTGCCCGAGGTGGTGAAGCTCCCCCCATTCTCCGCCGTGCAGACGAGGCTCTCGAAGGCGAAGTTAGCGGGATCGGCGCCCTCCGTGACCGTGTAGGTGCCTGCAGGCACGCTGCTGCAGTGCTCGGTGTTGGCCGTGCCGGCCGTGATCGGTGGCGTGGGGTCGACACCGGCGCTGTCGTTCAGCGTGAAGCTGTCCGGCGTCAGGTCCTGCGAGCAGGTTGCGGACGCGGGGATGGTGGAGGTGTAGCCGAAGTCCTGGTTGATGCCGCGCGGGTCCGTGTGCTTGATGATATTGATGAAGCCGCAGTTGGAGATGCTCACCGGCTGCGGTGCGATGAAGTCCTTAACCTCGGCCGGGAACGACGCCGACGAGCGGCTCTTCAGGAACGCGCTGCCGAACCCCCTGCACGTCCCGGGCGGGAAGACTCCGGCCGCGGTCAGGTTGACCGCCGCCTCGCCGAACTTCCCCGCGGCCAGGGTGACCGGGGCGTTCGGCGGGATGGGGTCGGTGACGGTGACCGCGTTGACCGCGCCGTCCGCGAAGCCGGCCGCGCTGAGGTTGACCCGGTTGCCCCAGCAGGGCAGTGCGTTGGCGGCGAAGCACTGGCTGGTCGCGCCGGTGGTCACCCACGTGAGCAGGCCGAGCACCGGGCTGCCGCTACCACCGAAGTCGAAGGTGATCAGCAGGTCGCCGGCGGTCCGGTTCAGCGTCTTCGGCCCGGTGGTGGTCAGGTTCGGCTGCTGGTTCTGGTTGATCTCGAAGTCCATGTTCGCGCTGCCCAGGACGTTCGACCGCTCCCAGGCCAGGTAGAGGAAGTTGCTGTTGCTGGCGAACTCGCTCGCCACGTAGAACCGGGTCAGGTCGCTCTTCTGCGGCGGGATGGACCCGGTCACCACGGTGACGTTCGGGTCGTCCTCCTTGGTGCCCTGCCCGAACGAGTTGTCGCTCGACCCGCTGGGCAGGTCGTCGCCGCGCACCCGGCCGGGCGCGTTGACCCAGTCGGTGTTGCCCGGCGTGTCCACGATCAGATTGCCGTCGTTGCTCTCGAATGTGCTACCCGGCAGGTTCGCCAGAACCGGTCCGGCAAAGCTGAGGCCCAGCACCGTGGTCACGGCGACCACGAGGCCCAGCCGGCGGCGTACTGGCTGGCGTCCTATAGACGACATCACGCTCCATTCCTTTCAGTAGAGGACGCGCGCACATCATTGTGCGTGCGGCGGGGTGAGTCTCGCTGCTGCGGCCCAGGCCGCGCGCTGATCTGGCGACAGGTGCGGCGGCGGTATATGTCCAGGTGGCCGGCCGGCAGCCAATCACGACGCTCTCCTAACGTCGCCCGCTACCTTATGGTTCCTCCAACCCTGGGCATACAGAGGAGGGCGCACACCGGCGCCACAAAGGTGATCAGCGACAAGGCCAGATTGTAGCGCCGTCGAGAGGCAGACGTAATCACCCAGGCGGGGGGATCAATGGGCTCGACTTCTCCGGTCCAGTCCGGTCAGCGCCCGAATGGTTGATTGCTGCTCGAATGCCTCGATTCCAGTCTGGTAAGTGCCCGAATGGTTGATTGCGGCTCGAATGCCTCGATCTCGCGGTTGCCTGACGGGTGGAGACCGCATCTCGGCCGGCGCTTGCCGCGAGGGGCCGCGGGGCTCCCTGAAGGGAACCCACATGAGCACGCTGCTGTTCGGCCTCAACCTCTCCACCTCGGCGGCGCCGGGCAGTGACCCGGTCGCCGACGCCCGCCGTGCCGAGGAACTCGGCTTCGACTTCGTGGCCCCCTCGGACCACCCGTGCGGCACCCGCCCGACGTACGAGACCTGGACGCTGCTGTCCTGGGTCGCCGCCGCGACCACCCGGATCCGGGTGGCGACCCGGGTGCTCGGCGTGCCGTACCGGCCGCCGGCCATGGTGGCGAAGATGGCCGAGACGCTGGACCGGCTCTCCGGCGGCCGGCTGATCCTGGGGCTCGGCGGCGGCTCCTCCGACGAGGAGTTCCGCGCGTTCGGGCTACGGGTGCCCACCGCGGCGGAGAAGGTCACCGGCCTGGAGGAGGCGATCCGGATCACCCGGGGGCTGTGGTCGCAGCCGGCGTTCAGCTTCGACGGCAGCCTGTTCCGCACCGAGTCCGCGGACCTTTCGCCCAAGCCGGAGCACCGCATCCCGATCTGGCTGGGCACGTTCGGCCCGAGGGCGCTGGCGCTGACCGGCCGGCTGGCCGACGGCTGGATCCCGTCGCTGGGGTACGCGCCGCCGGAGGCGATACCGGCGATGCGCGAGCGAATCGCGGCCGGTGCCCGGGAGGCCGGCCGCGACCCGGCCGAGATCACCTGCGCCTACCACATGGAGGTGCGGGTGGACGAGCGGGCCGACCCGCGGCCGTCCGTCGTCTCCGGGCCGCCGGACGCGGTGGCCGAGCGGCTGGCCGGCCTGGCCACGCTGGGCTTCACCGCGTTCAGCCTGGCCCCGTTCGGGCCCGACCTGCCCGAGCAGACCGAGCGCCTGGCCGCCGGGGTGCTGCCCGCCGTCCGCGCCCTGGCCGGCTGACCGCGGCCCCGAGCCGACACGCCGAACGGGCAGGACACGCCGACCCGTTGCTATTTTTCGAACGAATGTTCGAGCATGTACCGATGGGGACATGGACATGGGACGCACCCACGGGGGAGACGATCGGCCGCGCGGAGCTGTACCGACGGTGCGCGATCCTCTGCGCCCAGGGGATCCGGCAGGGCATGCAGGTCGACCCGGTACGCACCGCGGCGGCGATGATCATGCACGACGACCCGAACTTCGACCTGGCGCCGGCCGTCAGCGCAGCGCTCGACCCGTTCTACGACGCCTACCCGCTGGGCCACTACGACGAGGCGACCGCGGTGCGCACGTTGCTGGCGGTCGCCGATCACCTGGACGCCGAAGCTGCAACCTTGACGTTCAAGGTGCCCTGTGAACCCTTCTACAGGTTCAGAGGGCACTTCTGAACCTCTCCTGACGTTCAGAAGTGCCCTGTCACCCTTTGGCGGGTCAGGAGTCCAGCCAGCGGTAGAGGTGCTCGGGCCGGCCGGTCGCGCCGTACCGCAGCGTCATCTGGGCCCGCCCGGCGCGGGCCAGTACGGACAGGTACCGCTGGGCGGTGCCCCGGGCGATGCCGAGCGCCGTTGCGATGTCGCTGGCGGACCGGGCCCGGCCGGCGCCGCGCAGCGCGTCCGCCACGAGTTGCGCGGTGACCGGGGACTGGCCCTTCGGCATCCGCGGCTCCAGCAGGTCCCCGGCGTGCAGCGCCTGCACCGCACCGTCCACTGTGGACTGTGCCAACTCGCCGCCGCGGGCCAGCAGCTCGCGGTAACGGGCGTAGGCGGTCAGCCGGGCCGCGAGCTGGGCCTGGCTGAACGGCTTGATCAGGTAGTTCAGCGCGCCCCGGGCCAGCGCCGCGCGCACCGTCCGCGCCGTGCCGCGGCCCGCCCGGGTCGGCCAGCGACACGGTGCCGTCGTACCGGCCGGCCGCCTGCCGGGCCAGCGCCAGCCCGAGTCCACGGCCACCACCACTGTCCTTTGTGGACACCACCTCGGCGAAGACGCTGTCCCGCAGGGCGTCCGGCACGCCGTCGCCGGAGTCGGCCACCGTCAGGTGCAGGGTGTCGCCGTCGGCCAGCAGCTCCACCTCCACCCAGGCCGGCCGGCGGGCACCCAGCCGGGCCGCGTCCAGCGCGTTGTCCACCAGGTTGCCCAGCACGGTGGTCACCGCGACCGGGTCGAGCACCCTGGCCGGTACCCAGCTCGCCTCGTCCACCCCGAGCCGGACCGCCTTCTCCGCGGCCACCGCGGACTTGGCGGCCAGGAAGGCGCGCAGGTACGGGTCGCGCACCGCCTCCGGGCCGCCCGGGGTGTCCGGCCGGGACTCGGTCAGCGCCTGCAGGTACTCCGCCGCCTCGTCGTGGTGGCCGAGCTGCAGCAGCCCGGACAGGGTGTGCAGCCGGTTGGCGTGCTCGTGGCCCTGCGCCCGCAGCGCGTCGGTCAGGGTGCGCACCGTGTCCAGCTCGCGGGTCAGCGCCTCCAGGTCGGTACGGTCCCGCAGCGTCACCACCGCGCCGAGGTCGCGGCCGGCGCGGCGTACCCCGGTCCGGTTGACCACCAGCACCCGGTCGCCCACCACGGTGAGCATGTTGTGCGCCTCGGCCCGCCCGGCGAGCACCGCGAGCAGCGGCGGCGGCACGTCCAGGTCGGCCGCCGCGGTGCCCGGCGCGGCGGCCTGGCCGAGCAGCCGGGCGGCCTCGTCGTTGCGCACCGACACCCGGCCGGTCGGGTCGGTGGCCAGCACGCCCTCGCCCACCCCGTGCAGCACCGCCTCCCGCTCGGCCACCAGTTCGGCCAGCTCGTGCGGCTCCAACCCCAGGGTCTGCCGCTTCAGCCGGCGGGACAGCAGCGCCGAGCCGGCCACCCCAGCAGCAGCGCGCCGGCCGTGAACAGGGTGGCCACGCCGAGCGCCTCGAGCAGCGCGCCGTGGATGTCGCCCGCGTCGAAGCCGACGCTGACCTCGCCAACCACCGGGCCACCGGGGCCGCCGGCCCGCAGCGGCACCTTGCCGCGAGCGGACAGCCCCAGGGTGCCGCGCTCCACGTTCACCACCTCGCGGCCGGCCAGCGCCTCGGACGGGTCGGTGCTGACCCGCCTGCCGAGCTGGTCGGGATCGGGGTGCGAGAGCCGGATCCCGTCCCGGTCGGTGACCACCACGAACAGCGCTCCGGTGGCCCGGCGCACCCGCTCGGCCCGGTCCTGCACCAGGTGGCGCGGGTCGCCGGTCGCGGCGGCGGCGGCCAGGTCCGGGTCGGCGGCCACCGCCCGCGCCACGGACAGCGCCCGCTCGCCGTACTGCCGGGTGAGCTGCGACTCCAGCAGGGCGCCGAACAGCGCCAGCCCGACGCCGACGACGAGGACCAGCACGCCGATCTGCAGGGCGAGCATCTGGCGGGCGAACCGCATGCGGGGCGGCTGCATGGGCGGCACGTTACCTCGCGGTGACCGCGTCGACCCGCCCGTGCAAAACGAGCGAAACGCAGTTAACAGGCGCTGAACGAACAAGGTGAACAAGGGTTCGCAGCGCGCCGGGCGGCACGTAACTTCGCTCGACACGCCGGTGAGTACGCCGGCGGCTGGAGGAACCCCATGCCAACCCCACCCCCCATCGAGCTGCGCGGCGCGACCAAGCGCTTCCGCGGCGGCAGCGGCGGGCTGCACACCGCGGTCCGCGACCTCGACCTGACCGTGGCCGCCGGGGAGTTCGTCGCCCTGGTCGGTCCCACCGGCTGCGGCAAGTCCACCACGCTGTCCCTGGTCTCCGGCCTGCAGCCGGCCTCGGCCGGCACCGTGCTGGTCCGCGGCGAGCCGGTGCGCGGCATCCCCGACGGCATCGGCTACATGTTCCAGACCGACGCCGTGCTGCCGTGGCGCTCGGTGCTGGACAACGTGGCCGCCGGCCCGCGGTACCGGGGCGCCTCCCGCGCCGAGGCCCGCGAGGTCGCCCGCGGCTGGGTCGAGCGGGTCGGCCTGGCCGGATTCGCCGGCTACTACCCACACCAGCTGTCCGGCGGCATGCGCAAGCGGGTCGCGCTGGCCCAGACCCTGGTGAACGAGCCGTCGATCCTGCTGATGGACGAGCCGTTCTCCGCGCTGGACGTGCAGACCCGGGCGCTGATGCAGGACGAGTTGCTGCGGCTGTGGGCCGGCACCGGCGCCGCCGTCGTGTTCGTCACCCACGACCTGGAGGAGGCCGTGGCGCTGGCCGACCGGGTGGTGGTGATGACCGCCGGGCCGGCCACCGTGAAGGGCTCCTTCGACGTGCCGCTGCCCCGGCCCCGGGACGTGGAGGAGGTCCGGCTGACCGCCGACTTCCTGGCCATCTACCGCGAGGTGTGGCAGTCGCTGCGCACCGAGGTCGCGATCACCAGGGAGAGGATGGCCGGCCATGCTGCCTAGCACCGAGGTGCCCACCCCGGAACCGTCCACTGTGGACGAACAGGCCGCGGCGGTCCGGCAGGCGGTCACCCTCCGGCGGCGGCGCCGCACCTCGATGTGGACCGTCCGGATCGCCCTGGTGGTCGGGCTGCTGAGCATTTGGCAGCTCGCCGCGACGTACTGGATAGACCCGTTCTTCTACTCCAAGCCGAGCCTGATCTGGCACCGGCTGGCCGACTGGTTCGGCCACGGCACCGCGTTCGGCTCGATCTGGGAGCAGATCGGGGTCACCCTGGAGGAGGCCGTCGCGGGGTTCGTCATCGGCTCGCTGGCCGGCGTGCTACTCGGCACTCCGCCGAGGGGCTGGACGTGCAGCTGCTCACCGAACCGGCCGGCGCGCAGGCGGAGAACGTGCTGATCTCCGGGGACGTGCAGGGCGTGGTCGGCTTCTACGACCACACCGTTGACCTGCAGACCAAGGGCAAGTGC
>WNGA01001541.1_pt1 | contig 36613 bp, 29 predicted proteins | sample 5400061 | NCBI WGS metagenome assembly WNGA01 (sample SAMN13153366, study PRJNA577476) | soil metagenome | isolation source: 100 cm soil or saprolite under grassland replicate 2 | place: USA:California | collected 2016-06-15
AACACCATCAAGGGCACCATCACTAGTGGAAGCGGGGGCACATTTACCGCAACGCGTACCGCGACACGCCGTTAGCGCCTCGGAGCGCCATGGAGGAGAGCCGCGCGCGAGCCGACGACACGAGCGATCACGCCAGGGCCCGGCTCACGGCCCAGCACGTCGCCGCGCGCGCCCTCCTCGATGCCGCAACCTTCGAAGAAGCCGCCCCGAAAATTCTGCGCGCCATCTGCGACTCGCTTGGGTGGGACCACGGCGCGTTGTGGAGGATCGATCGCGACGCGAACGTGCTGCGCTGCAGCGAGGTGTGCACGTCGTCCGCCGTCGCCTTCCCGGAGTTCAACGCCACGAGCCGTTCAATGACGTTCGCGCCCGGAGTGGGTCTGCCCGGGCGCGTCTGGACGACCGGCGAACCGGTGTGGATTCCTGATGTCGTGCGCGACGGGAACTTTCCGCGTGCGCGCCTTGCCGCGCGGGAAGGCCTCCACGCCGCATTCGGATTTCCGGTTCTGCTCCGCGGCGAAGTTCTCGGTGTGATGGAGTTTTTCAGCCGCGACGTGCGAGAGCCCGATGCGAATCTTCTGTCGACTCTCGCAGCCGTCGGCAATCAGATTGGCATGTTCATCGATCGCCGGCGCGCGCAGGAACAGCTCGATCGATTCTTCACGCTGTCCCTGGACATGTTCTGCATCGCGGGGTTCGACGGCTACTTCAAGCGGGTGAATCCCGCCTGGACGCGGTGGCTCGGCCACACCGAGCAGGAGATGATCTCGAAGCCTTACATGGACTTCGTGCATCCTGACGACCGCGACCGAACGGCCGCCGAGGCAAACAAGCTTTCCGAGGGGCACAAGGTCATTTATTTCGAGAATCGCTATCTCCACAAAGACGGCACGTACCGCTGGTTGCTTTGGGCGTCGGCGCCGTTTCCCGAGCAGCAGCTGATCTACGCCACTGCGCGTGACGTCACCGAACGCAAGGTGGCCGAGGAGACACTAGCGCGTTACGCGCGCGAGCTCGAAACGGCACATGGCGCACTCCAGGACCAGGCGGCGCACCTTGCGCGGCTCGTGCAGGAGCTCGAGCTCGCCAAAGCCCGCGCCGAAGAGGCGACGGAGACGAAGAGTGCGTTTCTCGCAAACATGAGCCACGAAGTGCGCACACCGCTGAACGCAGTTCTGGGCATGGCCGCGCTCGCGCTGCAGACGCGAGTCAACGCGGAACAGAAGGATTACCTGACCACCATCAAGTCGTCCGGCGAATCGCTTCTCGCCATCGTCAACGACATCCTCGATTTCTCGAAGATTGAGGCTCGCCGTCTCGATTTGGAAAGGACCGAGTTCGATTTGCGCGAGACGATAGGCGATGCCGCGCGGTTGCTGGCGATGCGAGCCGCGGAAAAGGGCATTGAGCTCGCCTGCGATGTGGCATCATGTCGCGCTGGAATTCAGCGTCAGTGACACAGGCATCGGGATTCCATCGGAGAAGCAGGGACATATCTTTCAGGCGTTCACGCAGGCGGACAATTCGACGACCCGGCGGTACGGGGGCACCGGCCTCGGCCTCGCGATCGCGAAGCATCTCGTGGAGCTGATGGGCGGCGAGATCAGCGTGCAGAGTGACGTGGGCCGCGGCAGCACCTTTCATTTCACCGCGGTCTTCGAGGCGTCGGAACATGCCGGTCCCCCCGCGGCGTTACCAAAGCGCGCGGCACTAGACGGGCTGCGCGTTCTCGTCGTCGACGACAACGCGACGAACCGGCGGATCCTCGAGCGCATGCTCGAGAGTTGGCACATGGAGCCGACGACCGTCAGCGACGCGCGTTCTGCGATTGCGGCGCTCCGGGATGCGTCGCGCGGCCGCCGATTTCAGGCCGTGATCACCGATTGCCAGATGCCAGACGAGGATGGGTTCAGCCTCACTCGAAAAATCAAGCACGATCCGCGGTTTCGAACGCTGCCCGTGATCATGCTGTCCTCCGCTGCGCAGGGGGATGTTGCAGCAAAGCGCACGCGTGCGGGCGTCGATGCGTACCTGATGAAACCTGTCAAGCATTCCGATCTGCTCGATTCACTTGCCACTCTCTTTGGCGCATCGACGCGGCGCCCGGCGCGGAGCGGGAGCGCACGAACTCATTCGAAGAAAGCCGACAAACCGCTGCGAATCCTCGTCGCAGAAGACAACCAGGTGAATCGGAAGCTCGTCACGACGCTCCTCAAAAAACGCGGCCATCGGGTGAGAGCCGTCGAGAACGGTCGCGAAGCGGTCGACGCCGTCCGCGCCAGCGGCAACGGGCGGTTCGATGTCCTCATCATGGATGTGCAGATGCCGGAGATCGGCGGCTACGAGGCGACGAGGATGATTCGTGCGGCGGAAGGGCCCGACCGGCATCTGCCAATCGTCGCTTTGACGGCGCACGCGATGCAGGGTGATCGTGAACGCTGCCTCAATGCCGGCATGAATGCGTATCTTGCCAAGCCGATCGACGTCGAGGCACTCATCGCAACGGTCGAGGGATTCGGGAAGATGCCGTCGACCGCGGGCGATCATCAACCCGTCGTATTTCGCGCAGCGGTGTTCGATGAATCGGCGGCCCTGGCACATACAGGCGGCGATCGCCGGTTACTGGCCGAGCTTGCCGAGATACTGCGCGCCGACGCGCGATCCTCGTTGCGGCACATCGAGCAGGCGATTGCACGCGGCGACGCCGAGACGATCCGGATTGCGGCGCATACGCTCAAGGGTTCTCTTGCGACGCTCGGCTCGTCCGCAGGCCGCGATGCCGCGTTCGCGATCGAAGAGGCGGGCCGCGCGAACGATATCGAGGAGGCCGAACGCGCCTTCTCTCGTCTGCGCGACGGCGTTCAACGGCTCGAAGATGCGCTGAAGACGGCGGGTCTCCTCTCGAAACCGAGAACCCGTCGGCTCGCCCGCGGACGGCGATCCGCCGCTACAAGAAAGCGAACGCGATCATGAGCCGTATTCTTGTCGTCGACGACGACCGCGGCACCCGCCATCTCCTCCAGCGGGTGCTCACGAATGCGGGGTTTACCGCTTCGGTTGCGAAGGACGGCGTCGAAGCGCTCAAGACGCTTCGGACTCGTCGATTCGACCTGATTCTGCTCGATGTGTGGATGCCGCGCATGAACGGATTGGATCTGCTCGAGCGCCTGCGCGGCCGTAAGACGCGTCCGCGTGTCGTGATGATGACGTCAGACGATGCGCCAGAGACGCTGTTGAAGGCGGTGCGGCAACAGACGTTCAAATACATGCACAAGCCGATCGCGTCCGCCACGCTGCTCGAAACGGTGCGCGACGTGCTGCAGTCTCCCGAGCCGCTGCCTATCGAGGTGATCTCGGCGAGGCCCGAATGGGTGGAGCTCGAGGTGCCGTGTACGCGGGAAGCCGTCGAGCGCATTCAAACGGTGATGGCGCACCTCGATTCCGATCTCCCATCCAGCGTGCGCGAGGCCATTGCCTATGCGTTTCGCGAACTGCTCATGAACGCGGTCGAATGGGGCGGCCAGCTCGATCCGACACGCAAAGTGCGCGTCTCGTATCTCCGCGCGAAGAGAATGCTGCTCTATCGGATCGCCGATCCCGGACCCGGCTTCAACATCGAGGATCTCGCGCACGCGGCCATCACGCATGGGCCTGACGACCCGATCGGCCACATGGAAGTTCGTGAAGCGAAGGGACTGCGTCCAGGCGGATTCGGCCTGCTCACCGTGCAGGCCCATGTCGACGAACTCTTGTACAACGAGAAACGCAATGAAGTCGTCATCGTGAAGTACTTGGAAAATCCATCGCCGCGATGAAGTTGTCAGGTATCAGGTATCAGGTATCAGGTGTCAGGTGTCAGGTGTCAATATCGAGGGTATCAGGTGGTAACAAGTAGCAGGTGTCAGCAACAGAATCCGGGTTAATCCCCTGATCCCTGACCCCTGATACCTGATACCTGATCGCTGGGAGTGACAATGGCAAAGTCAGTGACTCGCCGTGAAGTACTGCAGCACATCACCGCAGTGGTGGCGGCGACGGCGGTGCCGGGGACAGCTGTCGCGCAGCAGGCGGCCCCGACCGGCGATCGGTTTTTTCCCGGGTTCAAACCGCTGTCGCTGCAGGTAACCGGCGCAACCATCAACGGCGTCATGGCTGGCCAGGGCCCTCCCGTCCTGCTGCTGCACGGTGCGCCGCAGTCGCATATCTCGTGGCGCCTTGTCGCGCCCGAGCTCGCGAAACACTTCACGGTCGTCGCAACGGATCTCCGCGGATACGGCGACAGCAGCAAGCCGCCGGACGGCGACAAGCATGCGAACTACTCGAAACGCGCGATGGCTCTCGATCAAGTCGAGGTGATGCAGAGGCTCGGCTTCGAGAGATTTGCCGTCGTGGGCCACGATCGCGGCGGACGGGTTGGCCACAGAATGGCTCTGGATCACGCGGATCGCGTGACGCGCCTCGCCGTGCTCGACATCGTGCCTACGTATTACCTCTACACGCACGTGACGCTCGAGTTCGTGCAGGCGTACTTCCACTGGTTCAATTATCTGCGGCCGGCGCCTGCGCCGGAGAACCAGTTGAAGGAGGAAGTCGAGCGTCAGGCGAATCGCATGACGTCGGACGTGGATCTGGAGTACCTGCGCGTGCGGCGCGATCCGGCAAACATCCACGGGATGTGCGAGGACTATCGCGCCGGCGCATCAATCGACCTCGAGCACGACAAGGCGGATCTCGATCGCAAGATCGCGTGTCCGCTGCGGGCGCTCTGGGGCGCAAAGGCGCCAATGGGCCGCCTCTATGACGTGCTGTCGATTTGGCGCGAGCGAGCGACGACTGTCACCGGCCGCTCACTGCCGACCGGTCACAATCTGCAGGAAGACGCGCCGGACCTCGTGACGATGGAGCTTGCGGCGTTTCTGCGGGGGGAGAGCTCGCCCAGCGCGAAGCTTCGCCTTGGCCGCTTTGCGCGGAGGTGAGCGAGCGCCACTAGTACGTGTTTCTCGCCACCCATTCGCGATAGAGCGAGTCGGTGACGTTGTAGCGGTTGCCGTCCTTCATCACGGCATCCTGCCGGATGAGCGCGGCGAGCGCCGCCTGGACGCTCGACGCGCCCGGCAGCCGGTGCTTCGTTCGCACGTCGCTCGACAAGAGCTCGCGGCCGTTTTCGAGAACGAGCGCGCGCAGCACGCCGCGTTGTGCAAGCGTCAACCGCTGCCAGGCTTCCTCGAAGACCGTGTGTTGCTCGCCAAGAAGGCGGATCAACGTGGCGTGCAAATCGTCCAGGCCGACGGTCTTTCGACCGCCCGCTTTCACGTCGTCCCACGTTTCGTGAGCCAGACGCTGAACGTCGTACGGCACGTTGCCGGCGAGGTCGACAATCGCCGCGCCGAGCCCGGGTTCAGGGCGCAGTCCGCCCGCCGCAAATCGTCTCTCGAGGAAACTGGCGAAGACCTCCTCGTCGATTTTCTCGAGGCGCATGACCGGCCCCGCCTTGTAGAACGGCCGGCGCGGACCAAGCATGCGTTCCATGAGCGACGGCTCCGATCCCGCAAAGACGTACCCGACGGCACGCTGCGTCTGCACCGCAGCCCGCAGCGCATGTTCGACGCTGCCGCCGTCGAACGCCTCAATCGCCTGGAACTCGTCGAGCGCGACGGCGACATTCTGTCGGCGCGAGGCGGCGATTCGGCCGGGAAGCGCGAACACCTCCGCCGCGAGGCGCGCGGCGTCTCGCGCAGTGCGCACGGAAGGAAAGCCGATTGAAACCGCGGACTCACCGGTCGGGTCGCTTTCGAGGCGCAATTCCGGGCGAACCGCCTGGAGCAGATCCATCGCCCAGCGTCTGACCCTCGGCACGGGCGTCTCGGCGGTGACCAGGGCTCGGGCGTAAGTCTCCAGAAAGCCGACGTAGGAGCTCGACGCCGCCACCGTCACTTCGACGGTCAGGACGCGCCGGCGGCCGAGCGTGTGCATGACGTCGCGAATGAGCGACGATTTGCCGTAGCGGCGCGGCGAGATCAGAAAAATCTTCTGGCCGGCCGCGAGGTCGCGGGCGAGCCTGACGCGCTCCTCGACGCGGTTGGCGAACTGCGGCTGCGAGACGATCTCGCCGTAGATGAACGGATTGGCTTCCGCCATTACGTGATTATACGTAATGATTACGTTAAATTGCGTAATCGCGGACGCGATGCCACGGAAGCGCTGAAGCACTGAAGAATGCAGGTCACTAGTCCTTCACCGCGCAGTCGCCGAAATACTGCTCCGGCCGTGAGGTGAGGCCGGGCAGCGAAACCGGCGTGTATTCATGCCGCGTGTGCACCGCCTGGAGCCTTCCGCCCCGCGTTTCCTTGTCGAAGACCGTCGTGATGTAGAGCGCGCCGTACGGGTCCAGCTGCATGAAGTGAAGGTACGACCCGAGCAGCCGCACGGTGATGTGATACTTGCCCGCATCGCCCACGGCTTCGGCCGTGCCTTCCTGGGCATCGACGGCATTGAACCCGACGGAAAGCGTCGCCGTTTTTATCGCGGCTTCAGGCGCTCCGCCGGTCCACGTGCCGGTGGTGAGCACGGGAAAGGAACAGGTGACGCTGGCGACATGGGCCAGACGAGTCGAGGGGGCGTTAGGCGTCTGCGCGACAAGTGGGGCCGCGCTGAGGACGGTCAGCGTCAGCAAGGCGGCCACACGTCTCATGGTCGACATGATGGATACTCTATATGCATGCGTGCGTCCGCGATTCTCACCCTCCTGGCTGCAACAGGCGTCGTGGCCGGCAGTCAGCAGCCCGCGCCCGATACGAAGCTGCTGGCGCAGCTCAAACAGCTGTTTCCCTCCGCGACAACGTTTTCTGCAAAGAGCGGAGAGCCGCCGCACTACAAAATCTTCACTGCGGATTCGAAAGGCGGCCAGATCCTGACGGGCCTCGCGTTCTGGACGACCGAGCTGGAGCCGCTCGAACGCGGATTCGACGGACCGATCAAGATTCTGGTCGGCATGGACACGAAGGGGGTTCTCGCAGGCGTCATCGTCACGGAGAACCACGAACCCTATGGCAGCTGGTCCGTCGAGCCGCCCGAGTTCGCCGCGCAATTCCGCGGCAAGAACATTCGCGATCCGTTCAAGGTCGGTGGAGACATCGACGCCGTCTCACGCGCGACGATGTCGATTTCAAGCGCGACGCGGGCCGTGAGGAACAGCTCCAGGCGCGTCGCAAGACAACTGCTGCAGCCGCCGACCCCGTAGCCCATCACACATGATCCAGCCTGCTGACAGCTGGGACTTTCCGCCCGATGCTGCGGAGATCGTCGACTGGCGCGCCCTTCTCGCGGACCAGGGACTGGACGTCGCGCTCATGGCGGCGTTTATCGGTCTGGCGCTTGTCAGCTTCCACCGTAAAAGCGTCCCGCTGCGATATCTGACGCTCGCGATCTCGGTGCTGTACCTGGGGTTCGCCAAGAGCCAGCTCCTCTCGATCGTGAACGTCTTCAGCGTGTTCACCTGGAATCTTCCGGTGTTCCGTTACAGTCTCGCGTGGTACCTCTTCGCGGGCTTTGGCGTCGTCTCAACGGTGTTGTGGGGACGGTTCTATTGCGGCCGGGTATGCGCATACGGCGCGTTGACGCAGTTGCTCGATCGCGTCGTGCCCGAGCGGTTGCGCGTGGACGTCCCTCGATCGCTCGAGCGCCCCGCCTCGCTCGTGAAATACGGAATCCTGGCTGCGACGCTCGCGTACTTTCTGGCGACAAAGGACCAGACGATCTACCGGTACGTCGAGCCATTCTGGATGTTTGGCGGCCAGGGCACCCCCGTCATGTGGACCGCGCTGGCGCTGCTGCTCGTCGCGACGGTGTTCGTGCGCAATCTGTATTGCCGTTTTCTGTGCCCGCTCGGCGCAACGCTTGGCGTGCTGTCGACCATGACCGTGTTTCGAATCAAGCGGTGGCCAGAATGCAGCACGTGCCGCATTTGCGAGAAGAAGTGCGAGTGGGGCGCGATTCGCGGCCCTCGGATCCTGGCCACCGAATGCATTCGGTGCGATGACTGCGAACGGCTGTACGCCGACACCACGAAATGTCCGCACTGGCTGATTCTGTATCGGCGCAAGCCGTCCCGTCAGGGCACGGTGTTGGAAGCGATCACCGCGCCGCTGTCAGCGCGAGAACAGCGTACGCCGTAGCGGCGTCGCTCATGAAGCGTCCGGGGTCCGACGCGGGATCCCGCTGCTTGTTGAGCGAAGTCGCCCGCCACTGCCCGCTCTGCGGGTCCTGATTCTTGCGCAGCCAGTCGAGGCCGTTGCGAATTCGCGGATCGGCGGCACGATCGGTCTGCTGCAGGACGAGCGTCACGAGGCCTGTCGCGTAGCCATCACTGTTCTGATCGATCGCGGATCCGTCGACGCGCTTCCACGCGCCCAGCGACGCCATGCTCCACCCGGCATCGTCCTGCTGGACCGCCAGCGCCGCGTCGACGGTCGATCGCTGCTGCTCCGGCGTGAGGACTGCGCTCAACGCGTGATTTGCCCAGAGCGCCATCAGACGATTGAAGAGCGATTGCCGATCGTGCTCTCGCGCCAAGTACGCACGCAGGCGTGTCAGCTTCTCTTGAATGCCCGCGTCCGCCGCGTAACTCTCGGGGGCCCGCCCGATCGCGACAGCAGCGAATGACGCGCCGAAATACGCGCCCTCGGTTGATTCCCATGGCTCGTATTTGAAATTGAGCCACGCCCACGCGCCGGAGAGCGGTCCGGTCCGCATCTGCAGATCCCACATATGGCGAAATGCCGTGCGCGTGTCGTCTGTCAGATGCTTCGTCGCAGAGTCGCGCGTCGCGAGGATCAACGCATTCATCACTGCTTCGGTGCCGCGCGATTCGCTCGTCTTCGGCAGTCCCGACGCTTGATCTGAATAGAACGGCGCGACCTCGTTCCAAAGCGACACCCGCTTGGCGACGTTGTCGTGCAACCGGAGTTCCGCGGGAGAGCTGTCGTGCTCGGCGAGCAGTGCACGGAGCGCGGGGCGGGCAAGCACGTAGGGCACAGCCGTATGGCACGACACGCAGAATGTGCCGTGATCTCGCGCGGCGTTCGGCCACGTGGCCCACCAGCTCGCGCGGCCGTCGAGGTATCCTGCCGCTGCCTTCGGGCTCCACGACACGCTCTCGTGCGACTGGCTTCGGGCGCCCGCGGCGACGATGGCAGACAGCGCGCCCGCGGCGAGAACGGCGACGATGAGTGCGTTGGGCCGCTTGATCATGAGCTCCTCCGACACAAAGAATAGCGGGTCGTGGTCTGGCCGAGGGACGATTCCAACATATTCAAAGTCGCCAGCCGGGCCGCGCTCACCGCGATCGCAGTGGCGATGACAAACGACCGTACACCAATTCCGGGTAGCCGTCGCACGTTGGTAGCGCCTCGCTGATCGCCTGCAGAGTGTAGTCGATGGCGTTCATTTTGGTTCGTGCAGGCGGTCAATTCGGTGTGGGATCCGCGATTCGAATCAAACGATCGCGGAGCCCCGACGAGATCAGCACCTCGTTTTCGCTCGACACGATCACTCCTTCCACATTCGGCAGCCGCTCGATCAACTCCATGCCTGTGATCGGTCCGAGAACGAACACACCTGTCGAGAGACCATCGGCGATGACCGCGCGATCGGTCACGATCGTAACGCTCCGGCAGCCGCGCGCCGGCTCGCCCAAATCAGGATCCAGAATGTGGTGGTACCTGCGTCCGTCGAGGACGAACGCGCGTTCGTAGTCGCCGGACGTGCTGAAGGTCGCATCACTGAGGTCGAGCGCCGCAAACGATCGATCCTCGGGGCCGCGTGGATCGCGAATGCCAACGCGCCATGGACGGTCGCCGCGCTGGCCTGAGACGTAAAGGTCGCCGCCCGCCTGAACCATGAAGTCGCGCAGGCCGGCCTGGCGCAGAATGGCGACGGCCCGATCGATCGCGTAGCCCTTGCCGATGCCGCCGAGATGGACTCGCATGCCTGTCCGTTTCAGGAAGGCTGTCCCCGCCTGCTGATCGACTTCGACGGCTGAGTAGTCGATGAGCGGCAACCGCGCGTGAACCTCGCGCAGGTCCGGCACGCGGTTGTCCTGGTCGTGATCGAATTTCCAGAGGCCGGCGAGCACGCCAAATGTCACGTCGAACTTGCCGCCGGTCCATTCGCTGATCTGGCGAGCGTCGAGAAGGACTTCGCGCACTTCAGCGCTCACCGCAATGGGACGCACACCAGCCGCCGCGTTCAGGCGTTCGATGTCGCTGTTGTTGCGCCACACGCTCATGAGCGCATCGAGCCGATCGAACTCGCGCGCCACCATTTGAAACGCGGATCGGGTGCGCGGCTCGTCAGTTGTCCACGCAGTGAGCTGCAGATTGCCGCCCATCGCGAGGCCCTTCCACTCGACGAGCTTCGGCTCACCGTCTACGTCCGAAACGTGGCTGCATGCAATCCATTCGGTTGACGCGGCAAACACGCCTGCGATCAGCAGCGCAAGCACAGGCGAGGTTCGAGCCCGTCGTTTTGGAACGCTCATTGCCACGGATCGGTGGAGGAGGGAAGCATCGGTGGATTCACAAACCATGATGATTGTCGCAGTCGTCGTGCTGGCCGTACTCATCGGCGTCGCCGCATGGGCATATCTGTCGAGGCAGCGACGTGCGCGCGTCCGCGAGCGATTCGGGCCCGAGTACGAGCGTACGGTCAAGACGGTCGGCGACCAGGCAAAGGCAGAAGCCATTTTGACGGAACGGGCGAAGCGCGTAGATCGCTTTCGGTTGCGTCCGCTCTCGAAAGATCAGGCACAGACGTTCACGGACCAGTGGCGCCGGGTGCAAGCCCGATTCGTCGACGATCCTGACGGAGCTGTGGGCGCAGCGGACGAGCTCGTCACTCAGTTGATGACCGCGCGCGGCTACCCACTCGAAGACTTCGATCGCCGCGCGGAGGATGTCTCGGTCGATCACCCGCATGTCGTCGAAAACTATCGCACTGCGCGCGCGCTGGTGCAGCGCAGGTCGCGCGGCGAGGCCACGACGGAGGAGCTTCGGCAGGCCGTCGTGAACTATCGTGCGCTGTTCGATGATCTTCTCGAGGTGGACGAGCGGCGTACCAGGAGGGCATCATGAAGGACGATCGCGGTCGCCCGTTATCTACTCGCGACATCGCCAACGCCGCCCGCGCAGAACAGCCTAAGGCTCCGCCTGAGGCGGCGCGCCCGCCGGCCGAGCAAACACGGCCACGAACCGACGCCGCTGCGGCATCAACAGTGGCCGCCGAGCGCGGCGCCGTGCCAGCAGCCACAGGTGACGATCGGCATGCTGTGCTGTTTCCGTCGGAAGAAACCGAAGGTTATCGAAGCCGTTGGGAAGCCATCCAAACGGGATTCGTCGACGAGCCGCGAAAGGCGGTGGAGGAGGCCGATGCCCTCGTCGCACAGGTCGTCACACGACTTGCGGAGGTCTTCAGCGAGGAACGCACCGCCCTTGAAAAGCAGTGGGATCGTGGAGACAACATCTCTACTGAGGACCTCCGGGTCGCGCTGAAGCGGTATCGGTCGTTTTTCGATCGCCTGTTATCCGTTTAGGCGTTCGCCTCGGCGGGGGTGACTGTCTTCGCTCGCCTCGGAGACCCGCGCGAGCTCCGGCGAGTCTCGCCGAAGCTTTAGCGGAGGCGGAAGCCCCGCCACTACCAGATGGCATCGCCAGGCTGAGGCCCCGCCACTACCAGTTGTAGTGGCGGCGCTTTAGCGCCGCCCACGTTAGACTTTTTCGCGCGTGCGGTGGTTATTCCTTTTTGCCTATCTCTGTTCGGGCTTTGCGGGCCTCACCTATGAAGTCAGTTGGACTCGCCCGCTGACGCTTCACATCGGTCACACAATCGCGGCCGCGAGCGCCGTCGTTGCCGCCTTTCTCGGCGGGCTCGCAGTAGGGGCAGCGGCGGGTGGAGCAGTGTCATCGCGCCTCGCGCCGCGCCAGGCCCTCCGCATCTACGTTGCGCTGGAACTTGGCGTTGCCATGCTCGCGATTGTGCTCCCATTCGAATTGACCGCGCTCGAACCGGTTCTCGCGTGGGCGTACAACGACGGCACACCGGGAATGCTCTTTCCAGCGATTCGGCTTCTCTCGTGTCTCGTCATGGTGTTTGTTCCGGCGTCGGCGCTTGGCGCGACGTTCCCGATGGCGGTTCGATGGTTCGCCGTCGGATCTTCGAACCCACCGCGATCGAGCGGCGCCTTGTATGCACTCAACACCGCCGGTGCCGCGGTTGGTGCATTGCTCGCGGGCTTCGTGCTGATACCCGCCGTCGGTCTATCCGGGACGACGCTCGTGGCGATGGCGGGAAGCGCCGTTGCCGCCCTGATTGCGTTGGCGATCTCATCCCTCACCCCAGAAGGGCGGGACCTCCGGCGCGCGACGAAGAAGCACCGTTCTGTGGCAACCGGTTTGGCGCATCCGTGGCTGCCAGGCGCCGTCTTGGGATTGAGCGGATTTGCCGCGCTCATTCATGAAATCGCATGGACGCGGATCCTCGCGCTGGTGTTCGGGCCGACGATCTACGCGTTTGCGGCAACGTTGGCGGCAGTAATTGTCGGTGTCGCGGTGGGCTCCGGAGTCGGAACGTGGATCGTCGGCCAAACGAAGCGGCCGGCGGCGTGGCTGGCGTTGACGCTGGCCGGTGCGGCAATCACCACGAGCATCACGTACTCGCTGGCCGGTGGAGAAGTTCCGCGCGTCGTGGCGGAGCAGCTGGCCGCTGCGCCAAGCTTGTTCGATCAGTTGATCCGTCAAGGCGCAATCATCACAGCCACCTTGATCGTGCCGACTGCGGCACTCGTGGGCGCCGCCTTTCCGCTCGCGCTCGCGGCCGCCGCCGGTGGCGGGCAATCCGCGGAGCCGCAGGCGGCATTCATCTATGCAATCAACACCGTTGGTGCAGTAGCCGGGTCGCTGGCGGCCGGCTTCGTTTTCATCCCGCGGCTTGGCCCTCAGACCACGTTGCAGATCGTCAGCGGTAGCCTGATTGCGGCGGTGATTCTGGTTGTGATGGGAATCAGATTAGCGTCGGGCGCGCGCGCACTCATCCTGGCTGCGTTGGGCGCTGCTCTTGTGATCCTCGCCGCCAGTCCTCCCTGGGATCGCGAGTTGCTCGCCAGCGGCGCATATCTCTACGCGCCGTTCGTTCCAAAGAACGTCGATCTCGAAACGCTGCTGAAAGCGGGGACGCTTCTCTATTACCGCGAAGGAGCTGCCTCGACGGTCTCGGTCAAGCGATTGACCGGCACGACAACGCTGGCGGTGGACGGCAAGACCGATGCGTCGAATCGAGGCGACATGCTGACGCAGAAGCTGATTGCGCACCTGCCGCTCCTGCTGCACGAAGCACCCAGGAACGTTGCGATCATCGGCCTCGGCAGCGGTGTGACCTTGGGATCCGCGTTGACGCACCCCATCGCACGCGCCGATGTGATCGAGATCTCGCCGCAGGTCGTCGAGGCATCCGAGCACTTCCGCGCGGAGAATCATCACGCGCTCGAGGATCCTCGCGCGAATCTCATTCTCGGTGACGGACGGTCGCACCTCGTGCTCTCGAAACGCGAGTACGACGTCATCATCTCGGAGCCGTCGAACCCGTGGATTGCGGGGGTAGCCTCGCTTTTCACGCGCGAATTCTTCCTGGCGGCGCGCGGCCGCCTCGCCTCTCACGGCGTCATCTGCCAGTGGGCCAATGCGTACAACATCAGTGACCAAGACCTCCGTTCGATCGTGGCGACGTTCATCTCCGTGTTTCCCGATGGCACGGCCTGGCTCGTGGGCGCGGACGACGTGTTGTTCGTCGGTTCGGCCGATTCCGATTGGCAATCCATGCAAGACCGCTTCGGCAATATCGAACGTCACTGGAACCGGCCCGGCGTCGCTGCCGACCTGCGCGAAGTGCTGGCGCTCGAGCCATTTGCCCTCTGGTCGCTGTTCGTCGCAGGGCCCTCGGAGCTCGAGCGCTATGCTGCAGGCGCTCCGCTGATCACCGACAATCGAATGACACTCGAGTTTTCGGCGCCTCGCGCGCTGCATGGCTGGAGCGGTGGGGACGCTGCCGCGGCGCTCGCGGCGCTTGTGGGCCAGGGCAACGCCCCATCGCTAATCCGCCAGGCCAAGGCGTCAGTGACCGTTGCCGAGTGGCGTCGTCGAGCAGACATGATGATGAGGCGCGATGCGCCATCGATCGCGTACGACGATTACGTCCATGCGCTGCCGCTCGATTCGAACGACCCGGCCGCGCTCGCCTGGATTAAAGCATTGACCCGCGACTCACAAACGGCCGACGCGCTCATCGCGATCTCGAAGCTTCTCGCTGCTATCGGAGCAAACAGCGACGCTGTCGACGCGGCTCGGCAGGCTACGCGAGCGAGACCTGTTCAAGCAAAAGCCCTCGAGCAGCTGGCCTCGCTCTTCGCCGATGAGGGCGACACCGCGCAACTCGACGCGACCGTGGACAGCCTGATGCAAGCTTCGCCGAATGACCCGGCGACGTATTACTACGGCGCCGTGTCGCGGTTTCTGCACGGCAATGCGGCGGATGCCGTCGAGTATTCCACGCGCGCCATTGCCATCGACGCGAACTACGCGCCCGTGTACGACCTCCTCGGCGCTGCGTACACGAAGCTCGATCAACCCGCAGCCGCACGCGACGCGTTTCAAACGTCTCTTCGGCTCGATGCGCATGACAGCACCGCCTATACCAATCTCGGCCTGCTCGAGCTCGCGTCTGGCGATCGCGCAGCTGCGCGGCGCTACTTTGCCGAGGCGCTCTGGCTCGCACCCGACGAAGCGGGCGCCCGCCAAGGTCTCGCGCAAAGCCAATAGAGAACCCTCACACCAATGATCATTCGCCGCGTCTCGAATTCGCAGCTCCTCATTACGCAGCCGGATCACGCCACGTTGGCAGCACGAATCATGCGGCAGTGGGTTGCAGGCGGCTTGATCGACTCACCGCGACGCGAGACGATTCTGCTGGCGGTCGAGCAACATGACAATGGTTGGAAAGAGATCGACGCGTCCCCGCTCCTCGATGCGCGTGGACGCGTGCTCGACTTCATCGCCGCGCCGGATGACGTCAAGCGCGATGTCTGGCCGCGCGGCATCGACCGGCTCGCCGCGACGCCGTACGCGGCCGCGCTCGTTGCGGAACACGCGTTACACATCTACCATCGCAACCGCAACAAGCACGACTGGGTATCTTTCTTCGAGCAGATTGAGACGGCACGCGAGCGCTACCTCCTCGCGGCCGGACAGGGCACACTCGACGAGCTGCGCAAGGATTACTTCTTCGTCCGAGCCGGTGACCTCGCCTCACTTACCTTCTGTAATGGCTGGACGGACGTGCAGAGCGACGACTCCGAGCCGTCATTCCATTTGACAGGCGATCGGCTGGTCATCACTCCCGATCCCTTTGACGGAGGCCGCGTCTCCATGACCATCGACGCACGCGAGCTTCCGGATCAACCCTTTGCATCAGCAGCGGAAGCGCTCGGTGTGTTTACGAACGCGCCAACCGTTGTCGTCACCGGTACAGCTTCCGGATCATCGGCGAACCTCGCACCGCGCTGATCGGGCTAAACGGCGCTTGCAGGCGCGGCGAGTTGGTTGCGCGGCGTAATGTTCTTGTTGGTCGAGAACAGGTTGCCGGGATCCCACGCCGTCTTCACATCCACCAGCCGTGAGTAATTGCCTCGGTACGCGGCGCGGATTCTCTCGCCGACTTCTTCTTCCGTGAGAAAGTTGATGTAAGTTCCGCCCGTCGAGAACTGCCGGAGGTCGCGCCATGCGGTCCGCGCCCATTCGATGTTGGCCGCATCATCCGCCGCGCGTTCCCAGGAGCCTGTGATATTGAGGACCACGGTCGCGTCGCGATTGCCGACGGCCGAATGATCCTCGGGCAGCGCGTTGAGCGCGCCGCCGATTGGAAAGAGGAGGATCGCCGAATGCGGCGACACGATGCGTGCGGCTTGCCGCCGAACCTTCTCGAGCATCCAGGAGTCGAGACCCGGCAGATATTCCGATTTCCAGTAATAGCGCCGGCCTTTCGGCTGCGTCGCATCCAGCAAGGTTTGTTGAGAGACATACGTGCGGCGCTGCACGACATCGCCGACGGGAGCGCCAAACGCTTTGATCGGCGCAACGAGCTTTTCTCCATCGGCGACTGGTCCGGTATGGCAGATGAACAGCGCAACGATCGGCTTGCCGTGACTATCTTTCTTGAGCCACGCTGCCGGCGGTGCGATGCGCATGCCGAGGACGCAGGTGAGCTCGGGTGGTGCTTCGCGCACGATGCGCTGATACAAGTCGAGCACGTCTCCGGCAGCGTCAGCCGGCCACGCGATGGCGCCCCCCACGATTTCAGGCCCGAGCGGGTATAGCTGGTACTCGAAGCTCGTCACGACGCCGAAGTTGCCGCCGCCCCCGCGAAGGCTCCAGAAAAGATCCGCGTGTTCATCATCTGCGGCACGAACGATCCGTCCATCCGGCGTGACCACTTCCATGGAGCGGACGTTGTCGCTCGTCCACCCAAACCGGCGCGTCGTGTAGCCAAAGCCACCGCCCAGCGTGAGGCCGCCGATCCCCGTATTGGAGACGAATCCAAGGACCGCCGCGAGTCCGTGGAGCTGAGTTTCACGGTCGACATCGCCAAGAAGGCATCCGCCCTGGGCTCGCGCGATGCGGGCCACCGGATCGACCCACACGCCGCGCATCAGAGACAAATCGATCATCAACCCGCCGTCGCAAACCGCCAGACCGGAGATGTGGTGACCGCCGCCTTTGATGGAAAGCCGCATCTGGTGCTGCCGCGCAAACTGCACGCACGCCACGACGTCGCCGACACCGAGACACTGCACGATCAACCCCGGTCGCCGATCGATCATCGCGTTCCAGATCGTTCGCGCCTCGTCGTACGCGGAATCGCCGGGAAGCAGCAGGTTCCCGCGTACGCGCGTTTTCAGATCCGCAACACTCGCGGCATCGCGCGCGACGTCTTCTGCATTCCCGAGCATTTCACCCATGATGCCTCCACATCACCACATCAAAACATCACCGCCTCGCATGCACGAGACCGCCAGATGTGTCAGGGCACCGTGATGGTCTCGCCTTTCAGCGTGGGTGTGTTCACGGGCAGCCGTCGCGCGTGGGTCGCCTGCTCGAACGCGTAGCCGAGCGCCAGCAGCTTCGGTTCGCTGAACGCCGGCCCCAAAAAGGAGATCCCCACTGGCAGATCGTCAGTCGTAAAGCCTGCCGGCAGGATCAAGTCCGGAAACCCGGTCAGATTGGCGATGTTCGACCCCGAGGTCGGAGGTCCACCGGGAGCATCCGCCCGCGGATCCGGCGGTGCGGCAATGAGCCCAGGCCTCCGGGACGCGGTGGGATAAACGATGGCATCGAGCTTCTGCGAGGAGAAGATGCCTTCGACCACCGCCCGCATCAGAGGCAAGCCGAAATCGCGAACCGACGTGTACTGATAGTCGTCGAGCGTGCCGCTCGACGCTTCGCGCTTCATCAGACTCCACCGCACAGGATTCGGACCGGCGCCGTCCGGCCGGACGCTGTAAACCCGCTCGGCGCCTTGGAGCAGCTGATCGATGTTCTTCGGATACTTGGGGCCGAGCGTCGCCAGATACTGCGCGATCTGCGCGGTGAACTCGGGATAACGGATCGCGTTGTAGAATTCGCCTTTGGCATCGAGCAGCCACTTCGGATAGCGAACGTCCTCGATCGTGGCGCCTGCGTGGCGCATGGCATCGAGCGCCGCCTCAACTGCCCAGTCGACGTCCTGATCCTGCCCGAGAAAATCGCGCGCGATGCCGATGCGCGCGCCTTTCAGCGCGTCGGTTTTCAGGAATTTCGTGTAGTCGCTCTCGAAATGCCCTTCGCTCTTCTTCGTTGCTGCATCCGCGGGATCGATGCCGGTCATTACGCCGAGCGCGACAGCGACGTCGTAGACGCTGCGCGCCATCGGACCGCCTGTGTCGAATGACAGAGCGAGCGGAATGATGCCGTCGCGGCTCAGCAGGCCATGGGTGGGCTTGAGCCCCACGATGCCATTTGCCGTGGAGGGGCCGCGGATTGAACCGCCGGTATCGGTGCCCAAACCGACCACCGCATAAGCGGCGGCAATCGACGCGCCGGTGCCGCCCGATGAACCAGAAGGCGTGCGCGTGAGGTCGTGAGGATTCAACGTCTGTCCGCCAAGCGAGCTGTGCGCGGCGCCGGAGGCAAACTCCGAGAGATTGGCCTTCGCGAGGATGATCGCTCCCGCGTTTCGCAGCTTCTTCACCACAAACGCATCGTCGGGCGGGATCGATCCTTCGAGCATCAGCGATCCGCCGGTAGTGGGCATGTCCGCCGTGTCGTAGTTGTCCTTGAGGATGACAGGAATGCCGTGAAGCGGCGAACGCGGTCCCTTGCTCTTGCGCTCGGTGTCGAGCGCGCGCGCGACGTCGAGCGCCTTGGGGTTGACCGTGATCAACGCGCGAATGGATGGTCCTCTGCGATCGTAGGCCTGAATACGAGCGAGGAACATCTGCACCAGCTTTTCAGAACTGAGCGTGCCTGCTTTGAACGCCTGATTCAGATCGGCCACGGTCGCCGAATCGAGATCGGTCGTTTTGCCGGCAGAGACGGGGACGAGTGTTGTCGCGACGAATGCCGCAACGACGGCGACGAGGCGTAGGGCTGTGATCATGTGGCGCAATTTACACCACGAGGCGGCCGGACGTGCGGCTCCAGCGCGCTTAGGCGCCGCTAAAGCAGCGCCACTACACGTCGCGCCGGTGAGCTACCGCGTGGTGGCGGAGCTTCCGCCTCCGCTAAGCTTCGGCGAGACTCGCCGGAGCTCGCGCGGGTCTCGGAAGCGAGCGAAGGCGGTCAGCCCCGCCGGCGCCTACAACCCGAAAAAAGCGAGTCCTGCGTAACTTTCGAGTGCCTTCTGATGCGGCCGAGCGAGCGCCTTGTTCTTCTCCGACCCTTGTGGCCCGAACGGCATTGTCGTGACGGGCGCTTGGACGTCCTTGCCGTTTCGAATGGCATCGATGATCTGTGCGACGTCGAACTCAGTGAGGGGCATTCCAATGGCCATGTACGCGGAGTGGCGGACCCAACGGTATTCATCGAGTGAGAATCCCGCCGAGTTCAGCGCGTCGATCTGAGTCTGCTTGGCTTCGACATAAAGCGCGGCGAGGTCCCGGTAGGCCTGCACGAGTTGCGGCAAGTCGAGCGCCGTCGCCTCTTTCTTCGCCAGGAAGGTTTTGTACTTTTGCTCGAACTCCTTTGCGCGCTCTCCGAGCTTCGCGCGTACAGCCTGGTGCACGCTCAGCATTCGCTGAATCTGCGAGTCGGTGAACTCGCCTGACTGTGGTGGTGTAAAGGACGACTGATTGCGAACGCTGCGCTCGATGGCGGGCACTTTGGTGAGCTCGCCGAAGTCCGCGACAGTCGATCGCACCTTCTGGTAGACGATGTAAGTTGCGACACTGGCGCCGACGGCGATGAGTGCGAGCACAACGAGGCAGCCGATGACGAGCTTCTTCATGCGCCGCCAATTCTACCCGCGCGCAACCTGGAACAGATCTCGCGATTTCACGACTCGGTGAGTTGAAGATGCGGGGATTTACAGGATTCGCTGGCGTACGCGAACGGCGGCATTCGCCTCCGCGAACTGAGCGAGATAATCGAATCCGGGCCTCGCGTGAAATGAACTACCCGCGCAACTTGGCGGTGCGCCCCTTGATGGTCGCCGCCAGCGATCGCAAGCGATCGGCGTCGCGATCGCGCGCGGCCGCGGCATCTTTCTCCAGATCGTTGGCAAGCGTATCGAGTTGATCGATTGCCGCACGCGACGGATGGTCGCCTTCCGCTCGGTCGAGCGCCGTCTTGAGAGCGGTCGCGCGCGCGGGCGCGATGGCTTTGCTGCGCGTGAGCTGGTCCAGATACGCCCGCGCGACGATGAAGTTTGCCGGCCACGTGACGCGCGGCTGCTCCTGCGCGTTGAACTCGGTGTAGCGCACGAGCGTCGCCGCGTCGATCTCGTTCTTGGTCAGGTAATCACTTGGCGTCAACTCGAAAATGTCGATGCCGCGAGCGATCTCCGACCCATAAATGTGGCCGTTGTACCAATAAGCCGACCAGTAGCCGCCGGTGTAGAGGTCCTTTGCGCTGATCGGGCCGCGATCGAAATACGCGACCTCGAAAGGGTGCGCCGAGTCGCTGAAATCAAAGACCGAGACGCCTCCCTGATACCACGCCTGCACCATGATGTCGCGCCCCGGCACCGGGACGATCGAGCCGTTGTGCGCGACGCAGTTCTCCTGCTCGGTTTGCGGCGCCGGAATCTTGAAATAGCCGCCGAAGCGCAGCTTCTTGTCGACGATATCGAAGACGGCGTCGGCTCCCCACGTCGGGGGATCGGTCGCGCGGCACCGAGGCCGCGTGCCGCCGCCCCACTCGTCCGTGAAGATCACCTTCGTGCCGTCGTTGTTGAACGTCGCCGAATGCCAGTACGCGAAGTTCTTGTCCGACGCAAAGTCGAGACGTACCGGGTGCACTGGATCCGAGATATCGAGGAGCAGACCATTGCCTGCGCAGGCGCCGGCCGCCAACCCGATCTCGGGAAATACCGTGATGTCGTGGCACTGAGTGGTCGGGCGCGCCGCCGCACGCTCGTCGCCGGCGCTCAGAAGCGCGGCGATGTTGCCGGTGTTCAGGTCCGCAAAGATGCGCGGGCGATTGACGATCTCCGCTTTCTCCGGCGAAGCCAGCGGCACCTTGATCACATCGATGCTGTAAAGCGCGGTGTTGGGATCCTCTTTCGGATCGAGACCGGAGCAACCGGTGAGCTCTTCGCCAGACCGCACGCCTCCGGTGCCTGAGCCGTAGACGTAGATATTCGCTTTGTCCTTCGGATCGGTGACGAGCGTATGGGTATGCGAGCCGCGACAGGTCTGCACGGCGGCGACCTGCTTCGGCTTGTTCAGATCGGTGATGTCGAAAATGCGAACGCCTCGAAACCGTTCGGCGCTGACCGGCGCCTGCACACCCTGCGTGCCGCAATCGATGCGCCCGCGCGTCTGCTCGACCGACATGAACAGGAGATTGCCGTAGATCGAGACGTCGCCCTGGCCGCCGGGGCACACGACTGACGCGATGCGCTGCGGCTTTCTCGCGTTCTCGATGTCGTAGGTGTTGAACCCGGAGAAGTTGCCGATGAACATGTGCGTTCCGCTGAAGGCAAGGTCCGAGTTCGCGAAGTTCAACCCGCCGCCGCCCCCGCCTCCCGGCGGCGCGCCACGGCCCGGAGGCTGAGGCGTACCTTCTGCCGGCGGTGTCCCGCTTGGCGGCTGGGCCGCACCCGCCGCTGCCGGAGGAGCGCCCTCGGGCGTTGGTGCGCCACCGCGTCCGCCGCGCCCGGTGCTCTCCGGCGGCGTGGGCTCGCCGGCCGGCGATTTCGGATCGAAGAATCCTTCCGGCTTCGGCAGCGTGGCGACCAGCCGCATGTTCCGTGCGGCCTGGCCCGCATCAGAGAATCCCGGCTTCAAACCGACACGCGGATCGTTTGGCGCTTGCGGCGCCGGACGCTCCTGCGCGCTCGCCGCGATCATCACGGACAGGAGCACAGCGGACACACCCAGGAATCTCGTAACGACGGCTCTCATTTCTAACGCTCCTTCGGCAGTGCATTCAGCATTGCGGCCATGCGGTCGATTTCCATACGCTGATCGGCCACGACGTCGGACGCAAAGGCGTAGATGTCGGAATCCTGGCCGGCGCCCGGCGTCTTGAACAGATCGTCCACCATGATGAGCGCGCCGCCATGGTGCTTGATCATGCCCTGCAGGAACAGCCGATCGAACTCGGTGCCCTTCGCGGCTTCGAGACGCGCCATTTCCTCTGCGGTCAACATGCCCGGCATCATCATCCCGGTGTGATGCGCGTGCGGTCCCGGCACTTCCTGACCGCGCACCTCGAGCCAGCGCTGCATCATCTTGATCTCGTCCGCCTGCGAGAGCTCCATTCTGAGTCCGAGCTTCTTCATGTCGTCGCTGGCGGTGCGTGTCTTGAGCAGATTGACCATGTCGATGGCCTGCAGGTGGTGCGCGATCATGCCCTGCATGAACTTCACGTCGGCGTCGGTGTAGGTGGGCTGCGGGAGCGCGGCGGCGGTGCCTGGCGCAATCACGCGCGGCGCTTGCCCTGGCGCGCCAGGCTGAACGATCGGCGCCGATCCCCCGCCGGCCGGCGCAGACGGAGCGGGAGGCGTTGTCGCAACTCGCGGCGCAGAGGCGTTGCCACCCGTGCGGCACGACGCGCCAACGATGATGAGCAGGAAGACGGCGAGGTGTCGGCGCATTAAAACACAGCCTCACGAGGCAAGTCAGACTCGCTTAGCATCGGCGCCCAGCGAGCAAACAACTAACTTTGACTCTCGGGCAGTTCCCTGTCAAGGAGCGTCAGTGTTGCTTAGCCATCTGCTCCAGCGCAGCGTGAAGGGCGGTCTTCGCGATCTCGTTCAGCTGTTCGTAGTCCGGATAAACTGCCCGTGCCGCGTCGGCGATGGGCAGGCCTTGACGAACCGTATCGACCGCTCGTTGAACGTGCGCATCGCTGAAGGTCAGAGTGAACGGCTCGTTGATCCTGATGTTGACGACGACGTTATCGAGATCAACCACCGCGTTCGAGACAGCAGGCGTCGGGTTCAGATTGACGTTCCAGGTGGAGGATGCCGGCGCATCGGGCGTTCGCCTGGCCAGTAAACGGAAGGCGATGAGCGCGACGATGGCAAACACCGTGACGAACACGAGGGCGAGTAGCGGCGCAACTGAGTGAATGCCGGTCTGTGCCAATGGACTTCGCGCATCATAGCCGAGCTGGGTGCGAGGCATCGGAAAGGGTGGTAATGTCTGCCGTACACAGTCGAACGGGGGTGCCCATGCCACACCTTCACGGGGTCGATCGTCGCGCGTTTCTGAAAAACGCCGGTCTCACTGCCGTCGCCGGCGCCATTGCGGGAGGGACGCCGGCGGCAGCCGCGGCGGCGAGCGCGGCCCTCGCGCCGCCCACTGGGAAGTACGATTTCGATACCGTTTACAACCGGGTCGGCACGAACTCGGTGAAATGGGATCGGCAGATCGCCGCCTACGGCAAGGGCAGCATCGCCGTCGGGATGGGCGTCGCGGACATGGATTTCCGCGTGGCGCCGGCTGTCACCAAAGCGTTGACGGATCGGATGCAGCATGAAAACTGGGGCTATCTCGACACGCCGCGGCCCTTCGTCGAAACGGTCGTCGCGTGGAACAAGCGCCGCTATGGCCTGAATGTCGATCCCGGTTCAGTCGTCATGGCAACAGGCGTTCACCCGGGTCTTGTTTCGGCGCTCCAGACGTTTTCGCCGCGAGGCAGCAAGGTCCTCCTGTTGACGCCGACGTACGACGGTTTCTACAGCGACATTTCTTTTGTCGGCTGCAAGCCCGAAGAAAGCCTGCTCAGGCTCGTCGAGGGCCGCTACTCGATCGACTTCGACGACTTCGAGCGTCGGATCAGCCACGATACCAACACCTTCATTCTGTGCAATCCACAGAACCCGACAGGCAATTGCTGGTCGGCTGAGGATCTGACGAAGCTCGGCGAGATCTGTCTCAAGCGGCGCGTCGTGGTGCTCGCCGACGAGATCCACTGCGACTTCGTCACAAGCGGCCACAAGTACACGCCGTTCAGCAGCCTTCCAGACAAGGACATCGTCAACAACTCCATTACGTTCAAGGCGGCGAGCAAATCGTTCGGTCTCGCGGCGTGGAAGTGCGGCTGGTACTTCTCGGATAACGCGGACTACATGGCGCGAATCAAAACCAATCACCGGGCGGATCTGACGACGATGGGCCTGATTGCGAGCCAGGGCGCGTATACCGACGGCGAAGAGTGGCTGAATCAGGTGGTGACCTACATCGAGGGCAATCACGAATTCGTCCAGAAGTTCATCAAAGACAACATCCCGCTCATCAAGTACGTCAAGCCGCAGGGCACGTATCTCGCCTGGCTGGACGTGAGTGCGCTGAGCGCGCGGATTGGCGTGAAAGCCATGGCTGAAGAGGCGAATCGCAGGAATGCGTCAGGCGCGCCCGCGACGGCCGAGAGCATGATGGAGCAGTGGTTCGTGAAGAACGCAAAGGTCCACATGAACCGCGGCTCCGCGTACGGCCGTGGCGGCGAAGGCCACATGCGCATGAACATCGCGACCTCGCGGAAGCTCGTGGAGCTGGCGCTGACGAATATTGCGGATGCGTTGCGGAAGACTTAAGGAACTAAGAACGAAGAACCAAGAACGAAGAACAAAAACCAGAAAATGACGGCCAAGATGATCTGCGGGGTCTCGATAGCCGCGCTCATCCTCTTGACTGCGGCGGCACCGGTTCGTGCCGAGGTCGTTCGCATCGACGTGAAGTCCCGTGCGGACGTGCTCGCGGGCAAATCGTTCGGCAGCGCCGGCCCATGCGAGAAATTGTCCGGCGCCATTTCCTTTGCCGTCGATCCGGTAAACGACGTCAATCAAATCATCACGGACATCGGCAAGGCGCCCAGGAATGCGGCCGGCAAAGTGGAGTTCTCGTCCGACTTCTACCTGATTCGGCCGAAGGACGTGACGCGGGGCAACGGCACGGTCTTGTACGAAGTGTCGAACCGCGGCGGCAAGGGAATGCTCGGTTTCTTCAACCGCGCAGCCGGCAGCCTCGATCCTCAGACGGCGGAGCAGTTGGGCGACGGCTTTCTGCTCGAGCAAGGCTTCACGCTCCTGTGGGTCGGTTGGCAATTCGATCCACCGATGCGCGAAGGGCTCGTTCGCGTGCACGCGCCTATCGCACGCGAGGCTGACGGCCGTCCGATCCGCGGCCTCGTTCGAAGCGATTTCGTCGTTACCGAAACTGTCAAGCAGGCTTCGCTGGCCGACCGCGATCATCTCGCCTATGCCGTCGCCGATCCGGCGGATCCGGCCACTGTTCTGACGGTGCGCGACTCTGTTGAAGGGGCGCGCCGCACGATCCCGCGCGATCAATGGCAGTTCACCGAGGACGGCAAAGCCGTCCGGATGGCGGCGGGATTCGAGCCGAAAAAGATCTATGAGGTCGTGTACTCGTCTCAGGATCCACCCCTCGTCGGCGTCGGTCCTGCCGCGATCCGCGACGCGATTTCGCGACTCAAGTACGGAGCCGCGAGCGAGCTTGGCCTTCCGTCCGGCGCCATCAGGCGCGCGATCGCGTTTGGGATCTCCCAGAGCGGCCGTTTTCTGCGGACTTATCTCTATTACGGCTTCAACGAGGACGAGTCGCACCGCACGGTCTTCGACGGCGTGATGGCGCACGTCGCGGGCGCCGGGCGCGGCAGTTTCAATCATCGATTCGCGCAGCCGTCGCGCGATGGCCACCCGTACCTCAACTTCTTCTATCCGACCGACATCTTCCCCTTCACGGACGAAGAGCAGCGTGATCCGGAAACCGGCGTGGTAGACGGCCTGCTGTCGCACGCGAAGAAGCCGCAGTTTCAGCCGCGTGTGTTCTACACGAACACCTCCTACGAATACTGGGGCCGCGCAGCGTCGTTAATTCACACCACGATCGACGGCTTGCACGACGCACCGCTGCCGGACAACGTGCGCGTGTATCACCTCGCGGCCGGTCAGCACGGCGTGGCGGGCTTTCCGCCGTCGCGGACGATCGGTCAGCAGATGAACAACCCGCTTGATTACCGTTGGGCGATGCGTGCGTTGCTCGTCTCGATGAACCGCTGGATTACCGACGGGGCTACCCCGCCGCCGAGCGCGTATCCACGAATCGATCAGGGCACGCTCGTGGCGCCGGATCGCCTGAAGTTCCCGAAGCTCCCCGGTGTGAGAGTGCCGACCACGCCGCACAAAGCGTATCGCGCCGACTACGGGCCGGATTTCGTCACCAAAGGGATCGTGTCGAAGGAACCACCAGCGATCGGCTCTGCGTTTCCGATCCTGGTGCCGCAGGTCGACGCCGACGGCAATGAGCTCGCGGGCATCCGCGTCCCCGAGCTCGCGATGCCGGTCGCCACGTACGCAGGCTGGAATCTGTTCAACGAGCGGTCGGGCCCCGCCGACGTGGTCTCCAGCATGCAGGGCTCGTTCATGCCGTTCCCCGGCACGCGCGCCGCTCGCACGCAAACAGCCGATCCACGCAGATCGATAGAGGAGCGCTACGCGAGTCGAGAGGGGTATCTCGCATCAGTACGGACCGCGGCGCAGGAGCTCGTCGCCAAAGGGTATCTCCTACGGGACGATGTGCCGCGCGTTGTGGAGCAGGCGGGCACGCGGTGGGATTACGTGGTGGCGGGCGATCGCACGAGATAGCCCGGCTAAAGGATTTTGAGCTCAGGCCAATCGAGCGCGTAACCGAGCGCGCGTCTCACCTCGCGTTCTCGGGAGTGGGACAAGCGACCGATCCGTTCCCCAAGTGCGGCTTTCGGAACGACATGAACGTTGTCGAGATTGATCACCGATTGGCGCGCGAGGCCTTCTCCTTTCCCGATCTTCACCTCCTCAGGAATCTCGCGGATCGTCGAGGTCACCTCGGCCACCACGATTTTATTGAGATATCCGTAGGCCGCCGCGCGTGTGAGCAGAAGTACGGGCCGCCGCCCTATCGGGGCCGGCAGCTTCGCCCAGCGGAGCTCGTACTGCGTCATCGCGGCTTGCCGCGGCGGGAACGCCGCGACGGCTCCCAGACAGACGCATCAAAATAGGCGTCCGCATCCGCATCAGGATGCCGCCGATAGGCCTCCGCCGTTGCCCGTTCCTCGACCTCCCAAAGTGCGCGGCGGATGGCATGGCGGATGAACTCCGACCGCTGACGGCTGCGCGCCGGCGCCACCTCCTCCAGCCTGGCGGCCACGTCGTCTTCGAGCTCGATCAGCACCGATTTCATACAGGCCATTATATAGACATCTATGTACTTGTGTCCCTCGACGGCGTCTCACGTCACCGCACCTGCACGTTGGGAAATCGTGACATCAGAGCCTCTCGTCTTTCGTCTCGTGCGTCGCGATGAGCCCCACCAGCGACAAGACGGTGGCGACGCACAGGTAATACCCCACGTACTGCAAACCGTAGGTCGTCGCGAGGTACGTCGCTGCGTACGGCGCGAGGGAGGCGCCGAAGATCCCCGCGAGGTTGTAGGTCAGCGAGTTGCCTGAATAGCGCACGGCCGTCGGAAAGAGCTCCGAAAGCACGGTTCCGAGCGGCCCGTACACGAGTCCCACCAGCGACATTCCCAGCACCATCATCAGCGTTGCACCGGCCGTGCCGGCCTCGAAGAGAGGCCCCATGACGAGGCCGTACACGAAGACTGCCACGTGCACCTGGATCATCATGCGGCGCCGGCCACGCTCGGCCAGGCGCGCGCCGATAGGAATCGTCAACGCAAAAAAGGAGATCCCGAACAACTGGATGATCAAGAACTGTTCGCGGCTGTAGCCGCGCGCCGTCGTCCCCCACGACAGCGCGAACACCGTCATCAAATAGAAGATCAGGAACGCGGTGACTGCGATCAAAATGCCCATCACAAGCGTCTTCGAGTGCTCGCGGAGCAGCGACACCAGCGGCACCTTCACCCGCTCGTGGCGCGCGGCCAGATCGCGAAACACCGGCGTTTCGGCGATCGTCAACCGGACGTAGAGACCGAGCAGCACCAGCACCGCGCTCGCGAGAAACGGAATGCGCCAGCCGTAGACGAAGAACTGATCGTCGGTGAGCCACGCCGACAAGGCGAGGAACACGCCGTTCGAGAAGAAGAAGCCAATCGGCGCGCCAAGCTGCGGGAACATTCCGTACCACGCACGTTTTCCGGGCGGCGCGTTCTCCACCGCGAGGAGCATGGCGCCGCCCCACTCGCCGCCGAGTCCGAGTCCCTGCCCGAAACGGCAGATCGCGAGCAGCAGCGGCGCGGCAATTCCAATGGAAGCGTACGTCGGCAGCATGCCGATCGTCACCGTCGACACACCCATCGTCAGCAGTGCCGCCACCAGCGTGGTCTTGCGGCCGACGCGGTCTCCGAAGTGGCCGAAGAGCGCCGACCCGATGGGTCTCGCGAGAAACGCAATCGCAAACGTTGCAAGCGACGCGAGTCGCGCCGACGCGGCGTCCGACGACGGAAAGAACAGATTGGGGAATACGAGGACGGCCGCCGTCGCGTAGATGTAGAAATCGAAAAACTCGATCGTCGTACCGATCATGCTCGCGAACAGCACCTGGCGTGGAGTGTTGGCCATTGCAGATGGTGAGATTGTAGATTGAGTCGCGGCTTTGGATTGACGATCGCCGATTAGATTGACCGATCGATGAATCACACCTCGCGCGAGTTTCAGTTCGCGATCTGCAATCCATCGTCAATCCGCAATGTCACGATCGGGAATTCTTCTATTCGTGCCGCAGCGCAACGACCGGATCCAGTTGAGTCGCGCGGCGCGCGGGCCAAAGACACGCGGTGAGTGCGACGGTCCCGAGTAGCAGTGCAATCGTTGCGATTGTTGCCGGGTCCCGGCCGCTCGTTTGAATCAGCAAGTTGGAGCTTTCGAAAATCTTCCCGACGCCCAGCGCGCCGGCCACGCCGAGCGTGAGGCCGACGGCGAGGTGGAAGAAGGCGCGGCGGAGGAACAGCCACATCACCTGCTTCGACTCGGCGCCAAGCGCCGTGCGCACGCCAATCTCCTGCGTCCGCTGCGTGACCGAGTAGGCGGTCACCGCGTAGAGTCCCACCGCGGAGAGAATGAGAGCAATCATCGCGAAGATGGCGAACATCGTGCCGAAGATGCGGAACGGCCACCGTTGCCGCGCCAGGCTCTCATCCATCGTCCGAATGCCAAATAGCGGCAAGTCGGGATCGATGGCCCGCACCTCTTCGCGGAGCAGCGATGTCATGGCGGCCGGATCGCCTTCGCTGCGCGCCAACATCATCATGAACCCTCGCGGATCGGATCTGAACGGCAGATACGCGATCGGGTCTGTCTCGGCCTGCTCGAAATTTCGCTGGCGGAGGTTGGGCGCAATGCCGACGATGGTGGCTGTCAGCGACGTCGGGATGCCGCCTTGAGGCGGTGCCCCACCCGCCAGATCGATGCTGAGCACGATGCGGCGACCGATTGGATCCTCGTTGGCGAAGTGCATCTGGGCGAAGCGGGCGTTGATGATGGCGCTCTCCTGACCCGGTGTGCCGTCCAGCTCGGTGAATGCCCGGCCGCGGATCAGCCGCAGACCCATAGTGTCGAAGTACCGCGGATCGACCGTGAGCATCGTCACCATTGGCGGCTGCTCGCCTGAGGCGAGCGGCCGGCCGTCGATGGCAAGACGACGGGAGAAGCCCCCTTGCAGCGGCGCATTGCTGGTCACGGTGACCGCACGGAATTTGCCGCTTGCGCTCAACCGCTCCTGCAGCCGCTGATAGAACGCAAGGCGCTGCTCGATGGCGGGATACTTTCGCTCCGGCAGCGCCAGCGACATCGTCAGCAGCCGGGACGTGTCGATGCCGAGATCCAGCCGGTAGAGCGTCAAAAAGTTGCGCATCATGAAGCCGGCGCCGGCAAGCAGCGCGAGCGTCAGCGCAAGCTCTGTGATGATCAGCACGCCGCTCCATCGGCGCACACGCATCCCCGCCGATCCCGAGCGTCCGCCCTCTTTCAGGATCTCGTTGACATCGGTCTTCGACACGTGCAGCGCCGGCGCGAGGCCGAAGAGCACGCCGGTGCCGAGACAGATCGCCGCCAGGTATGCGAAGACCCGGCCGTCCATTGTGAATTGAATCCAATACGGCTTGCCGACGTCCTGCGTCGCGGCGTCGAACAGACGGATGCCGATCGTCGACAGGGCAAGCCCGAGCACCCCGCTGATGATCGCAAGCAGGAGGCTCTCAATCAGCAGTTGCCGAACGATCCGCCAACGAGTGGCGCCGAGCGACACGCGCACCGAGATCTCACGCGATCGGTTCGCGGATCTGGCGAGGAGCAGGTTTGCGACGTTGGCGCACGCGATCAACAGAACGAAAGCGACGGCGCCCATCAACGAGAGAAATATCGCCTTGATGGGTCCGCCGTTGGCGCGCTCGTTGAAGGTCTGCACCTTTGGCTGGATGTTCTTGTTGGTGTCCTGATACTCCTGTGCGAGCCGACTTCCGATAGCCAACATTTCCGCTTTCGCCTGCGCGGGCGAGACATTGGCCGCGAGGCGGCCAAAGACCTCGAGTCCGCGCGAGTTGCGAGGCTGTTTCTCGAGACCGGGCATGAGAGCGAGCGGCTGCCACAGGTCGGCGTTCTGCGGGAACTTGAACCCGTCCGGCATCACGCCGATGACGACCGACGGCATCTCGTTGATCTTGATGGTTCGACCGATGATGGCGGGATCGCTGCCGTAGCGGGTCTTCCACATGCCGCTGCCGAGCAGGACGACGGCCGTGGCGCCGGGACGATCGTCTTCGGGCAGAAAATCGCGGCCGATGATCGGAGACTGACCGATCAATTTGAAAGAATTCGCGGACAGCAAGGTCCCGGAGAACCGTTCGGCTGCGTGTCCTTCATCGCTGACGTTCACCGTGTTCCCGGTATAGGCGGCAAGCGTCGTGAACGATTTCGTGGCCGCGCTCCAATCCTTGAAGTCGAGATAGGAAGTCCCCATGTTGCGGTCGCGCACAGGATCGTACGAGCTGAGCGCCATGATCTGATCGGGATCGTTGAACGGCAGGCCGCGGATCAAGACCGCGTTGACAAACGTGAAGACCGTCGCGTTGACGCCGATGCCGAGCGCCAGCGCAACGGTCGCAACCAGCGTGAACCATTTGTTCTTGACGAGCAGGCGAATGGCGAAATGAACGTCCTGCCACAATCCCATCGCGGTGTCCTCGAAGGCGGATCGCGGGACTAAAGTCCCGCGCTACGTACGTTCGGAGTGGGCCCGTAGCGCGGGACTTCAGTCCCGCCGAAACAAAGGCGTTAGACACTCATTACGGATGAATGGGGTCGATGGTTCACAAGATCCGTGTGGCGGGTCGGGGCGAGCCCGGGCGCTATACTGCGCGGATGTGCTCAGCGCGCGTTGGCGTGCCGCTTGTAGCGGCGGTCGTTTTGCTCGCGACGGCTCTGGGAGCCGCCGGGAATCCCGATTGGTCGCGTTTTCGAGGACCGAACGGCTCCGGCATTTCCTCGGCGACCGGCGTTCCAACAGACTTTGGCCCTCAGAAGAACCTTGTCTGGCGGCTGCCGCTGCCGCCGGGCCATTCCTCCCCGATCTTGCATGGCGCCCACGTTTACTTGACGGCGTTTCGCGGCGACGCGCTCGTGACGCTCGCGATCGATCGGGTGCAGGGCCGGATCATCTGGGAGCGCGGCGCGCCGCAAGTCAAGACGAAGGTGATCGACAAACGCAATAACCCCGCGTCACCAAGCCCTGCAGTCGAAGACAACGCCATCTACGTGTTCTTTCCCGATTACGGGCTCATTGCGTATGGCGCGTCGGGCAACGAGCGCTGGAAGATGCCGCTCGGGCCGTTCACCAACATCTACGGCATGGGTGCCTCGCCGGTCATCGTCGGCGATCTCGTCGTCCTCGCATGCGATCAGAGCATCGGGTCGTACGTGATGGGCGTCAACAAACGCACGGGTGTCGTGCAATGGAAGGTCGAGCGGCCCGAAGCCAAGAGCGGGCACTCGACGCCGATCGTCTGGCGCGGAGCGGACGGCAGGGATCAAATCGTGATTGCCGGATCGTTCCTGCTCACGTCCTACGACGCCTCCACCGGTCGAAAGCTGTGGTGGGTGGGCGGATTGTCGTTCGAGATGAAATCGACGCCGGTCATTGGCGGCGACACGATTTACGTCAACGGCTACGGCGCGCCAATCAACGACCCGGGCAACAAGATCCGAGTGCCCCCGGCCGACGAAGTGTGGAAAACCGCGGATGCGGATGGCAATGGGTTGCTCTCGAAAGCCGAGTTCCCGAAATTGACGCCGGCATTCTGGTTCGAGGTTGCGGACCTCGACGTGAGCGGCTCACTGAGCCAGGACGAGTGGGCGTACTACCGCGCGGCGATCGATTCCGAGAACGGCATGCTCGCCATCCGGCTCGGCGGCTCTGGCGACATGAGCGACACTGCGGTTCGCTGGAAATATCAACGGAGCGTTCCGCAGTTGCCTTCGCCGCTTCTTTATGGCGGCATCCTCTACATGGTGAACGACAACGGCATTGTCACGATGCTCGACCCGAACACGGGCGCGCTCATCAAGCAGGGACGTCTTACCGGTGCGCCGGGTCCCGTTTTCGCGTCACCCATTGCGGCAGACGGCAACGTGTTCTTCACGACCGAGGCCGGCGCAGTCGTCGTCGTCGCGCCGGATCGAGATCTCACGGTCAAGATGGTGAACGATCTCGGCGAGGACACGTACGCGACGCCCGCGTTTGCCGACGGACGTCTCTACGTCCGCACGACGCAGGCGCTGTACGCGTTTGGAGCCGCATCACCGCAATGAGGGACGGCCATCACCAACGAGCATTCGAATCGTTCCATCACGCTTGTTCAGCAGTAACAGCTGACCGTCGGGCCCTGTCGCAAAGCGAAGATCCGCGCGTGTCGCCGGCGGCTTGCCTTGGGCCGCATTCTTCGCCTGAATCAATTGCAGCAACGTCTTCGCCGTGCCGTTGTCGTTGAACAGAATCCGTCGAATCGCATCCTGCCCGCCGTTTGGAAGCTTGTCGGCGTGCACGTAGAACACCTCGCCGCTTGGATTGTCGCCGAAGATCAGAAGGTCCTTGAACTGCGGGATGCGATTCTGACGATAGACCCATCCGCCCGTAGCGGCGGAGCTTGATTGAAGCAACGGATCCGCCTGTCCGTATTCGACGACGGGATACGTGACCTTGGCGTCGCCCCGCGGATTATCGAGACTCACCTCGCGGCCGTTGACGAACTTGAAGCTGCCTTCCCACACGTTCCAACCGAGATTGGCCCCAGCCGTCACCGGACTGATCTCTTCAACGGTCCCCTGGCCAATATCGGCCATGAACATCTGGCGCGTTTTCGAGTCCCAGAAGAAACGCTGCGGGTTGCGCACACCGTATGCGTAGATCTCGCCGAGCGTCTTGTCGTTGCCGTGCTTCACGAACGGATTGCTCGTGGGAACGCCGTACTTGCCGTTGGCGCTGTTCGTGCCGAACGGATCGAGGCGCAGGATCTTCCCGAAGGGCGAGCTGAGATTCTGCGCGAGCTTCATCGGATCGCCGCCGCTGCCGCCGTCGGCAAATCCCATGTAGAGCAGCCCGAAATCGGCATCGCGCTCCGCCGCGAGCGGATTGAACGTCAAGTGCCCGCCGTTGTGATTCGGAAACGGCTGCTCGATTCGAAGGAGCTCGCGCGGCGCGGCGCCATCATAGGTATCGGCCGCGGGGTTTTTGGCCGTCCATTCGAGCAGCACCGTGTGATGCGTCTTGTTGCCGCCGCCCGGCACGAAATCCGGTGTCGCCGTCGTGTTGGTGGTGTCGGTGACGGTGTAGAACTTTCCGAACCCGCGCGCACCGCGTCGGTTGAACTGCGGGTGAAACGCGAAGCTCTGAAAGCCGCGTTCCGCGCCTTGCGACTGCACGCCGACGTTCCAGGCCGCAGCGTTGATATCGAGGTACGGCTTGACGGTTTTCCCGTCGTAACTGACGCTGTACAATGGCCCGCGCATGTCGTTGACGAACATCCGCCGCGTCCCCGGCTCGTCGACGAGCAGCATCATCCGCGCGGCCTGACCATCGATGTCGGGGATCGACGCGAATTCGGTGAAGCTGACACGAATCACGCCGTCTGTGGCCGGAATCGGCGTCGGAAACGGGTCGCTGGTCGTCTGAGCGATTTGTGCGAGCGCGGCTGCGACGACAAGCAGCCCGGCTGCGGCGCCACGAATTACGTACATGTCCGGCAGACTAGATTGGAGAATGCCGACGAGTCAACCGTGGCCGCTAGGTGAGGCCGTGAGCCGTCACGGCGCCGCCTCACATCAATGGGAGTGATCGACGCATGCGCGTGGCGATTGTCGGTGGACCTGGAGTGGGGAAGAGCACGCTCGTCCGGCAGCTCGGCGATCTCTATCACCACGGATCGTACGGCGAAGGCGAGAAGGGGGTCTGGGATCCCCGCGTCCTCGAAGACATCGAAGCGGGCCGGAACGCCGTCGGCGTCACCGCGTACTTTGCCGCGCTCTACGACGCCAATTACCGCGACGCAGCCGACCACGATCGGCCGGACAAGGTCATTTTTTTCGAAGGCGCCCGCATTACGCTCGAAGCGCACATGGCCGAGTATCCTGCCGAGCAGCATGCCGCGCTTCGCGAGGTGCTTTCAGTCGGAGACGCATGGAGTCCAGACCGCGTCATCGTCCTCACCTCGAGCAGCGACACCATCGAGAAGCACATCAGGCTCCGTCATCGATCGCACGAAGGCATCGAGAACATGGTGCGTCGCTTTCGCCTGATCGACGACGAGTTCCGCCGGCTCGCGCCGCGGTATCCCAACACGATCGTGGTCGATCGTGACGGACTGGAGTTTCACGAACGTGCCGGCCTCGAGGCGATTATCGCAGCCGCGCGGCTGCCGATGTTCCGCGAGATTCCGTACGAACGATTGGCATAACGCCGGCTCGGATAATCGCGTCCTTCTATCGATCCGAGCTCTTCGGCAAATCAATCGCCGGATTGCGGTCGAAGAAGTTGTGCGGCCGCAGCTTGAACGAGTGCCAAATCGTCGGCATCACCGGAAGATCTTCCGCACGCGTCAAGTGATGCATGCCGATGTTCACCCAGAGGACGATGTCCTGATTGCGAATCGGGCGGTCTCGCTCGGCCCAGACAGCGAGGCCGTCGGTTCCGCGGCTCTGAAAAGCGTATTCACCGCTGGCATACCGCTCGACAGGGGAGTACGGCGTCACCCACACGTCGTGCTGGAGGAATCGGGCGCGTTTGGCCGGCCAGTCCTGCGGATCCAACAGCAACTGCGCGTGGTTCGCCACCATGACCTCGTATGAGACCGGGTTTCCTACCTGATTCGTGCGGCCTTCGTTCACCACTCGGAGCTTTGCCGGCCCGGCGTGGCCATCTACCTGTGCGGCCTTCTCGGTTGAAGCAATCTCCGGCTGCACGATGTAGATGCTTCGTCTGGGTGAATCGGCCGGGAGCGTGATCGGCTTGTACACATCGCGATTGAAACTGTTGCTCGGCCCATCGATGTCGAGGTCCAGCCGGAAATTGAAGTAGTGGTCGTGATTGACCGCAACGAGGTTGGGCGCGACCAACGTGCCGTATCGTGTGTCGGCCGCCGCGGTGGCATCGCCCATTCGCCGCGACGGCACACCTTTCAGCGCATCGATTCCCGTCGCTCCGACTCGCACCTCGATCTCACCGGCATCGTTGAAGATCCAGTCGAACAAGTAGTCGTAATTGCCGATCGACGCTGCCATCCTGAGCACGAGCTCGACGTTTGAGCGACCCTCGTAGGTCTGATTGATGACCTCAGAGTGGCGCCAGATCGGATCGCCGCCGGCACGCTCGAAGATGCAGAGCGCGTCCGGAGTCGTGACCGGCTCGCCTTTGTCATCAGCAAAGACAGCAGGCATGAAGTGCGCCGTGGCGGGGCAGTCGACACCGGCTTTCAGCGGAGACGCCAACGCGCCGCCGCCGTACTCGCCGATGTCGAAGTACGTGCGTGAATACCAGCCATAATCCGCGTCCATGTATGGCACGAACATCTCGGACAGATACCCTTGATAGAGCACCGATCGGAGCTCTGATTGGTCCTGCCATCGCACGAGCGACACGACGGTGCCGACACGCGCGTCGATGCGCGCGTGAAATCGCCACCTGCCCCACGTGACCTGCTGCCCGTCGACGCGGAAATTCGCGCCGAGTGGCTGCGACAAGGCTGTTGGCTTTTTGGGATCGCGCAACCCGCCAACCGCCTTTTCCGTGTAGTTGTGATCTTCCTGGGCGATTGGCACGACACCATCGTCTCTGACGCTGAGCACCGTGCGCTGCCGGAGATCGACGAGGGCGTAGAGGCGTTCGATCGGCCAACCGAACAGGTTGGTTGTCGATCGACGCGTATCGAAGCACCCCACCTTCACCACGCGTTTGCCCTCGTGCTCAGGGATCGCGTAGTAGCCGGCAGAGAACGGAGCGCAAAAGATTTTGTCGAAGTCCGTGATGCCGCGCTTCTGGAGGCCGCTCCGGAACTCCGCGTTGGCAAGCACAAATTTCAAGCCTTCGATTTCAGACATGGTGATGGACGGTTCGGCGCCGGCGCGTTCGGTCACCGAAATCAGACGCCGGGCGCCGACATCGACGAGAATCTCGAAAACACCGTTCGCGGTCATCGCTAAGACGCGCGCCTGGCGCGCGAGAGGCTGTCCAGGCTGCCACGCGAGCACTTCGGCCTTCGATGGCTCGTTCAGGGTGATGGACGGGAAGAGAGCCCCGGCGACACGCGAGTCGGCCTTCGCCGTCTCTGTTGCCACACGGATTTCATCGGCCGTGAGCGCATCGA
>WNGA01001761.1_pt1 | contig 36611 bp, 43 predicted proteins | sample 5400061 | NCBI WGS metagenome assembly WNGA01 (sample SAMN13153366, study PRJNA577476) | soil metagenome | isolation source: 100 cm soil or saprolite under grassland replicate 2 | place: USA:California | collected 2016-06-15
GTGAAGATGCCTAACTATTGAGTATGCTGATCAGCATCAGTGGTAGCTTTCGGAGTCGGTGGGGAACTTGCCCTGCTCGACTTCTTCGCGGTACCGGCGGAGGGCCTGGAGGGCGTCGGCTCTCAGGTGGGCATAGGGTTTGACGAACTTGGGCACGAACTGATCGAAGAGGCCCAGCAGATCATAGAGGACCAGCACCTGGCCGTCGCAGGAGGGGCCCGCGCCGATCCCGATGGTCGGGATCGCCAGCGCGTGGGTGATCGTCTTGGCCAGCTTGGCTGGCACGGCCTCCAACACCACCGCGAAGGCCCCGGCGGCTTCCAATGCTCGCGCGTCATTCAGCAAGACCTCCGCCTGATCCGCGGCCTTGCCCTGAACCTTATACCCGCCGTACTGATGGACCGATTGCGGCGTCATGCCCAAGTGGCCCATGACCGGGATGCCGAAACGGGTCATCGCCGCCACCCGATCCGCCACCGCCGCGCCGCCCTCCAGCTTCACGGCGGCGGCGCCGGCCTGCAGGAACCGGCCGGCGTTCCGTACCGCCTCTTCCACGCTGACCTGATAGGACAGGAACGGCATGTCGGCGATCACCAGCGCATGCTGCGCGGCCCCGGCCACCAGCCGGGTGTGGTAGAGCATGTCCTCCATCGTCACGGACAACGTGTCCTTCTTGCCCTGGACCACCACCCCGAGCGAGTCTCCGACCAGCAACACCTCCATGCCGGCCTCTTCCGCGATCCGCGTGAACAGGGCGTCATAGGCGGTGACGACCACGATCTTGCGGCCTTCCGCCTTCCGTTTGCGAAAATCGGGAATGGTCATGCGAGTTCAGCCTTGTGAAGGATCTCCGGCAGGCGGTCTATTGCCTTGATGGCCATGATGTGGACGCCGTCGCAGTGCGCGCGCACGGCCTTGATCAGCCGCACCGCGATTTGAACGCCCACATCCAGCGCCCGCTCGTCGCCGGCTGCCCGCAGCTCTTCGATGATGGCCTGGGGCACGTCCACGCCAGGGATGTTGGCGTTCATAAACTCCGCCATCTTGGCGGACCGCAACACGAGAATCCCCGCCAGCACCCTTACCGGGAATTTCCGGACGGCCTTCATGAAGGCTTTGAACTTCTCCACGTCATAAAACGCCTGGGTCTGGAAGAACTTCGTGCCGGCGTTCACCTTCGCCTCGAACTTGGCCAGCATCGGCCCCGGCGGGTCCTGTTCCGGAGTGATGGCCGCGCCGATGTAGAGATCGGTCGCGCCTTGCAGTTTGTGGCCGGCAAGATCTTTCCCCTGGTTCAGCGCGTGAATGACCTGCATGATTCCGATGGAATCGAGATCGTACACGGGTTTGGCGTCCTTGTGGTCCCCGACGGTCGGATAGTCGCCGGTCAGGCAGAGAATGTTGCGGATGCCCAGGATATGCGCGGACAGCAGGTCGGACTGGATCGCCAGGCGATTGCGGTCGCGGCAGGTCACCTGCATGACCGGATCGTGCCCCATCTCGTAGAGCATGCGACAGACCGACAAGGAGCCGGCTCTTAAGATGGCCGCGGTGTTGTCGGTGACGTTCACGCCATGGACCTTGCCGAGCAAAGCCTTGGCGTTGTCCATGATGGGGGTGATGTCCGTGCCCTTCGGTGGGTTGTACTCCACCGTGGTGACGAACTCGCCCGACTCCAGGACCTCTCGTAATCTCCGCACGCCCATCCCTCACTGCGCTCCCGTTCTGGCGGGAGGGGGCCCCGCAGACGCCCCTCCCGCACCCACTTTCGACGCGAACCGCTGGGCAGATTCGAGGGTGTTCTGCAGGAGCATCGCAATCGTCATCGGCCCGACCCCGCCAGGGACCGGGGAAATCCACCCTGCCTTCCGGCTGACCGCCTCGAAATCCACGTCGCCGACGAACTTCCCGTCCGCCGTCCGATTCACCCCCACGTCCACGACGACTGCGCCTTCCCGCACCATGTCCGCCGTCACGAACTTGGCCTTGCCGATCGCCACGACCAGAATCTCGGCCTCGCGGCAGACGGCCGGCAGGTCCTTCGTCTTGGAGTGGCAGATCGTCACGGTGGCGTGCCGGTGGAGCAGCATCAAGGCCACCGGCTTCCCCACGATGTTGCTCCGACCCAGCACCACCGCCCGCTTGCCCGCGATCCCGACGCCCGTGGATTCGATCATCTTGATCACGCCCCGCGGAGTACAGGCTTCGAAGATCGGGGTGCCCTCTACGAGCCGGCCCATGTTGTAGGGATGGAAGCCGTCGGCGTCCTTCTCCGGCAAGACGGCGTTGAGAACGACCTGACTGTTGATCTGCTTGGGGAGCGGGAGCTGCACCAGAATCCCGTGGATCCGCGGATCGCGATTGACCTTGTCGATCAGCGCCAGCAGGTCGTCCTGGCTGGTCGAAGCCGGCAGCTTGTGGTCCGCGACATAGATCCCAACCGCTTCGCAGGCTTTCTGCTTATTCTTGACGTACAGGTGAGAGGCCGGATCGTCGCCAACCAGGATCGCCGCCAGGCCCGGTTTGATGCCGGTCCGCGCCAGAAGCGCCGCGGCGTCCTTGGCGATCTGGTCCCGGACAGCCTGTGAGAGCGCTTTCCCATCGATGATTTGTGCGGACATCACCATCCCTTTTCTGCTTGGTGACCAAGCAACATCATACGCGAGCCGCAGAATAACAAGGGCTCTTGTTGGGAGTCAAGGATCGTAGTAGAGTACGTGCGTGCCAGTGATTGCACGCATGAGCGAGCCCATCCTCGCGGCAGTCCTCTTCTCGATCCTCCCCGGCGGCGTTGCCTTCGCCCTGCAAGTGACCGGCCTGAAGGACCCCGCCGGCTTCATCGTGGACCCCGCGACGGGCAGCTACTTCATCTCGAATGAGAACGGCCAGCCGACCGAGCGCGACAACAACGGCTTCATCACCAAGCTGGACCCAGACGGCAAGATCAGCAAGCTGAAATTCATCGAAGGGGGGGCGGACGGCGTCACGCTCCACGCGCCCAAGGGCCTGGCCCTCATCGGCCGGACCCTCTATGTCTCCGACATCGATCAGGTCCGGCGCTTCCACGCCGACACCGGGCGCGCGCTCGGTGAGCTCGACCTGACTGCAGCCAAGGTGGATCATCTGACCGGGCTGGCCGCGGATGGTCATAGCACGCTCTACATCGCGGACGCCGGAGCGGACACGATCTTGAAAGTCGACACGCGCCGCAGTTCCAAACCCACGGTCCTCGTGAAGGATCCAGCCTTGGCGGGCCCCTACGGTCTGGCCGTCAATCCTGCGACGGGTGCGCTGGTTGTCGTCAGTTGGAACGCCGGCAAGATCCTGGAGGTCACCAAAGAGGGCACCGTGAAGGTCCTCTTCGCCAATTCCTTCTTCAGCAGCCGGTTCGGCAACCTGACGGGCGTGGACTTCGACGCGTTCGGCAACATGTACGTCTCGGACTTCTCCGAGGGCAAAGTCGTCCGTATCGATCCCGCTTTCCGCTTCCAGACCATCGCCGAATTCCTGACGACACCCGCGAGCCTGGGCATCGACCGGAAAAACCACCTGATCCTGGTCCCGTACCGCTCCGGGAACGTGGCGGAAATGAACGGCCTGGGTCGCGAACGCACCCGCTGAGGAGCAGCCGATGGCCGCCACGTGCGTCTATTGCCACGGAAGAAAGGGAAAGCGGAGTTGCCCTGCCTTGAACGGCCTGATCTGTTCGACCTGCTGCGGGGAGAACCGCCTCACGAAGATCGCCTGTCCGGCGGATTGTCCCTATCTCGAAGCCGGCACGGACTACCAGCGGCAGCGTGTCGGCGAGCTCTTCCGCCAGGACCGGCGGCGGGTGTACCGGGAGATCTTCGAGATCGGCGGGGAGAGGGCCACCGGGCTGTTCAACCTCATCGAGATCGTGTGCTTCAGCTACTTCCACAACAAACCGTCCGGGTTGGACGGCGAAGTGGTCGCGGCCTTGGAGTTCATCCGGCGGCTCTTGAGCCCCATCCACTTCCCGGCACCCACCGTGCCGGCGTTCTCCCAGTACCTGCACAAGGAGTTCAAGGCATTCCTAGAGAAGGAGAAAGTCGATCTAGAACAGGCCCAGCAGGTGGTGGATCTGGCCCTCACGCTCGTCAAAGACTTCTCGGGGACGGGGCTCCGTTCCAACCGATTCCTCACGGGGCTCATCGGCTGCCTGACGATGGACCATCCCGACGTGGTCGCGCATCTGAAGAAACAGGAGACGGACCAGCCGCGCATCGTGCTGGCGGAAGACAAGGATATTGCCGCGGCGGCGAAAGAGCAGGCCCTTCGCGAGAAGAGCCGCATCGTGATCCCCGGAGCGCACGCGCACGATCACGAGCACCACGGACACAAACATTCGTAGGGGCAGGCCTCTGTGCCTGCCCTAATGGACGGGCAACCACGGGGGGTTGCCCCTACTGCAGCGTCACCTTCCTCATCACGTCGCCCTCCTGGATCTTGGGCAACACGTCCAGGCCGTCCACGACCTGCCCGAAGACCGTGTACTTGCCGTCGAGGAACGGCTGCGGCTCCAGGCAGATATAGAACTGACTGTCGGCGCTGTCCGGATCGCGCAAGCGAGCCATGCCCACCGTCCCAGCGCCGTGCTTCTTCTCGTTGAACTCCGCCGGGATCGGCAGGCCGGATCCGCCCGTCCCGTTGCCCGCGGGATCCCCACCCTGGATGAGAAACTTCGGGACGACGCGGTGGAAGGTCAGGCCGTTGTAGAACCCCTTTTTGACGAGCTCCACGAATCGGGTGACGGTCCTGGGCGCCACGTCTGGATAGAGCTCGAGGGTGAGCTTCCCACGATCCGTTTCAATGATCACGTGCGGCGCCGGCCCTTTCCATGGAGCGATCGCCGATGCCGCACCGAGCTTGTCGGGGGAAACACCGGCTACCTCGGGCTGGGACGGACCAAGCAGGCCGGCCACGCACAGCAGGGAGGTCACCCAGACCTGCCGTCGTCGAGTCATGGCCTCCGCGTCCGCCGCGCTATTGGACGGGTTTGTCGACAATCGTGACGGTCATCTCGATCCGCTCGTTCGGCAGGTCGTTCTGGCCTCGCGGCGAATTGACGATCTTATCCGCCACGTCCATGCCCCGGATCACCTCGCCGAACACCGTGTACTGGCGGTCCAGAAAGGGCGAGTCCTTCACCACGATGAAGAACTGCGAACCGGCGCTGTCCGGGTTGTTGGATCGTGCCATGGACACGATCCCGCGGGTATGGGGCTTGGCGTTGAACTCCGCCTTGAGCTTGTGGCTAGGGCCGCCCATCCCGTACTCGCTCTTTTTGTTGGGGTCCTTCGTGTTGGGGTCCCCGCCCTGAATCATGAACCCCGGGATGACGCGGTGAAAGAGCGTCTTGTCGTAGAAGCCCGACTTCGCCAGCGTGATGAAGTTTTCGACATGCTTGGGGGCCAAGTCTGGAAAGAACTTGATCTCCATCTCGCCGAATTTGGTCTTGATGATCGCGTGCGGCTCCATTTTCCCTCCTTCTGCCGGCTTCTTGTCTTCAGCTCCGAAGACAGGCGTCGCCATTCCCGCTACCAGTAACGACAATATCAGGACTCCACGCTGGTACCACATGGCTTTTTCCTCCTAACCAGTCTTCACTTCCCGCAGTTTCTCAAGGGCGTGCTTGGCGGCCACCTGTTCGGCCTCCTTCTTGCTTCTGCCGACACCAACCCCATAGCGTTCGCCCCGGATCAGGATCTCCACCTCGAACAGTTTCTCATGGTCCGGCCCTGTCTCCCGGATCGTCCGGTAACGCGGGAGCATCTCGAACTCCCGCTGGCAGACCTCCTGGAGATCGGTCTTGAAGTCCCCCCTGGCGAGGAGCGACCGATCGCAGGAGGCCAGCTCCTCGCTGAACGCGGCCTTGACGCTCGCCGCCGCTGCGTCAAGCCCTCCATCCAGATACACCCCGGCGAAGACCGCTTCCAGCGCGTCCGCCAGGATGGATGGCTTGTTGTGCCCTTGCGTTTTCGTCTCGCCGCGCCCCAGACGGAGCAGCTCCCCGAGCCCGATCCGTCCGGCAACCCGCGCCAGGGTCTTCTCGCTCACAAGCCGAGCCCGGAGCTTCGAGAGCTCGCCCTCGGCGGCGTCCGGAAACGAGGACAATAAGTATTCGCTCACGACGAGGTCCAGAACGGCATCGCCGAGAAACTCCAGGCGCTCGTTATCGAGGTCGCCGGTCTCCTTCGCTTCGTTGAGGTAGGACTTGTGGGTCAGGGCTTCGATGAGCAGGCTGGACCGCCGGAACCTATATCCGAGCCGGCGTTGAATCTCATCCAGCCCGTCTGTCTGCATGAACGGTTATGCCGTGCAACGGGAGAAGATCAGGCAGGCGTTGACCCCGCCGAAGCCGAACGAGTTGGAGAGCACCGTGTGGACCTCGGCCCGGCGAGCGACATTGGGGACATAGTCCAGATCGCACTCGGGATCGGGCACCTCCTGATTGATGGTCGGTGGCAGTATCCCGCGGTGGATAGCCAGCACGCTGAAGACCGCCTCCACGCCGCCGGCCGCTCCCAGGAGGTGCCCCGTCATGGACTTCGTGGAGCTCACCGCCAGGCGGCGGGCGTGGTCGCCGAAGACCTGCTTGACAGCGCTGGTTTCGATGCGGTCGGCCATCGTCGAGGTGGCGTGCGCGTTCACGTAGCCGATCGCGTCCGGCGCCAGTGCGGCATCTTCCAACGCCCGCCGCATGCACCGGACCGCCCCGTGGCCATCTTCCGGCGGCGCGGTAATGTGGTAGGCATCGGCCGTCATGCCGTAGCCCACAATCTCAGCATAGATCCGGGCCCCTCGGCGGCGCGCCAATTCCAGTTCCTCCAGCACCAGCACGCCGGCACCTTCTCCGAGCACGAACCCGTCGCGCTCCTTGTCGAAGGGGCGGCTCGCCCGCTCCGGCTCGTCGTTGCGCGTCGAGAGCGCCCGGGCCGACGCGAAGCCTGCTACTCCCAGCGGCGTGATCGCGGCTTCCGCGCCGCCGGCGACCATGACATCCGCGTCTCCCCGCTCGATGAGCCGGAAGGCGTCGCCGATGCAGTGGTTACCGGTCGCGCAGGCCGTTACCGCGCAGGAGTTCGGTCCGCGGGCGCCGAGCCGCATCGACACCTGTCCCGAGGCAAGGTTGATGATGACCATCGGAATGAAGAACGGGGAGACGCGGTCAGGGCCCTTCTCCAGCAGCACCTTGTGAAACGCTTCGATGGCGGGCAGCCCGCCGATGCCGGACCCGATGTAGACCCCGACCCGGTCGGCGTTCTCCGGAGTGACTTTGAACCCGGCATCATCCACCGCCATCTGGCTTGCGCCAATGGCGTAATGGATGAAGGTGTCCATTTTCTTGATCTCTTTCTTCTCGATGTAGTCGGCAGGGTCGAAATCCGTGACCTCGCCCGCGATCTGGCAGGCGTGCCCCGACGGATCAAACTTGGTGATCCGCCGGATCCCCGACTTGCCAGCGCACAGGGCATTCCAGGTCTTCTCCACGCCCGTGCCGAGCGGCGTGATCAGACCCAAGCCCGTGACGACGACCCGTCTTTTGCGGATTTCCTTGCCCATCAGGCGCGTGCCGACCGTCCAGGGTATTAAATATTCTCTTTGATGAAGTCCACGGCGTCTTGCACGGTCAGGATCTTCTCGGCCTTCTCATCTGGAATCTCGATTTCAAAAGCTTCTTCAAAGGCCATCACCAGTTCGACCGTATCCAAGGAGTCCGCGCCGAGATCCTCCACGAACTTGGCGTCTGGGACCACATCATCCTCCTCGACACCCAACTGCTCGGCGATGATCTTCTTCACCCGCTCTTCTATGGCTGCCATAGATTTCGCCACCTCCCTACCCTCCCGTCAACAAGCAACTCACTGCGCGAGGCCGCTCAACGCCTCACACCATGATCATTCCGCCGTTCACGTGCAGCACGTGCCCCGTGATATACGCCGCCGCCGGGGAGACCAGAAACCGCACGGCCTCGGCCACATCGTTGGCCGTTCCGAGCCGGCCCAGCGGGATCTGCTTGAGCAGCGCTTCACGGACCTCTCCGCTCAGCTTATCGGTCATGGCCGTCTCGATGAATCCCGGCGCCACCGCGTTCACGGTAATCCCCCGGCTCGCGTACTCGCGGGCCACAGTCTTCGTAAGCCCGATCACGGCCGCCTTCGAGGCCGCATAATTGGCCTGCCCTGCGTTGCCCATGACGCCCACCACCGAGGCGATGTTCACCATGGCGCCGCTCCGCTGCTTGGTCATGGCCGGCAGGACGGCCTTGGTGCAATGGAACGTGCCCTTCAGGTTGACGTCCAGCACCGCGTTCCAGTCTTCTTCCTTCATGCGGAGCAGCAGGCTGTCCCGCGTGATGCCCGCATTGTTCACCAGGATGTCGATGCGGCCGAGTTCGGTGAGCACCCGGTCGGCCATCGCGGCAACGTCGGCCCATTCCGCCACATTCGCCTTGATGACCAGCGCGCGGCGTCCCTGCGACAACACCGCCCGCGCCGTCTCTTCGGCGCGGGTCACCTCGAGGTCCACCACCGCCACATCCGCCCCGTCCCGCGCCAAGGCTTCAGCGATGGCGCGCCCGATCCCCTGGGCGGCCCCCGTCACGATCGCGACTTTCCCGGCCAGCATCACGGCCGTGCGGCGGCCAGCGCCTCGACCGTCGCGGCCAGGCTCGGCCGGTCGTGTACGTTCAGCAGCCGGAGTTCGGGCGCGATCCGCTTGGCCAGCCCGGTGAGAACCTTCCCGGGCCCGACTTCCACAAGCGTGTGGATCCCCATCTTGACCAGCGTCTGCACCGACTCCTCCCACAACACGGACGAGGCGAGTTGCCGCACCAACGACGTGCGCACATCCGCGGCACTGCAGATCGGCTTGGCCTCAACGTTATTGATCAGCGGCACGGTCAGGTTCTGCATCGGTACCCGGTCCACATCCATGGCCAATCGTGCAGCCGCCGCCTGCATCAGCGACGTGTGCACCGGCACGCTCACCGGCAAGGGAATGACCTTGCGGCACCCCTTGGCCTTGGCCAAGCGCGCCGCCTCTTCGACCGCCGCCTTCTCCCCCGCGATCACGATCTGGCCTGGCGCGTTGAAATTCGCCGGAGCTACCACGCCCAACGCCGAGGCCGCACGACAGACTTCCGTGACGACGGAGCGCTCCAAGCCCAGGATGGCGCACACCAAGCCTCGTCCGGCTTCTACCGCTGCCTGCATATAGCGCCCACGCTGGCGGACTAGGGTCACGGCATCCGGAAACGCCAGCCCCTCGGCGGCTACCACCGCCGTGTACTCCCCCAAGCTGTGCCCTGCCACCGCGCTCGGCCGAAGACCCGCGCGCTCCAACAGCCGGAGCGCAACGACACTGACCGTCAACAACGCCGGTTGCGTGTACTCTGTGAGGTTGAGCTGTTCCGCCGGTCCCTGTAAGCACAAGGCAGCCACGTCATACCCCAGCACCTGACCGGCTTGTTCGAACAGCGCCCGCGCCTCCGGTTCGGAGTCAAAGAACTCCTGGCCCATCCCCACGGCCTGTGAGCCCTGGCCGGGAAAGACGAAGGCCATGCCCGGAGTCATAGCGCTATCATATGAGGGAATTGCGCCCATGTTGTCAACTGAAAACTCCCCTGTTCGCTGCCTCCGGACAGCAGCTAACTCCTCAATCTACAACAAATTCGCCGCCATCGACGCAGATCACGTTGCCGGTGACCCACTGCGCCTTTGGGTGGGCCAGCAGCCCAATCGCCGCGGCCACGTCCCGGGGCGTTGTCAACCGGCCGGATGGGTTCTTGGCCTGCGCCATCTCGATCATGCGGTCGGAGCCAGGGATCTTCCGCAAGGCTGGAGTGTCGGTCACCCCCGCCATGATGGCGTTGACCGTGATCCCGTGCGGGCCCAATTCCAGCGTCAACTGACGGACATGCGACTCTAGAGCCGCCTTGGCGGCGGAGACCGCGCCGTAGGTCTTCCACACGCGAGCGCCTCCGGCGCTGGTCATGGCGAAGATCCGTCCGCCCCGGCCCATCAGGTTGCGCCGCACGAGGTCCTGGGTCCAATACACGAGGCTGTTCGCCATGACGTCCAGCGTCATGTCCATCTGGGCCTTGGTCAGCGCGTCCGCTTCGACCTCCGTGATGAAAGGCTTCAACGTGCCGAAGGCCAGGGAGTGCAGCAGGACCCGAATCGGAGACTCTACGCCCGACCGTCCGATCCGTGCGTGCACGGCGTCCAAGACCTCGCGGCGTTTCTCGGGATCAGCCGCGTTCACGTTGAAGAACAGAGACTCCCGCCCCTTGTTTTTGATCTCGCCGACGATCCGATCGACATTCGACTGCGTGGACTTCCGATCCAGATGCACGCCCACGATATGCATCCCGAGACTGGCGAGCTCCAGCGAAACGGCCTCGCCGAACCCGCTGGACGCCCCTAGGATGACGGCCCAGGCTCCTTCTAGCGGCTGCGCACCAACCACCTGCTCGCCTCCTACCACTTGACCACGGCCGATGCCCACGTCAGGCCCGACCCGAACGCCACCATGAGAATCCGACTGCCGGGCGAGATCCGCCCGCTCCGCACAGCTTCATCCAAGGCCAGCGGGATCGACGCTGCCGAGGTGTTCCCGTAGCGGTCTATGTTCAGGAAGAGCCGGTCCTGGGGCAACCCGAGGCGCTCCATGACGGCCTGAATGATACGCACGTTCGCCTGATGGGGAATGAACAGGTCCACATCCGCGACTGCCAGCTTGTTGGCCTCCAGGGCCTCGCGGGCCGTCGCCTCCAAGGTCTTGACGGCCACCTTGAAGGTCTCGCTGCCCTTCATTTTCACGTACTGCTGCCGGCCGGCGAGCATCGCGTCCGACGCCGGCATGCGGGAGCCTCCGCCAGGCACGCACACCAAGTCCCAGAGGTCGCCGTCAGAGTGTAAGTGGGTGGAGAGGACGCCCCGATCGTCGTCGGACGGTTCCAGCAAAGCCGCGCCGGCTCCGTCGCCGAACAGGATGCAGGTGCTCCGGTCCGTCCAGTCGAGCACGCTGGACATCACCTCCGTGCCGACCAGCAACACCCGCCGGCACGTCCCGGAGCGCACGTAGAGGTCGGCCACCGAGAGGCCGTACAGGAATCCGGAGCAGGCGGCGGCCAGATCAAACGCGATCGCCCGGGAGGCCTTCAGGTTCCGCTGGATGAGACAGGCCGTCGACGGCAGGGGCATGTCAGGGGTGCAGGTGGCGACCAGGATGAGGTCGAGGTCGGCTGGGTCCCACCCGCTCGCCGCCAGCGCCGCGCGGGCGGCGTCGGTGCCCAGATCGGAGCTGGCCACGCCGTCGTCCACGATCCGGCGCTCGCGAATCCCGGTCCGCCCGACGATCCACGCGTCGGAGGTGGCGACCATGCGTTCGAGATCGCTGTTGCGCAAGATCCGCCGAGGGACAGCGGACCCGGTGGCCACGATGCGGGCCCTCATCGGGCGGGGTCCTTGCTCATGCCTTCGAATAGGGCCACGCTCTCCTCGATATCGCGCTGGATGTGTTCGTTCACATGCCCCTCGAAAAACTCCTTGGCCATGCGAATCGCGTTTTTGATGGCCCGACCCGAAGACCGGCCGTGACAGATGATGCAGATGCCGTTGACGCCCAGGAGGGGCGCGCCGCCGACCTCGGCGTAATCCATCCGCCGCTTGAACCGACTGAACGCGCGCTTGAGCAGCGCGTAGCCCATCCGGCTCAGCAGGGCGCCGGCGGCGATCTCCTTGAAGAGCATTTTTTTCATGGCCTCGGCCACGCCTTCGGTGATCTTGAGGGCCACGTTCCCGATGAAGCCGTCGCACACCACAACGTCCGCTGCACCGGTGAAGACGTCACGCCCTTCGACGTTCCCGACGAAGTTCAGCGGACTCTCCTTCAGTTGCTTGAACGTCTCCTTGGTGACCTCGTTCCCTTTGGTATCCTCCTCCCCGATACTGAGCAGACCGATTGCGGGATGCGCTTTGTTAAAGACGTGTTGGGCGTACTCGTGCCCCATGAGCGCGAACTGGGTCAGTTGGGACGGCGTGCAGTCCACCGTGGCACCCACATCCAAGAGGATGGTGTGGCCCATCAACGTGGGGAGCAGCGTCGCGATGGCCGGCCGCTCGACGCCCTTCAGGACACCCAGCAGGAAAAACGCGGTGACCACGGTGGCGCCCGTGTTCCCGGCGCTGATGATGGCGACCGCCTCGCCTTTCTTGACCAGCTCCGTGCCGACCCAGATCGAGGAGTCCCGCTTGCGGCGGACGACCTGCGAGGGCTGCTCGTGCATCTCGACCCGCTGGGAAGCATGGTGCACCGTCAAGCCCGGCAGATCCCCGACGCCCTGCCGGCGCAGTTCCGCCTTGAGCAGCGTGTCATCGCCCACCAGGACGACCTCGACTCCGTATTCACGCACCGCCAACGCGGCGCCCTCGACCTCCGAGGCCGGGGCGTGATCGCCACCCATCGCATCCAATGCGATCTTCATATCGAGCACGGGCCTCGCGTCAAGCTTCTTCGACGGCGATGACTTCCTGGCCTTTGTAGGTCCCGCACGTCAGACAGGTGTAGTGCGGGAGTTTCGGTTGGTGGCACTGGGGGCAAACGGAGAGGCTTTGGGGACGGATCTTGACCTTTGCCGTCCGCCGCTTGTCGCGCCGCGCCTTCGAATGCTTGTGTTTGGGATTCGGCATGAGACCCTTCCTTCATGTGCCCCGGACGACCAGGACGCTACTTCCCCTTCAGGTATTCACGCAGCGCGGCCCACCGGGGATCTGGAGGCGGAGCGCACGCACAGGTGCCGACATTGAGGTCCTGCCCGCACTGGGGACACAACCCCCGGCAGTCCGCTCGGCACTGCGGGCTGAAGGGGACTGCCAGGATCACTTCTTGCCGGACGAGATCGTCCAGGACGACCACGTCGTCCTGGTAGTAGTAATCCTCGGCCTCCTCGGGGGGCATTCGATATTCCCCTGGCGGCAAGAGGGGCTGCGCCGGCACGAACTGCGTTGCGACCGGGATGTCCAACTGGACCAGAAACGGGCTCAGACACCGGACGCACTCGCACATGACCGACGCCTTGATGTGCCCCGCGGCGCTGATCAGTTGGGCGGCCTTGACCAGGACCAGGTCCACCGCGATCGGCTGTGGGAAGCGCACGCCCGAGACGGCAAGATCGAGCTCGGCCGGATCCTCGCTGTAGGACAGGGGCAACCCCTCTTCCGGAATCTCCGCAATCGGGATCCGGGTCATGGCGATGTCCCTTAACCTGTGCAGTGGGCTCTCCTCCGGTGCCACGGGCCGCGCGCCTACCGCTCTTCCGCAAAGCCCACGAGCGCGATCGTCCGCGCCCGCTTGATGGCGATCGTCAGCTCACGCTGATGCCCCAGGCAATTGCCCGACATCCGGCGCGGAATGATCCGGCCCCGTTCGGTCAGGAAGTTCCGGAGCAGGCCGACATCCTTATAATCAATGGCGATCTTGTCATGGCAGAACCGGCACACGCGCCGGCGTTGAAAACGTCCTCGTTCCACGATCCTTTTCCCTTCTCGTCCCTAGACTGGCTCGTCCGATTCGGATGGAGGAGGGCCCTCGTCGAGTGGTTCCCGCACGGGCGGCCCGCCGCCCTGATCCATCCGCTTGGGGAGGAATCGGACGGTCTCCGCCACCACCTCGTGCTTCGTGACCTTCTGCCCGTCCTTCGTCTCGAACTTGCGCATCTGGAGCCGGCCTTCGACCAGGGCACCGTTCCCCTTGCTGAGGTACTGGCCGCAGGTCTCCGCCTGCTTGCCGAAGACGACGATGTCCACGAAGCAGACTTCTTCCTTCGTTTCGTCACCTTGCCGGTACCGGCGATTGATCGCCAGCCCGAAATTGGCCACCGGCGTCCCGCTGGGCGCATACCGGATCTCTGGGTCCCGGGTGAGGTTTCCCATGAGGATGACTTTATTGAACCCCGCCATGCTCCGGCTCTTTGGCGGGTTCGGTCGAGGCGGGACGTAGCTTGTTGTCCTCGATCTTCACGGTGAGATACTTGAGCGCGGCGTCGTCCAACCGGAACAGGCGTTCCACTTCGGCGACAACGGCCCCGTTCCCGCGATAGTTGAGTTGAACATAGATGCCCTTCTTCTCCTGCTTGATCTCATAGGCCAGCTTCCGCTTGCCCCAGTTGGACAGGTGCTCGATGGTTCCACCGGCCCTTTCCACCGTGGCTTTCACCTTGTCCAGCATCTTGGGGATGTCTTCATCGGCAAGCGAGGGGCGCAGGATGAAGAGAGACTCATAGAGCTGTGGCATACTGAAGAACCCTCCTCCCGGATCTAAAGCCCCGGAACCGGGTCCGGAGCAAGGGGGTGATCGACAACAAAAAAGCGGTTCACCCTAACACAGCGCTTCGCCATAATCAAGAAGCGCCTGCGGGTTCCACTCACACGTTGAACCGGAAGAAGAGCATGTCGCCGTCCTTCACGACATAGTCTCTCCCTTCCAGCCGAAACAGCCCTTTCTCCCTGACGCCGGCCTCGCTGCCGCACGCGATCAGGTCCTCGTAGTGATAAACTTCCGCCCGAATGAATCCACGTTCCATGTCGGAATGGACCTTCCCGGCAGCCTGCGCGGCCTTCGTGCCCTGGCGGATCGTCCAGGCGCGGGACTCGACCTCCCCAGCGGTAAAGAACGTGATGAGGTTCAAGAGCTCATAGGCCGTGCGGACCAGCCGGACCAGGCCTCCTTCGCCCATGCCAAGTTCCCGGAAGTAGTCCGCCCGCTCTGTGGGAGGCAAGGCCGCCACTTCCGCTTCAACGGCGCCACAGATCGCCACGGCCCGCGCCCCGCGGGCGCGCGCCAACTCTTCCACTCGCCGCACGGCCGGACTCCCGTCCTGGCCTTCCCCGATGTTAACGGCGAACACAATGGGCTTGGCCGTCAGCAACTGGTACTCGCGCAGCCAAGCCTGCTCCATCGCAGAGCCCGTCTGGGCCCCAATCCATTCACCTTTGCTCAACCGCTCGATGAGCGCGTCCACGTACGCTGTCTCCTGTGCGGCCCCCGCCTCGCCGGCCCGTACCTTCTTGTCCAGTTTCTCCCGCCGCCGCTCCACTGTCTGTAGGTCCGCCAGCATCAACTCGGTTTCGATCAGCCCGATGTCGCGTTCCGGATCCATCGCGCCCGCCACATGGATCACGTCGGGATTCTCAAAGACGCGCACCACGTGCACCAGTGCGTCTGCTTCCCGGACCTGACTCAGAAACTGGTTGCCCAGCCCCTCCCCGAGGCTCGATCCCTGCACCAGCCCCGCGATGTCGCGAAACTCGATGGTCGTCGGTGTGGTTTTCCTGGACTTGAAGATCTGTGTCAGTTTCGCCAGCCGTTTATCCGGAATGACCGCCACACCCACATTGGGCTCGACGGTGGAGAACGGGTAGTTGGCGACCAGCGCCTTGCCGCCCACCAGGGCGTTGAAGACCGTCGATTTGCCCACGTTGGGCAAGCCGATTATGCCGCAATTGAGCGCCATGGTGTGTCTCTGGAATGGGAAGGGAAGAGGTTAAACGTTTAACGGTCTTTCGGCTCACGTTTCACGTTGAATCGGTTCATGGCCGCCATCAAGCCTTCGCCGACCCAACACTCCACCGCCCGCACGGCCTGCAGGACCACTTGCTCCAGCACCGCCCGCTCGCGGGCGGACACAGGAGCCAGCACGTAGTCCGCCGCATCCACGCCGTCCGGCGGACGTCCGATCCCGAGCTTGACGCGGGCGAACCGGTCTGACTCCAGAGCGTCGATGATGGAGAGAACCCCCTGGTGGCCACCGTGGCCCCCACGGGCCTTGATGCGGATGCGACCGGGGTCGAGATCGAGATCGTCGTGGATGACGATCACCTCGCTGAGGTCGAGACCGAGATCGCCGACCAGCGCGGCGACGACCGGCCCGCTGCGGTTCATGTAGCTCTGCGGCTTGGCCAGTGTGACCTCCTGCCCGGCCAAGCGTCCCTCGGCCCTCAGGACTTCGCCGTGCCGCCTGAACCGCATTCCGGCCTCGGCCGCCACGGCTGCCACGACCCAGAAGCCCACATTGTGACGGGTTTCGGCGTAGGCCGGACCAGGGTTGCCGAGACCGACTATTAATCGCACTCGCTACTTCTTCTTCTCCCCCTTCGTGTCCTTTGCTTCCTTGCCTTCCTTCTTCTCCTCTTTCGCTTCGGCAGCAGGCGCCGCAGCGGCTTTCGCGCCAACCTTCTCGCCAGCTTTCGCGCCCGCCTTTTCGCCGGCTTTCTCGGCGACTTTCTCGCCAGCGGCTGCGGCTTCCTCGGTCACTTCTTCCTCTTTCGCCTTGCCGATCAGCTCGGGTTCCGCCGCCGTTTCGCCAGCCGGCGTCGTGGCAAGCAACGCCTCCAGCTTTGCTTCCGAGATCGGCGCGGCGACGCTGACCACCATCCTGTCGGGGTCGTCCAGGATCCGGACGTTGGGGGGAACAGACACCTCCTTGACATGGATCCCCTGATTGATCTTGAGTGGGGTCGGGTCCACCAGGATGTGCGCCGGAATCTCCCTGGGCAGACACTCAACGAGTAGCTCGCGCATGTTGTGCTGGAGAATGCCCCCTTCGGCCACACCCACCGGCGTCCCGTCAGTGACGGCTATCGGCACGCGGACGCGGATCGGCTTGTCCATCGCTATCTCGAAGAGGTCCGCGTGCAGGATCGCCCCTGTCACCGGATCCAATTGGTAGTCCCGCAGCATCGCGGTCCGTTTTATCTCTTTGCCGCCCTTCGCAATGCGCACATTGAGGAGAGTGTTGGAGCCGGACTCCGAATGAAGCACCTTGCGGATCTCGGCAGGATCGATCGTCAGGCTGATGCACTCACCCTGCCCGTAGAGGACACCCGGAATCTTGCCTTGCTGCCGTAAGGTGCGGGCGACTCCCTTCCCGACCGCCTCACGGGTCTCCACGTTCACGTCAACCTGCATCGCCTATCCCTTCTTGAACCCGGACGTGTCTACACAAACAGCGAGCTCACCGACTCTTCTTCGTGGATGCGCTTGATAGCCTCCGCCAGCAACGACGCGACGGAGAGCACCTTCAGCTTTGCACACCGGCGGTCTTTGCCGTTGAGCGGAATCGTGTTGGTGACCACCACTTCCTCTAATCTCGACGCGTTCAAGCGATCCAGGGCCTGCCCAGAGAGAACCGGATGCGTGCAGGCCGACCAGACGCGGCGCGCGCCGTGCTCGAGGCAGGCCTGCGCGCCCTGGGTGATCGTGCCGGCCGTATCGATCATGTCGTCCAGCAGCAGGGCGTCGCGCCCGGTAACCTCGCCGATGATGTGCATGACCTGGGACTCGTTGGGGCCCTCCCGCCGCTTGTCGATGATCGCGAGGCTGGCCTGCAACCGCTTGGCGAAGGCCCGGGCGCGCTCGACGCCGCCCGCGTCCGGCGAAACGACGACGAGGCCCTGGTCTCCACGCTGCCCGACATACTCGAGCAACACCGGCGACGCGTACAGATGGTCCACCGGGATGTTGAAGAACCCCTGGATCTGCCCCGCATGCAGGTCCATCGTCAGCACCCGATCGGCGCCCGCGGTGGTGATTAAGTCCGCCACCAGCTTGGCGGAGATCGGCACGCGAGGCTGGTCCTTCCGATCCTGGCGGCCATAGCCGTAGTACGGGATCACGGCGGTGATCCGGTAGGCCGAGGACCGCTTGAGGGCATCCAGCATGAGCAAGAGTTCCATCAAGTGCTTGTTGACCGGATCGCAACACGACTGGCAGAGGAAGACGTCCTTCCCCCGCACGTTCTCGTTGATCTGCACCTGGATTTCGCCATCGCTGAACGTGGAAACGAGCGCGTCCCCTTGCCCGATCCCGAGGCAATCGCAAATCTCTTTGACGAGCGCCGGGTTCGAGTTTCCGGCGAACATCTTCAACTCATGCACCCGGAGGCTCCTTTCGAGGTGAATGCCAGTGATTCGTCACGGAGGAGAACGAGCTACCCTAATCCATCGTTCTTCTGCTTGTCAACCGAGGCAGGCCGGCGCCGGATTCCACTGTGTCCGGGTCACCCAGACCTGCCAGCCCGAGCGGCGATCAAGGCCTTCGGCCGCGATCCGAGCCAACCGCTCGTCGCCAAACACCCCGAAGACCGTCGCGCCGCTGCCGGCCAGCATGGCTGTCTGCGCGCCGCGCATGAGCAGCAGTTCCCGGATCTCGCACAGCACGGGATATTCCCGTTCCATCACGGGCGCGAAATCGTTCTCAATCAGCGGCAGCAAGTCGTGCCACTTCACCAATTGCGGACCCTCCCCGCCATGATCGACCGCGAGGCGGGGCAGCCGACCGGGCATTCTGCCGACCTGTCCCGCCCGAACCGCTGCCAGGCGCTCGTAAGCCCAGGCGGTCGAGATCGCAATGCCGGGATTCACCAACAGCAGCCACCGCTCCGCCTCCAATTGCAGCGGGGTGACGCGCTCCCCCCGCCCTTCGACCAGCGCGGTGGGCCTGTAAAAGAAGAACGGCACGTCGCTGCCGACTTCCTGCCCGAGTTGGGCCATCTCGGTCCGGGACCACCCGGTGTCCAGCAAGGCTGCCAGCGCCTGGATGGTCGCCGCCGCGTTGCTGCTCCCGCCACCAAGACCGGCTGCCACTGGCAGCCGTTTGCGCACATGAAGACGCAGCCCCTTGCGCCGCCGGACCCGCGCCAGGACGCGTTCTGCCGCACGATAGGCCAGGTTCGCCGAGTCGGTTGGCAGATCGGCGCCCTCGCAGGTCAGCCGGATGCCCGATCGGCCGTTGAACTCCACGACCACGGTATCCGCGAGCTCGAAGGTGTGCATCACCGACCAGAGGTTGTGATACCCGTCGGGTCTTCGATCCAACACGCGGAGGATGAGGTTGACTTTCCCAGGCGCCGCCACTTCGATACTGCGGCTAGTCACCCTCTGCCTCCTCCGGAGCGGCACTCGCCCCGTCCGCAGGCTTGATGTCGTACTTGTCCAGGCGATAGCGCAGAGAACGGGTGTTGAGCTTCAACAGGCGGGCGGCCTCCTTTTTCACTCCTCCGCTGCGCTCCAAAGCCCGAACCAGCAGGCCCCGCTCAATGCCGTTGATCAGACATTCCAGATCGAGCCCCTCCGGCGGAATATCTGTCGGAACTTTCGGCTCCCCGTTGGGTGACGGTGTCCGGACCCATTGGGCAACATCGTCCACGGTAATTTCAGGGCCAGGCACGAGAGCGACAACCCGTTCCAGGACGTTCTCCAGCTCCCGTACGTTGCCTCGCCATTCACACTGCTGGAGCACGTGCATGGCAGCCGGCACCGCGGTCAGCGCCGGTTTGTTGGCCCGCTGGCCGAAGACGGTGAGGAAATGCTGCACCAGCAGGGGAATATCGTCGGGATGGGACCGCAGCGGGGGGAGTGTGATTGGGATTACGTTCAGGCGGTAGTAGAGATCCTCCCGGAAAAGCCCTTGGGCGACCGCTTTGTCCAAGTCCTTGTTCGTGGCGGCGATGATCCGCACGTCCACCTTGATCGTGCGCGTCCCGCCGATCCGCCGGAATTCCGGCTCCTGCAGCACCCGCAATAACTTGACCTGAATGCCCGGCGGCGCGTCTGCAATCTCGTCGAGGAACAGCGTGCCGCCGTCGGCCACTTCGAAGAGTCCCTCCTTATTGGACACCGCACCGGTGAAGGACCCCCGCATATGGCCGAACAGCTCGCTCTCAAGCAGGGGTTCCGGCAGGGCGCCGCAGTTGACGGTAACGAAGGGGCGGTCCCGACGGGGGCTGTTATAGTGGATCGCGCGGGCGACCAGTTCTTTGCCAGTCCCGCTTTCCCCACAGATCAGGACGGTGCTGGAGGTCTCCGCCACCCGGCGGATCAGGGCAAAGACCTTCTGCATGACCTCGCTGGTCCCGACGAAATTCTCAAACGAGGCCTGCCCCTTTAACTCTCGCTTCAGCAAGAGGTTTTCGACGGTCAGCCGCTTGGCGTCCAATGCCTTTCTGACAGTGAGCACCACATGCTCGTTGTTGAAGGGCTTGGTCAGCACGTCGTAGGCGCCCAGCTTGACCGCTTCGATGCCCACCTCCAGCGTCGCGTACGCCGTGAGCACGAGGAGCACGGTGTCCGGTGCGATGTCCTTCACAGCCTTGAGGATTTCCATTCCTCCAAGGCGGCCTGGCATTTTCAGGTCCGTGATGACGAGATCAAAGATGTCCGATCCGACCAACTGGAGGGCCTCCTGGCCATCAGCAGCCGTAACCACACTGTGACCAGCTCGTCCGAGGATGGTGCTCAGAACCTCGCGCATGCCCCGCTCATCGTCCACGACGAGGATCCTGGCCGGCACAGTCACCATCACCGTACCTCCTGCACGACGGTTCCGGTAATCGGGAGCGTCAATTTCACACACGTGCCCTTGCCCTGCACGCTCTCCACCTGCACGCTGCCCTTGTGCTCATCCATGATCCGGTGCACCAACGAGAGGCCGAGGCCAGTACCGCCTTCTTTCGTCGTAAAGAATGGGTAAAAGATCTTGTGGAGGTGCTCCTCCGGGATGCCCGGGCCCGTGTCCTCAAACACGATTTCGACGGACTCGCCTTCCGTCTCGCCGACCGGTGGGACCACCCGTCGGGTTGCTACCGTCAAGGTCCCTCCGTCAGCCATCGCCTGGCAGGCGTTCAAGCCGAGGTTCCAGCACACTTGGCGCATCTGGTCCGGATCCACCATTGTGGCGACGCTGTCCGGCGCCAAGTGCCGTACGAAGCGGATCTGCCCGCCGTATTCGGGCGTCTGCTCAAGCAGATGGATCGTGTCTTGGACCAACTCATTAATGTCACACTGTTTAAGGTTCAGCGGGCGCGGGCGCGCGTACTGCAGGAAGTCCGACACGATGCCGTTCAGCCGCTCGGTCTCGCGGAGCGCGAGGTCCAGCAACGGCCGGTTGACGTCGGTCGTGTACAGATCTTTCCGCATCACTTGGATGGCGCCGGAGAGCGCCGCCAGGGGGTTGCGGATCTCGTGGGCGAGGCCAGCCGACAGCTCACCGATCGTCGCGAGCCACTGTTTGCGCCGCACCACCTCCTCCATCTTCTTGAGAGGCGTGATGTCCTGAAAGACGCCCACGATCCCGGCGTTCCGCCCCCGAGCCTGGAGGGGGGCCAGGCTCATCGCCAGGATGAGACGGGTTCCGTCCTTGCGGCGCCCCACTTCTTCCAGGCGATGCGACATGCTGGCCGGCGGGATCCCGCTCTGGCCGGTCGGAGCCGGCCAGGCGAAGACCTCCCACCAGTACCGCCTCCGGACCTCCACCTGGCTATACCCCAGGATCTCCTCGGCACGCCGGTTGAATGACGTGAGGCGTCCTTCAGGATCGGTGGTAAAGAGCCCGCTGTCGATGCTCTCCAGGACAAACTGGTGAAACTCCTGCAAGCCGGTGAGGTCGCGATCCTTCTCCTCCAGGCGCTCGCCAGTGCTTCTCAGCTTCTCCGCCAGGGTGCCGCTCAGGTACCCGACCATGATAAACCCGAGAAGGTTCAGCGACAGGTTGTAGAAGATCTCAGGGACCTGGAGCTCCGTCCGCGGCAGCCATGCAAAGAGTATGACCTGATAGGTGGAACGATAGTACTGCAGGTCCACGATGGCCCCATAGAAGATGCCGGCGATCGAGGCCGCCGCCAGTCCGCCCTTGCGGGACAACAGCGCACTGGCGGCTGTAATTGACAGGATGAAGAGCAGCGAGAAAGGGCTTTCCACGCCGCCGGTGATGGCCACCAGGATGCTTTCAAACACGATATCCAGGCCGATCTGCAGGTACGCGAATGTGACGAGCCACTCGATTCGATTGACGAGGAGGCCGTAGAGGATCGTGAGGAGGTAGGTCGCGACGATCAGGCCATAGTAGGCGGGAATGGCCTGTGTGCTCTTACCGCTCTGAAGATAGATCAGCACCCCCAGGGTGAGAGTGACGACGGCGACCCTGATGCCCATGAGCCATTTGAGCTTGTCCCGCAGGGCCTCCATACATTTCGTGAAGCCGCACTCGCACCCTAGCCGACGACCGACGCCATCTTGAAGATGGGGAGGTACATGGCGATGACGATGAACCCGATGACGGTCCCCAGAAACACCATCAACGCGGGCTCCAGGAGCGAGGTCAAGGCCGTGACTGCCGCGTCGACTTCCTCGTCGTAGAAATCCGCGATCTTTCCGAGCATCGCGTCCAGCGCCCCCGTCGCCTCGCCGACGTTGATCATCTGGACGACCATCGGGGGAAAGACCTTGGTCTTGCCGAGCGGCTCGGACAGCGTTTTCCCCTCGCCCACACTGGTCCGCGCTTCCAGAATCGCGTTCTCCACGATCTTGTTCCCCGAGATCCGCGCGACGATTTCGAGCCCCTCCATGATCGGCACGCCGCTCTGCAGCAGCGTCCCGAAGGTGCGCGTGAACTGCGCCACCGCGATCTTCCGGATCAGATCGCCCGCCACCGGCAGCTTCAGCATGAGCGCATCGATCTTCAGCCTGCCTCCGGGGGTGGCGTAGTATCTCTTCAGCCCATAAATGCCAACCCCCGCGGCGATGATCAGGAAAATGATGTACTGCTGCATGAAATCGCTGATGCCAATCACGAGCATGGTCGGAGCCGGCAGCGTCCCGCCGAAGTCCGTGAACATCTTTGCGAAGATCGGGATGACCCAGACCATCAGGACCGACACCACAATGATGGCTACGCCCACGATGGCGGCCGGGTAGACCATGGCGGCCTTGATCTGGGCCTTCAGCTTCGCGGCCTTCTCCAACTGGCCCGCCAGACGCTGCAAGGTGACGTCGAGCGCGCCGCCCACCTCGCCTGCCTGCACCATGTTGCAGTAGAGGCTGCTGAAGATCTTGGGATGCTTCTTCAAGGCATCGGCGTAGGTCGTCCCGGATTCGACATCCATCTTGACCTCGCCGATCAGCTTGCCGAAGGTCTTGTTATCGCACTGCGTGGCGAGGATCTCGAGGCATTGCACCAGCGGAAGCCCGGCGTTGATCATGGTCGCGAACTGCCGGGTGAAGACGACGATGTCCTTGTCGGTGATCTTCTGCTTCCGCACGCCGAAGAGGGCCTTGGCCTTCTTCTTCTCCTCGATGCTTTTGACGGTGATACCCTGGGAACGTAACTGCTCGATCGCCAATTCACGGGTATCAGCATTGATCTCCGCGGTGACGGACTTCCCCCCTCGGGCTGTCCCGGCGTATGCGAAGACTGGCATGCAGTCACCTCATGTAGTCAGTTATGGCCTCGGACCTACTCGGCGATCGAAACGCCTTCGACTTCCTTCAGTGTCGTGATCCCCTGGCAGACCTTGGTGATCCCGCTCGTGCGGATCGTTTTGACGCCCTGCTCGAGCGTCATCTTCCTGAGTTCGTCCGTTGACGCCCCGCGGAGGATGGCGAGCCGTATATCCTCTGTGATGGGCATGATCTGGTAGAGGGCGAGGCGCCCCTTGTACCCTTTATTGCTGCAGGTCGCGCAACCCTTTCCCTTCATCGGGGTCATCTTCGCGAAATCATCTTCATTCGCTTTGCTGGCGCCTGCCATTCTCAAGATTTCCGGAGTCACCGTGGGGTCTGGCACCTTGCAATCCTTACAGATGCGCCGGCAGAGACGCTGGGCGATGACCAGGATCACGGAGGAGGCGACCAGGAACGGCTCGATGCCCATGTTGAGGAGCCGGTTGATGGTGGACGGGGCGTCGTTGGTGTGGACCGAGGCTAAAACCAAGTGGCCGGTCATGGCGGCCTTGATCGCGATCTCGCCCGTCTCGAAGTCCCGGATCTCACCGATCAGGATGATGTCAGGGTCCTGCCGGAGGAAGGACTTCAAGGCCGTCGAAAAGGTCAGCCCAATGTCCGGCTGGACCAGCACCTGGTTAATCCCGGTGAAGTTGAATTCGACCGGGTCCTCGGCCGTTGAAATGTTCACGTCCGCAGTGTTGAGGGCCTGCAGACACGAATAGAGGGTCACGGTCTTCCCGCTTCCGGTCGGGCCGGTGACGAGGATCATCCCATACGGCATGGCCAGGGCGGCATTGATGTCGGCTTCCTGCTTTTTATCAAAGCCAAGCTTGTCCTTGTCCACCTGGACGTTGGCCTTGTCCAAAAGGCGGAGAACGACCTTCTCGCCGTAGAGGGTGGGCAGGACGGAGACGCGGAAGTCGATGTCGCGCTTGGGACCAAGTTTCAGCTTGATGCGTCCGTCCTGCGGGAGCCGCCGCTCGGCGATGTCCAGCTTCGCCATGATCTTGATGCGGGAAGTGAGGGAATTCTTTACCTTCAAGGGCAGGTTCATGACCGTCTGCAGATCGCCGTCGATCCGGTACCGGATCCGGAACACGGTCTCATACGGCTCGACGTGAATGTCGCTGGCTCCCACCTTCATGGCATTGACCAGGATCCCGTTGACCAGTTTGATGATCGGGGCTTCGACCTCGCCGATCATGCCTTGGTCCTGGTCGGACTCCGCCACTTCTACTGAGTCAAGCACATCGCCCACGGTCTTATCGAAGTCCTCGACATCCACTACAGGCCCTGCGTCCGCATTGCCGAGATCGGCCAGCGCATCCTCTGTACCGCCGTCGGGGATCGTGTAGTCCTTCGTCTGCAGAATTGCGGCCGCGGCCTGGGCCGCTCCACTAGCGACGCCAGCGCCGTAGTATTTCTTGATCGCCTCGATGAGCGCCGACTCAGCAGCGATCACAGGCTCGATCGTGTAGTTCGTGCGGAACTTGAGATCGTCCAAGGCCAGCATGTTCGTCGGGTCCAGCATCGCCACGGTCACGGTAGCCCCAACCCGCCTCAACGGCAGCACCATGTGCTTCTTGACCAGTTCCAGCGGCACAAGCTTGATGATGGCGGGGTCGATGTTCTGGTACATCTTGAGATCCACGGCGGGCACCCGATACTGTTGGGAGAGGAACTGGAGGAGTTTCTCCTCCTTGATGTAACCCATTTTGACCAGCGTGCTGCCGAGCCGGGTGGCGCTTTTGGACTGCCTTATGGCCAACAGTGCCTCGTTGAGTTGTTTGTCAGTGATGAGGTTGGCGGAAATGAGCAACTTGCCCAATTTGTCAGTAACCGGAGGCATCGTTTCGCTCCCTCAGGTGACAAAAGTTGTCCGGCAATAAAACCACGAGAAACATTGGGGAAAGAGTGTACTGCGTTATAGGGGTCTTGTCAACGAACATCCATCCCCGAAGGCCTGAAAAGACATGCGATCTACAGACTCCTCAGACCAAGTCGGGATGGTAGGCGCGGATACCCCGATAGACATAGTGGAGACCAGAAATGACCGTCAGTGTCAGCATGAACGCGAGCAGCGGCATCAATTGGTGTATGTCTTTCTGGAACGCGATGAGTGCCAGCGCCAGCACGAGATAGGTGAGCTGGGCCAGCGTCGTTCCCTTGCCGAGGGTCGTTGGGACCACCTCAATCGGCGTCTGGGTCACATGCAGGAGCAGCGTGCCGGCCACAATGATGAGGTCCCGACTGACCACCACGATCGCCACCCACCCCGGCACCAGATGCAGTATCGACAAAGTGACGAAGGACGAGGTGAGGAGGAGCTTGTCAGCCAGCGGGTCCAGATACGCGCCAAGCTTCGTGCGCTGATTCGCCATCCGGGCGATGACTCCGTCCAGAATGTCCGTGACGCCGGCGATCAAGATCGTCCACAACGCCCACATGTAGTGCCCATAGGTGAGGAACCCGATAAAGAACGGTATGAGAAGGATGCGGAGGACCGTCAGGGCATTAGGGAGATTCATGGGTTCCTGGGAAGCGAGACGCGCACGTGGAGTGAGTGGATTCTAGGTGAGGCCATAGGCGAAGTCAACCGCAGGGAATGCCCAGCCGCGTTCCTTGACAAGCACCGTAAGGCTTCGTTAAAGTGGCCATTCTAGATGTTTTTCCGCTGTAGAGGTGCCAACGCCCATGCGGGTCACAATCAACGGTAAGACCGAGGAGATGTCGGGCGGCACCGTCTTGGAGATTCTGAAAGCCAAGGACATCAGCCCTCAGATGGTGGCCGTGGAGCTTAACTCGAAGATGCTGGAACGTGATGCACTCGATCGCACAGTCGTGAAGGACGGCGACGCGATCGAACTCCTGTTCTACATGGGCGGGGGCGCCTAGATGCTCCGCGCCGCGCACGCCATCACCGAGTTCATCGGGCACACCCCACTGGTCCAGCTCAACCGCCTGTCCCAGGAGGGGGCCGCCACCATTTACGCCAAGGCCGAACACTTCAACCCGGGTGGCTCGGTCAAAGACCGCATCTGTCTCAACATGATCGACGAGGCGGAGCGGCAGGGCCGGCTGAAGCCCGGCGCCACCATTGTCGAGCCGACCAGCGGCAACACGGGCATCGGCCTGGCGCTGATCTCCGCCGTGCGCGGTTACAAGCTCATCCTCGTCATGCCGGAGAGCATGAGCATGGAGCGCGCGAGCCTGCTGTCCTCCTACGGCGCGCAGCTCGTGCTCACGGCGGCCTGGGAAGGGATGAAAGGCTCCATCAAGGAAGCCGAGAGCCTCGTCGCCGCGAACCCGGACTATTTCATGCCGGACCAGTTCTCGAATCCCGCGAACCCAGCCATGCACCGGAAGACCACAGCGCTGGAGATCTGGGAGGCGATGGACGGCCGGATCGATGCTTTCGTCGCGGCGGTCGGCACCGGCGGTACGATCACGGGGTGCGGCGAGGTCTTCAAGGAACGGAACCCGAAGGTCAAGGTCATCGCAGTGGAGCCGGCCGGCTCGCCCGTCTTGTCGGGGGGCGACCCGGGCCCGCACCGGATCCAGGGGATCGGCGCGGGGTTCATCCCCAAGGTACTGAATCGCTCGATCCTGGATGGCGTGCTCACCGTGACGGACGACGAGGCGTACCAGATGTCCAAGCTGTTGGCGAAGAAGGAAGGGCTCCTGGTCGGCATCTCATCAGGGGCCAACGTCGCCGCCGCCCAGAAGGTCGCGGCGGAGCTCGGGCCCGGTAAGAACGTGGTCACGGTGCTCTGCGACACGGGCGAGCGCTACATCAGCATCGAGAAATACTTTAACATTTAAACCACCTATGCCCTTTATTGCGGACTCTGAAGAACAGGTCACCCGGTACAGCCGGCACATCCTCCTGCCGGAGGTTGGCGGCAAAGGCCAGCAGAAGATCGGGCAGGCCAAGGTCCTCATCGTCGGCGCCGGCGGCTTGGGGTCTCCCGCCGCATTCTACTTAGCCGCGGCAGGCGTCGGCACGATTGGCCTAATCGACAGCGACGCCGTGGACCTCTCCAACCTCCAGCGCCAGATCATCCACCAGACGCCCGACATCGGCCGGCCCAAGGCGGCCTCCGCCAAGGCCAAGATCCTCGCTCTGAACCCCGGCGTCGCGGTCGAGACCTATGCCATGCGCCTGACGGCGGAGAATGCCCTGGACCTCATCGGCCGGTACGACATCGTCGTGGACGGCGTGGACACCTTCCCCGCAAAGTTCCTCATCAACGACGCCTGCTTCTTCGCGCATAAGCCGCTGGTGCACGGAGGGATCCTCCGGTTCGACGGGCGGGTGTTCACCATCCTGCCGGGGCAGAGCGCCTGCTTCCGCTGCATCTTTAAGCAACCGCCGCCGCCCGGCGCGGTGGCCAGTTGCCAGGAAGCCGGCGTGATCGGCGCGCTGGCCGGCGTAATCGGGACCATCCAGGCGACCGAAGTCCTCAAGCTGATCTTGGGCAAGGGCCGCCTCCTCACCAACCGGCTACTGGATTACGACGCACGCGAGACCCGGTTCCGCGAAATCAAGGTGGCCAAGAACCCGCGGTGCCCGCTCTGCGGCGAGCGCCCGGAGATCACCCGGCTCGTCGAGCATGAGCCGGAGGTCTGCGCGGTCAGGACGGCGTGAGCATGGCAAAACCCGCCCCCAGGGACACCGACAAGATCAAAGGCTTGGTCTGCCGCGAGTGCGGCAAGGAGTATCCGGCAGTGTCGCTCCATGTCTGCGACATGTGCTTCGGCCCCTTGGAGGTCCAGTACAACTACAAGGCGATCAAGCCTCGCCTCACCCGCAAAGCGATCGAGGCGGGCCCCAAGAGCCTCTGGCGGTACGTGGATCTCCTCCCCATCGCGGGGGACCCCACCGTCGGCCTGGACGCTGGCTTTACTCCGCTTGTGCGGGCCAAGAACCTCGGCGACGAACTGGGGCTGGACAAGCTCTTCATCAAGAACGACACTGTCAATCACCCGACCCTGTCGTTCAAGGACCGGGTCGTTTCGGTGGCGCTGACCCGCGCCCGCGAGCTGGGCTATGACACGGTCGCCTGCGCGTCCACCGGCAACCTGGCCAACTCGGTCGCCGCCCACGCCGCGGCGGCCAAGATGCAGTGCTACGTGTTCATCCCGCACGACCTGGAAGCCTCCAAGGTGCTTGGGAATCTCGTCTACCGACCCAACGTCGTCGAGGTCGAGGGCAATTACGACGACGTGAACCGCCTGTGCAGCGAGATCGCCGGTGAGCACAAGTGGGCCTTCGTCAACGTCAACATCCGCCCCTACTACGCCGAAGGGTCCAAGACCTTGGCCTATGAAGTCGTGGAGCAACTCGGCTGGGAAGCCCCGGACCACATCGTCGTGCCCATGGCCTCCGGCTCGCTGCTCACGAAGATCTGGAAAGGGCTGAACGAGTTCCACAAGCTGGGGCTGATCGACCGCATGGCCACCAAGGTGGACGGAGCGCAGGCTGAGGGCTGCGCCCCCATCGCCACAGCCCACAAGTTAGGCCGGGATTTCTTCAAGCCGGTTAAGCCCGCCACCGTTGCCAAGTCCCTGGCGATCGGCAACCCCGCCGACGGCTACTACGCGCTGAAGGCCACGGCCGAGAGCGGTGGAGCCATGGACATGGTGACAGACGAAGAGATCATCGAGGGCATGACGCTGCTCGCGCAGACCGAAGGGATCTTCGCCGAGACCGCCGGCGGTGTGACGATCGGCGTCCTCAAGAAACTAGTCAAGCAGGGCATCATTAAGCGGACCGAGACGACCGTGGCGTTGATCACCGGCAACGGGTTGAAGACCCAGGAGGCCGTCATGAACGCTGTCGGCCGGCCGACGCGGATCTCCCCAAGCCTGGTCCACTTCCAGAAGACGTTCGGCCTGGGCAACCATGAGAGGTGAGGATCCATGGTCACGGTGCGTATTCCCACGCCCCTGCGGACACTGACGGGGGGCAAAAGTGAGGTCGAGTCCTCCGCCTCGGACATTCAGTCTCTGATCGAGTCGTTGAACGGCCAGTTTCCCGGGCTCAAGGATCGGGTCTGTGACGACAAAGGCGAGATCCGGCGCTTCGTAAACATTTATCTCAACGAAGAGGACATCCGCTTTCTGAAAGGCAAGCACACGCCCGTCAAGGATGGCGACGCGGTCTCCATCGTACCGGCCATCGCGGGCGGGGCTTTTCACGGGCGAGGGCCGCGTCTTGGCGCGCGGGGCATCCCTTGCTCTGTGGATGCAAGGGGTCGATCGGGCGGGTTCGAAGGACGGCGCTGATGGCGCACCTCCGTTTTCATCTCCGATTTCCGGAGGACAAAATCAGGGAGCCGGTCCTCTGCCAGATCAACCGCGCTTTCCCGAAGGTAGATACGAACATCCGCCGGGCGGACGTGCGGGAGAAGACCGGATGGATGGACGTGGAATTCTCCGGGGATACCGCCGAGATCGAGCGGGCCATCGAAGGCATCCGGCAGAAGGGCATCATCGTGGACCCCATCGAGTTGAACGTCGTCGAGTAGCCGTGAGTTCCATGGATTTTACCGAGCAGCAGATCGAACGCTACAGCCGGCACATCATCCTGCCGGACGTGGGCGGCAAGGGCCAGAAGAAGCTGGCCGCAGCCCGTGTGCTGGTCATCGGCGCGGGCGGCCTCGGCTCCCCGGCCGCGCTCTATTTGGCCGCTGCGGGAGTCGGCACGATCGGCTTGGTGGACGGCGACGTGGTGGACCTGTCGAATCTTCAGCGCCAGATTCTCCACACGACCGCCAACGTCGGAAAGCCGAAGGTCGAGTCCGGGCGCGAGATGCTCGCCGCGATCAATCCGGACGTCGCGATCAAGACATACCAGACCAACGTCAATGCCGAGAACATCCTGGGCATCCTCACCGACTACGATCTCGTCCTGGACGGCTCGGACACCTTCTCCACCCGTTATCTGGTCAACGACGCCTGTTTCTTCGCCAAGAAGCCCCTGATCTCCGGCAGCATCTTCCGCTTCGAAGGGCAGCTCACCACCCTCAAACCGCACGACGGTTTTCCCTGCTACCGGTGCCTCTACGCAGAGCCGCCGCCCGCGGGCCTGGTCCCGAACTGCCAGGAAGCCGGGGTCTTGGGCGTGCTGGCCGGCACGATCGGCGTGCTCCAGGCCGCCGAGGCGATCAAGGAGATCGTCGGATTCGGCACGTCGCTCGCCGGCTCGATGCTGATCTACGACGCGCTCGAGATGAACTTCCGCAAGACCCGCATCCCGAAAGACCCTGAGTGTCCCCTCTGCAGCGCGCGCCCCCGGATCACGGACCTGTCCGGCAACTACGCAGTCTCGTGCGGCCTCTGAGCGTCCCCCGACACATCCTCGACGAAATGATCGCTCACGCGCGTGAACTGGCCCCGCACGAGTGCTGCGGCATGCTGGCCGGGAAGGACGGCCGAGTCACCCACCACTACAAGATCGCCAACATCGTCGCGACGGAAGGGGCCCACCTCGCCAACTTCGACGCGGCGAAGTTCGCCCACTTGCAGACCCTCTCACCCGAAGAGCGCGCCGACATCGCCTTCGTCATGGACGCCCGTGACATGTCCCTGGCGTTGAAAGACATGCGGCACAAGGGCCTCGAGTTGCAGGTCATCTACCATTCGCATCCCCATAGCCCCGCGCGGCCCTCCGTCACCGACATCAAGATCGCCACGGAGTTCGAGTCCACCAGGGGCATCCTGAATCTGCCCGAGCCGTTGCATCTCATCATCTCCCTGGAAATGAAAGACTCACCGGAGGCCAATGCCTTTCGCATCGTGAACGGGACCGTCACGCCGGTCTCCTACCAGACCGTCTAGCTGGAGCGTATCTCCATGCCTCCGCCCGCCGCGCCTTCGCTCAAACAGGTGCAGGAGCTTGCCGACGAACTCAGCCTCCTCGAGGATGAGCTGATCCCCTACGGTCGCCACAAGGGCAAGATCGTGCTGGCTGCGCTCGATCGGCTCCGCGACCGGCATCTCGGCCGCTACGTGCTGGTCACCGCCATCAACCCCACGCCGCTGGGTGAAGGGAAGACCGTCACCGCGATCGGGCTGGCCATGGGCCTGTGCCGGCTGGGGCCCCGCGCCGTCGTGACGCTCCGCCAGCCTAGTCTCGGTCCCGTGTTCGGTGTCAAGGGAGGCGGTTCCGGCGGCGGGCGCGCGCAAGTCGTCCCCCAGGAAGAGGTGAATCTCCATCTGACCGGAGATGCACACGCGGTGGCCGTGGCGCACAACCTGCTGGCCGCGTTCGTTGACAACCACCTGTCGCACGACAACTCGCTTCAACTCGATCCCAACGCGATCAGTTGGCCGCGCGCCATGGGGCTGAACGACCGGGCGCTGCGCCAAGTGACTTTGCAGGGCGGCCGGCGCAGCCACTTCGTGATCACCGAAGCCTCGGAGGTGATGGCGATTCTCGCGTTGGCCGCCGATCTGAAAGACTTGCGGCGGCGGCTCGGGCGGATTCTCGTGGGGATGACGCAGGACGGTCGGCCGGTGTGCGCCGAGGACCTGCGGGGCGCCGGAGCCATGGCCGCCCTCCTTCGGGACGCCATGAACCCCAATCTGGTTCAGACCACGGAGGGCACGCCGGCGCTCATCCATGCCGGTCCCTTCGGCAACATCGCGCACGGCAGCAGCTCGATTGTCGCCGACGCGCTCGCGCTCCGCCTTGCCGATTATGTCGTCACCGAAGCGGGCTTCGGCAGCGATCTGGGCGCGGAGAAGTTCTTCAACATCAAATGTCGGGTGTCCGGCCTGCGTCCTGCGGCTGCCGTGATCGTGGTCACCCTGCGGGCGTTGAAGCTGCACGGAGGCGCCGGCTCAGCCAAGCCGGGCTTGCCGCTGCCGGCGGCCCTGACCGGTCCCAACCGGGGAGCCCTGGCCCGCGGCTGCGCCAACCTCCACCAGCACATCGCCAACGTTCGCACGTTCGGCGTCCCTGCCATCGTAGCCGTGAACGCGTTTGCTGACGATCCGAAAGAAGAACTGGAGTATGTGAAGGCCCAGGCGGTCGAAGGAGGAGCCGTGGCCGCCGCGGTGTCCACGCCCTGGTCAGATGGCGGCGCCGGTGCTGAAGCGCTGGCAGACGCCGTCATGCGGGCCTGCGAGCAGCCATCGAGCTATCGGCCTCTGTACGAGGATGCTGCCTCGATCGAGCAGAAACTCGACACGATCGCTCGCCGGATCTACGGTGCGGATAACGTGACCTGCGACCCTACTGCCGCAGCTCAGATCGAAACAGCCGCTAGGCTGGGGTACGGGCACTTTCCGATCTGTATGGCCAAGACCCAGTACTCGCTATCACACGACCCGCAACTCCTCGGTCGGCCGAGCGGCTTCACCCTTCCAATCCGAGAGGTACGAATCCTCGCAGGCGCCGAGTTCCTGACAGCAGTGTGTGGCGGCATGCAGTTGATGCCCGGGCTGCCCAACCGTCCCGCAGGCGAGCGTGTGGATGTCGACCCGGAGACCGGCCGCATCGTAGGACTGACCTGAATATGGAATTGTGGCAGGAAGCGGAAGAACGGATTCTGACAGAAGGAGAGAGCGGTCGCTAGCGCGAAGGTATGGTTCGGATCGACTGACCGGTCGCCGCTTGGTAGGCCGCACCGAGCGTACTCACCTCGGTGATCTTGATATCGCCCCCCATGCCCTTCAACGCGAGGTCCATGGAGGTCTGCCCGAACGGCACGACCATCTCCCGATAGTTGAGCTGCCGGCAGCCCTTGATTTTTTCCTCCAGCCCTCCGACAGACCGATCGGATCGCCGAGCAAGGCCGACGTCACACCGACCGCAAGGATGGCGCCCGCGCTCGGGCCGTCGATATACAGCCCGTTCTGGAGGACGGCGGTGCGGACGGAGAGCCGAACCCGCAGGAATCGGGGATCGTACCCCACGCTCTTGGCGGCCGCCGCGACAGCGGTCCGCAGGGACACGTCGAGATGCCCACCGAAATGCGAATCCGTCACCACTTCCGGACCAGTCCCTGTAGACACGTAACTGACGGCCATATCCGCAAGCACAACTTCACCGAGATTGGCCGCATACGCCACGGACTGGTCAGCTTTGGCGGAGTATTGGTTCACCATGAGGACCGGAACCCGCAGGTTGGTGGCCGGGAACGGCTGCGGCGCCTTAAGTGGTTGGATCTGCACGTCAGGTCGAGGGCTCTCGGCCGTTGCCGACGGAGCCGTCAGCGCGGCGGACGCGGTCGAATCTGTAGAAGCCGATGTGGCGGAATCCTCGGACGCCACAGGTGCTTGGGGGAGTCCTCTCATCACCGGGGTGAAGCTCTCGTTGGCTACGTCCTTCTTCATCTTGATGAGGCGACAGTCCGGGCCGCCACCTCGGTCGCTATAGAGGTTCGTTCCATTCGGTAGCATGCACAGCCAGACATCGGCAAACGCTACAGGCGCAGCGAAACCGAGGCCGAGAGCGAGGCCAATGAACGAGGCAGTAATTTTCTGTCGCACGATCCGAATATACAGCAATTTCAGTGCCTTCCTACATTTATGGGACGGGTTCGTTCCCCCTGAGCGTAACCCGTTAATTCTTTACACAAAGTTAACATCTAGGCCAGCGCCAGAGGGAGGGGAGCCCACCGGGATTCGGGGGAAACTCCTATCGGCTTGGATAGTGCGCTTATCTCTTCAGATAGGCCACGCCCGGCTACCGTTGCCCTATTCGCTAGCTCGTCACTGCTCCCTCTGAGGCAGAAGAGACGTGCCGGGCGTATTTGGCCATAACGCCCGTGGTGTAGCGAGGCACCGGCGGTTTCCACTTGCTAAGCCGAGTCTTAATTTCTTTCTGTGTCAGTTCGACGTTCAACGTGCGGTCGGGCACATCGAAGACGATGACGTCGCCGGTTTTGAGCGCCGCGATGGGGCCTTTCTTCGCCGCTTCCGGCGCAACGTGGCCAGCCATCAGACCGTGCGTGGCGCCCGAGAAGCGACCGTCGGTGAGCAGGGCGACGGACTCTCCCAAGCCCGCGCCGACGATCGCGGCCGTCACACCCAACATCTCGCGCATGCCCGGGCCGCCCGCCGGCCCTTCATAACGGATCACGACCACATCGCCCGCCTTGATCTGCCCGGCCTTGACGGCGGCGAAGGCGTCCTCCTCACGGTCGAAGACCTTGGCCGGGCCCCTGAACGACGTCATCGAGTGCCCTGCCACTTTCACGACGCAGCCTTCCGGCGCCACGTTTCCTTTAAGAATGACCAGCCCCCCGGTCGGCTTAATCGGATTGAACAGCGGCCGGACGACGTGCTGGCCCGGCGTTTCGCTCGCCTGTCGGGCTTCCTCGCCAATCGTCCGACCCGTGACCGCGAGCTGATCGGCATGCAACAGGCCGGCGTCCAGCAGCCGCTTGGCGACCAGCGTCGTGCCGCCCGCCGCATAGAGATCGGCTGACATGAAGCGGCCCCCCGGCTTCAGGTCAGCCAGCAAGGGAACTTTCCGGTTGATCTTGTCGAAGTCGTCGATAGTCAATCGCACGCCGGCTTCCCGCGCGACGGCCAGCAGATGCAGCACGGCATTCGTGGAGCCGCCGGTGGTGGCGACAGCGGCGATGGCGTTGTCCAGGGCCTTGCGCGTGATGATCTGGCGCGGGCGCAGGTCCTTCCGCAGCAGCTCCATCACCAGCTGGCCGCAGCGGAACGCGACTTCATCCTTGCGCGGGTCCATCGCCGGCACGCCGTTGAAGCCCATCGGGGAGATGCCCAGGAACTCGAACGCGATCGCCATCGTATTCGCAGTGAACTGGCCGCCGCAGGCGCCGGCTCCTGGGCAGGCGTGGTTCTCCAGATCGCGCAGCTCCGCCTCCGTCATCTTGCCAGCCGCGTGCTTCCCGACCGCTTCGAAGACATCCTGGATCGTGACGTCGTGCCCCTGGAACTTGCCGGGCATGATCGAGCCGCCATACAGCATCAGCGACGGGAGGTTCAGCCGGGCCAGCGCCATGACCGTGCCGGGGATCGTCTTGTCGCAGCCGGACAGCGCCACCACCGCGTCGAACAGGTGCCCGCGCGCGACCAACTCGATGGAGTCGGCGATCACTTCGCGGCTGATCAGTGAGGCCTTCATGCCTTCCGTGCCCATTGCGATGCCATCGGAGACTGCAATCGTGTTGTACTCGATGGGAGTCCCGCCCGCCGCGCGTATGCCGGCCTTCACCTTTTCGGAGAGGCGCCGGAGATGGTAGTTGCACGGCATGATCTCGATCCAGGTGTTGGCCACCCCTACCAGCGGGCGAGACAGGTCGTCATCGGTGAACCCGACGGCCTTGAGCATGGCGCGGGCGGGCGCTCGGCTCGGCCCGTCGACTAGGTCACGGCTTCTGTGTTTCGGCTGGCTCGTCATGTGGTCTCTTTGATCAAGCAATTCGCATCAGCAGCGGCTCTTTCAGAGAGCCATACTTATAGCATTCACACCCTTCAGTCCAGAAGCAAGCTACGCTGGCAGCTTCGACCTGAGCCAGCGCACGTAGCCCGGCGCCAGGATCACCGGAACGACAAACAGCACAACCAGGCTGAGCGCCAGGCCCGAAGGATGGTCAGGAAATCCTTTTTGATTTCAAGGCATTACAATAATGCTGATACCTGAATGCTGCTATCTGGGTTATACTGGAAGCTGAGAGGGAAGAAAAGCCCCAAAAGAGAAGGTGGAGAAATGCAGCGTCTTACCATCCCTAAGCGAGTTCAATTGCCTTTCGGCTATGTCGTGACGATCAAGCAAGTTACGGACAGTGAGATGGAAGAGATCGTCGAGGACGGAACCGGCGAGTCGGTGGATGGGTACTGGGATCCTGACGAGCGCGTTTTATACATCCGAAAGTCCCTGCCAATCCGTCGACGTCGCTACATCCTCGCCCACGAACTCGGTCACGCCTGGAACGACTGGCAGCACCACGCGATGGATAATGGGATTGCCTCTAGCTATTAACAGTCCTGCTTAATCAAAGAAGAGATACCGTCACCGACGCAGTTTCCGTCACTCCCGCGGCCCACCGGTGTCGCATCGACCCAGAGTCCCCGCTTCGGGGCCCGCGCGGCTCCTTCTCATGGATCGGTCTTGGGTCCCGTGGTTGCCACATGAAACTCGGCAACTCTAGGGCGGACCAGACTGGCAAAGTTCTGGTAGCGGAGCTTCACTGCCTCATGGCGCGTCCCGGCCTGAAAGACGATCTCCTCGTCCGCTGTCAGGGACTGGTCCACATATACCTCTAGGCTGTAGAGATTGCCGAACGGCGGCATTGCCCCGAGTTCGCAATCGGGGAACAA
>WNGA01002746.1_pt1 | contig 36561 bp, 46 predicted proteins | sample 5400061 | NCBI WGS metagenome assembly WNGA01 (sample SAMN13153366, study PRJNA577476) | soil metagenome | isolation source: 100 cm soil or saprolite under grassland replicate 2 | place: USA:California | collected 2016-06-15
GCCTCCGGGACGTCACAGTCAGCGTCTCGCTCGCAAACCTGTGCTATCTCGCCGCGTGGGACGAGGTCCTGACCGTCAACCGGAACAGCTACCTGCGCGACATCTCTACCGCTTCGCTCGTGGCCGTGATGCTGAACGTGCTGCTGCTGGGTATCGCCTTCGCGGGCGCGGTGACCCTCGCGCGCCGCTCCGGCAGCGCGCGCGCCCTCTGGATCGCCAAGGCCGGCTTCCTGCTGGTCGCCTTGCTGCCGCTCATGACCGTCTTCCCGGATCTGCACGTCACCAGGGTCATTCAGTTCTTCTCCCGGGCCCTGGAGACACCGGACCATCAGATCCGGGGATCCGAGCTGAATCCCCTCTTCCCGCTGCTCGCGATCGCCCTGTGGCCCGCCAAGAGCGTCAAGCTGACGCGCTCGGTCGTGGCGTTCCTCTTCCCGCTCACGCTGGTCACCTTCGGGCGCGCCGGCTGGCGGCTCGCCGCGGGCGGGATCACGGTGGCCAACGCGGACCGGCCGCTCGCGCCCCCGCTGGCGCGCCCGGCGCGCCCGGCGCCGCGCGTGATCATCCTGCTGTTCGACGGGATGGACTTCCGCCTCGCCTACGGCGACCGGCCGGCCGGGCTTCCGTTCCCCGAGCTGGACCGCCTGCGCGCCGAGGCGTTCTTCGCGTCCCAGGCCTTCCCGCCCGGCCGCCGGACCGCGATCTCCGTCCCCGGCCTCCTGACCGGCCGCCCGGTGACCTCAGCACGCCGCCGTGGTACCGACACCCTGCTTGTGACCTTCGCCGGCACGCCCGACACGGTCTCGTGGGCCGACCAGCCGAACCTGTTCGACCGCGCGCGCGCGCTGGGCTACAACGCCGGCATCGTCGGCTGGTATCACCCCTACTGCCGCCTCTTCGCGCAGCACCTGACCCGCTGCTTCTGGCTGCCCCACCCCGCGGCGATTCTGCGGGCGCGCGGGCGCGGCCTCGCGCGCCAGATGCTGGACCTGCTCCGCGGCCTCTCCCCGCTGGCCGACCGTGACCGGCACATCGGGGATTACCGGCAGCACCTGGTGGAAGCACAAGCTGCTGTGGTCGATACCTCCCTCGGCCTTCTGTTCGTTCATCTGCCCATCCCCCACGACCCCCCGATTTACGACCGGGAGGACGACGAGCTGACGGACCACAACTACGACATCGAGGGCTATTACGACAACCTCGTCCTGGCCGATCGCACCCTCGGCGGGCTGCGGCGAGCGCTCGAAGGGGACGGTCTGTGGGACCGAACCACCGTTCTGCTGACGGCTGACCACTCTCGCCAGTCCGGGGAGCGCGATCGGCGCGTGCCGTTCGTGGTGAAGCTCGCGGGCCAGCACAGGGGCGGGCCTCCGTATCGCGCGCCGTTCAACACGGTCGTGCTGCACGATCTCACGCTGGCGCTGTTGCGTCGGGAGGTAACCGACGTGCCGCGATGGCTGGACCGGTGGCGCGCGACCAGCGGTCAGAGCATCGTCACGGGATCGCGATCCACCGTGACGGCACCGTGAGCCTTCGCCCCCCAGGCCCGGACCACCCGCCCGAGCGCTCGTGCCTCGAGCGCCTTGACCAGCACGTGCCAGCGCCAGCGACCCCGTAGTCGCGGAATCGGGCAGGGCGCGGGTCCCAGCACGGTGAGGGCGCCCGCCAGGCGCTCCGCGTTGGCGCGGCGCAGCCAGGCCGCCACCCGCTCGGCGAGCGCGGCGGTGTGGGCCTGGTCATGCCCCGTCACCACGAACCGCACGAGGCCGACCCGCGGCGGGTAAGGCGGATGCGGCGGCTCCCGCAGCGGCAGCTCCGCGGCGGCGAACGCGCTCACCGAATGCACCGCCGCCGCGCGGATGGCGTGGTGGCCGGGCGCCCGGGTCTGCACGTACACCCGCCCGCCCTTGGGCCCGCGCCCCGCCCGCCCCGCCACCTGGGCCACGAGCTGGAAGGTGCGCTCCGCGGCTCGGAAGTCGGGGAAATTGAGCCCGGTGTCGGCGTCCACCACGCCCACGACGGTCACGTTCGGGAAGTCGAGCCCCTTCGCGATCATCTGGGTGCCGAGCAGGATGTCCACCGTCCCCTGGGCCACGCGGTCGAGGATGCGGTGGTGGGCCCACTTGGTGCTCGTGGTGTCCAGGTCCATGCGCGCGATGCGCGCCGCGGGGAAGCGCGACGCCACGAAGTGCTCGAGCTGTTGCGTGCCGAGACCGCGCATCCGCTGGGTCTCCCGGCTGCACGCCCGGCAGGAGGTGGGGACCGGCTCTTCGTGCCCGCAGTAGTGGCAGCGCAGCGCCGGGGGCGTCTGGTGCACGGTGAGAGCGATGGCGCACTGCGGGCAGTCGCGCACGTCGCCGCACGCCGGGCACTGGAGGTAGGTCGCGAAACCACGGCGATTGAGCAGCAGGATCGCCTGCTCGCCGCGCGCGAGCGCGTCGCGCACCGCCTCGTCGAGCGGCACGGTCCACGGCACGCCGCGCGCTTCCGGCACCCGGGGCGCGCTTCGCAGATCGATCACCTCCACCGCCGGCAGCGGCCGCGCGCCGATGCGCTCCGGCAGCTCGAATCGCGCGACCTTCCCCGTGCCCGCGAGGTGCAACGTCTCGAGCGACGGCGTGGCACTGCCGAGGATCACGCGTGCTCCTTCGAGCCGCGCGCGGGCCAGCGCGACGTCGCGGGCGTGGTAGCGCGGCGCGGTCCCCTGCTTGTAGCTCGGCTCGTGCTCCTCGTCCACGACGATCGCCCCGAGGCGCTGCACCGGCGCGAACACGGCGGAGCGCGGGCCGACCGCCACGCCCCGTTCGCCGCGGCGCAGCGCGCGCCACGCGTCGGCGCGCTCGCCCTCCGACAGCCCCGAGTGCAGCACCGCGACCCGGTCGCCGAACACGCCGCGGACTCGCGCCACCGTCTGGGGCGTGAGCGCGATCTCGGGCACGAGGAGGATGGCACCGTGGCCCGACGCTACGACGCCACGAAGCACGTCCAGATATACGAGCGTCTTCCCCGATCCCGTGACGCCCTGAATCAGGACCGGGACGTCCACCGGAGTCCCCGCGATCGCCGCGGCCGCGCGGCGCTGGCCGTCCGTCAGGTCCGGCGGCGGTGGGGAGGAAAGCCCGGCGAAGGGGTCGCGCGGGTGGGGCACGTCGGCGTAGCGGCCGAGCCCTTGCTTCACCAGCCCGTCGAGCACCGCGCTGGAGAGCTTGAGCTGCGTCACGAGATGGCGCACCGGCGCCGAACCTCCGATCGCCTCCACCGCCTCGAACGCGATGCGCCGCTTGGGCGCCCGCCGGAACGCGCGCTCGCGCTCGAGCAGCGACGGCAGCCCCCCGGTGAGCACGAAGACCCGCTCCCCCCGCTCGGCCGGCCCCGCCGGATGGCGCACGCTCCAGAGCGCCCCCGGGAGGAGCGCGCGGAGCGCGAGCCCCAGGGGCGCGCCGTAGTAGCGGCTGATCCACCGCCCCAGCTCGAGCAGCGCCGGGGACAGTGCCGGCTCGGCGTCGGGAGCGGCGAGGATCGCCCTCGGCGCGACGAGGGGCGGGGGGGGCGCCACGTCCACCGCCGCGACCAGGCCCACCACCTGGCGCCGCTGCACCGGTACGACGACCCGCGCGCCGGGCACGACGCGCGGCTCGAGCTCGGCCGGAATCTCGTAGGCGTAGGTGCGGGGAACCGGGACCGGAAGGACCACCTCAGCGAACCGCGGCTGAAGCCGCGGCTCGGCAGCATCTGCTGAAGCAGAGGCTTCCCGCCCGTTCACGGGCCGAGGCCGAGCCGCGAGTTCACTCGCGCCTGCGGACACCGAGGCCCGGCCCGGTGGGGAGTCGGATCTGCCCCCCATCGATCGTGGCCCCGACGAACGGATCGTTCGCCGTGAGGGCCGCACCGTCGAGATCGGCCGCATCGACGAGGGGTGTGAAATGCGCGGCCGCCGTGATGCCGAGGGACGATTCGATCATGCACCCCACCATCACCAGCATCCCGTGCGCGCGCGCCGTGGAGATCATCCGCAACGCTTCCCGCAGGGAGCCGCACTTGGCGAGCTTGATGTTGATCCCGTCCACCACGCCCGCGAGCCGCGGGATGTCGGTCGCGACGATGCAGCTCTCGTCCACCACGACGGGAAGCACCCCCCGGCGGCGCACGGCCGCGATTCCCTCGAGGTCGTCGGGCGGCAACGGCTGCTCGACGAACTCGACGCCGTATTCCTTGAGGATGGGCAGCATCTGGATCGCCCGCTCGCGGGTCCAGCCCGCGTTCGCGTCCACCCGGATCGGTTTGTCGGTCGCGTCGCGGATCGTGCGGAGGATCTGCTCGTCGCGCTCGGTGCCCAGCTTGATCTTGAGGATGGGGTAGCCGGAGGCCTCGGCCACCTTCTGGCGCATCTTCTCCGGGGTGTCGAGCCCGATGGTAAAGGAAGAGCGCGGGGCGCGCGCCGGGTCGAGTCCCCACAGCCGCCACACCGGCTGGCCGAGCCGCTTACCCACCAGGTCGTGCAGCGCGGCGGAGAGGGCCGCCCGGGCCGCGCCGTTGCGCGGCACGGCCTCGGCGAACTTCGCCTCCGCGCCCTCGAGGTCGAAGGCATCCCGCGGCAGGTGCGGCTCCAGGCGCTTCAGCACGGCGAGCACGGTGTCCGCGGTCTCGCCGTAGTAGCGCGAAGGATCGGCCTCGCCCCACCCCTCGATTCCGTCCCCGTCCGTGAGCCGCACCCACACGACCCGGTAGTCCTCGTCCCCGCCGCGCGCGATGACGAAGGGATGTTTGGTCTTCAGGGTGATGACCTCGGCGGCCAGCTTCACGGCGGTCGCATCCTGGTTCGGACGTGGAAAAATACCCGGTTCACACCGCCAGCGCGCGCACGTGCGCCTGCACGCCCGCGGCGAGTAGATCGAGCCGGTAGCCGCCCTCGAGCACCCCGATCACCGGCGCCGGAGCGACCCGCTCGCGGAACGCGGTGGTCCAGCGCGCCATGTCGGCGGGGTCGAGGGTGAACCCGCCCAGCGGGTCGCCCGCGAGCGAGTCGAAGCCCGCCGACACGAGCAGCAGATCGGCCGTTCCCCCCCAACCGGCCAGCGCCCGGTCCACGGCCGCGAGCAGGTCGCGCACGTACACCTCGCGCCCGAGCCCCGGGGGCCGCGGCACGTTGAACACGTTCCCGACCCCGCGCTCGTCCTCGGCGCCGGTGCCGGGATACCACGGGTACTGGTGCATCGAGACGTAGCGGATCGACGGGTCGCGCTCGACGAGTGCCTGCGTGCCGTTGCCGTGGTGCACGTCCCAGTCCACGATCAGCACCCGCGGCTTGCCGAGGTGCTGCGCGTGCCGCGCCGCGATCACGACGTTGTTAAGGAGGCAGAACCCCATCGCGCGCACGGCGAGCGCGTGGTGGCCCGGCGGGCGCGTCGCGCCGAAGGCCACACCACGCGCGATTCCACGCTCCACCGCCCCGATCGCCGCTCCCGCCGCCGCGAGCGCAGCGTCCCAGCTCTCGGGACTCATCACCGTATCGGCGTCGAGCGCGCCGCCTCCCGCGCGCGCCACGCGCTCGAGCCCATCCAGGTAGGGCGCGGGGTGCACCCGCTCGACCTCGTCGCGCGTCGCGGGACGGGCCTGGCACCACTCGACCTGCGCCGTCATCTCGGGGGCGCGCAGCGCGGCCAGCACCGCGTCGATCCGCTCCGGGCGCTCGGGGTGGCCGGGACCGGGCTGGTGCAGCCGGCAAGCCGGGTGGAAGAGGATGGGGACGGGCATGGAATCGAGGGCGACAGGTCCGCGCGTTATTCCCAGGCTAAAGCCTGGGCTCGGCACTGCACTGTCCTAAAGGACATCGTCCTTCAGGACCACGTTGGGCCGAGCCCACCCTTCAGGGTGGGGAAACACGACGCAGGTGAGGATTCAATTCTGCAGATGCTTGCCGTGCAGCAGGTCCCTGATCGACTCGACTTCCGCCCGCATTTCCTTCCGCGCGCGCTCGATGTCGGCCATGGCGCGGCGATAGCGTCGCCACCCCAAGACGACCAGGACCGCGCCCACCAGACAGACTCCGCCCCACACGACGAGCAGCGGCCGCTCGAGGCTGAAGCCGCTGTACCCCAGGAGCAGCCCGTCGAGCGCGAGAAAACCGACCGCGAAGGTCGTGAGCGCGCGGCTGGGCGTGCGGGACCGCTTCATCGCACCGGCTGGCGCCGCGCCGGCAGCACGATGAACGGCGCGTTCGCGACCGCGCCGAGGGCGCCCAGGGTGGTGGACTCGTCCAGCACCCGGGCTCCGCGGAACTTCACGACGTAGTCCTCGAGCCGTGCGTCGTCGCGTTTGAGCGCCTGGGTGAGCGCTTGCCGCTTGAGCTCCGACACGGCGGTGCGGGGCTCGACGGCGAGAAACACCTGATCCCAGACGTCCGTCACCATCACCCGCACGGCGAAGCGCCCGTCCCCCGCAGTCATGCCACGTCCACGCTCGACTCGAGCGGCAGGGTCGAGAGGAACCGATCCAAGGCCTGATCGAAGAACAGGGTGGAGGCTCGCACCTGCGTCTTGCCTGCGGCGTCCGCCCACGCGCGGACCACGACCTCTTCCCCACCCTGTCCACGCAGCACGACGAACTGCGGCCCCTCCTTTTCCACGAAGGCCGCGGCGTTCGGCACTCGCTCCGCGAAGAATTCCCGCGCGCGCCGGAGCACGTCCTGGGGCGGCAAGGCCACCGTCGTCGAGTGGATCATCGCTCGGAAAGATAGACACGCCGGGAGGCTCCGCAAAGCTGACAGCGCCCGGTGCCAAGTTGAGCGTCGCGCGTGTCACGATGGCAACCGCAACGGACCCGCGAGCGGCACGGTGGTTGCGTGGCCGCGACCGCGGGTCGGGGACACACCCCGGCCCGGAACCAGCATCTCGCAAAAGGAGACGATGGGTATGTTCCTGACCACTCGCAATGCCGATTTCGTGAACCTGGGCAGCCGGATCAACAGGATGCTCAACGACACCCTCGGCAGCCTCGACTGGCAGGTCCGGGACAGCGCCGCGGCCGCGTGGATGCCCCCGGTGGACGTCCTCGAGGAAGCGGACGCCATCCGCATCATCGCGGAGGTTCCCGGCGTGAAGCCCGAAGACGTGAAGATCTCGGTCGAGAACAACGTGCTCACGATCCAGGGCACGAAGGAGCAGGTCGCCGAGGAGCGCACCGAGCGCGTGCACCGCTATGAGCGGACGTACGGCGCGTTCGAGCGCAGCTTCACCCTGCCGGCTACCGTGGACGCCAACAACATCAAGGCCAGCTACGAGCACGGTGTCCTGACCGTGACGCTGCCCAAGGTGGAGAAGGCCAAACCGCGGCAGATCCCGGTGCAGGCGGCGTCGAAGTAAGGACTACGACCGTGTAGGGGCGCGCGTAGGGGCACGGCACTGCCGTGCCCCTACACTCCCAGCAGTTCCAGCAGGCGTTTCTCCACCTCCGAGTTCGGCACGGCCACGGCTCCCGCCGCGCGCGCAGCGCGCAGCAAGTCGGCCCGCACGTGCGAGCCGTAGGCGACCACCGGAACCCCTCGCGCGACGAGCCCGCGGATGCGGTCCGGCGCCCCGGCGTCGCCGAGCTCGATCACGGCCAGATCGCAGGCAGCCTCGTCGCGCGTCGTCTCGGCGCCGCCGGCGCCGACGACGCCCGCGAGCTTCGAGCGGAACAGCAGGTCCGTGGTGGCGAGGAAGACGCGCTTAGGCATCGAGCGGCTCCACCGTGATGCGCCGTTGCACGGGGGCAGGGGACCGGCGGAAGAGATCGAGCACCGTGGACCTGCGAGGCAGCACGAGGATCGCGTCCCCGGGGGGAGGCTCGTCGAGGCCCTCGAGCGTGAAAAAGGTCGGCGACCGGGAGAAGGACGGCAGCGTGACGCGGTACCGCCGTCCGTGCCAGGTAACCTCGACCTGCTCCCTGCTCCCGGCTCCCCGCTCCCGCTCGATGAACACGTCGTCGTCGACCTTGTAGACGCCTTCGGCGATCGCCTCACCCGAGCGGTAGAACGTCGGATCGAACGGGCGGGCCTCGTGCCGCTTGAAGTTTTCCTCCGCGGCCCAGTCGTACGCCTCGAGCGCGCGGGCCGCTTGAAGTTTTCCTCCGCGGCCCAGTCGTACGCCTCGAGCGCGCGGGCGTTCGCCCGCCACTCGAGGTGATGCCGCAGCTCGTGCGCCAGCGTCTCCCACGCTTCCTCGCGCCAGTCGAGCTCGCCCAGCCGGGCCAGCGCGGCGAAGGAGCCGTGGTACAGCACGACGCGCGACTGCAGGTCCCCGCCCGTCCCGCTCCATTCGAGCGGGATGCACTCGCCGAGGGTGTACACGTCGCCGCGCACGGGATGGGGAACGGTCTTCGGGCTCACTTCGATCGCCACGATCCCGTCGCGGAACTCGAGCGGCACGTCGCGCGCGAGGCGCTCGACCATGGCCCGGAAGTCGTCGAAACGCACTACCCCTTGAGCTTGTCCGCCAGATACCCCACCAGCCGATCCGCCGCGACGCGGTCCTGCTTGAGCGTGTCCCGGTCGCGCACCGTGACCGTGCCGTCCTGGGTGGACTGGCCGTCGATGGTGATCCCGAACGGCGTTCCGGCTTCGTCCTGGCGGCGGTAGCGGCGTCCGATGGAGCCGCCGTCGTCGTAGAAAACGTTGTACTGCTTGCGGAGCCCGTCGTGGATCCGCCGCGCCAGCTCGGGCATGCCGTCCTTGTTCACCAGCGGGAACACGGCCGCCTTGAGCGGCGCGATCGCGGGATGAAACCGCATCACCACCCGCTTCTCGCCCTCCACCTCTTCCTCGGCGTACGCGTCCACCATGACCACCAGCGCCGTGCGATCGGCGCCCGCCGAGGTCTCGACCACGTAGGGGATGAACCGCTCGCTCGTCGCGGGATCCAGATACTCGAGCTTCTTGCCCGAATACTCCTGGTGCCGCGACAGGTCGAAGTTCGTGCGGTTGTGGATCCCCTCGAACTCCTGCCAGCCGAAGGGGAACTCGTACTGGATGTCGTAGGCGTCCTTGGCGTAGTGCGCGAGCTCTTCCTTGGTGTGCTGGTGGAAGCGCAGCTTCTCGGGCCGGATCCCGAGCTCCGTGAGCCACTTCATCCGCTCGTGGCGCCAAAACTCGAACCACTCCGGATCGGTACCCGGCTTCACGAAGAACTGCATCTCCATCTGCTCGAACTCGCGCGTGCGAAACGTGAAGTTCCCCGGCGTGATCTCGTTGCGGAACGCCTTGCCGACCTGGGCGATGCCGAACGGAATCTTCTGGCGCGAGGACTGGAGGACATTCAGGTAGTTGACGTAGATCCCCTGCGCCGTTTCCGGGCGAAGGTAGACGACCGCCGCCGCCTCCTCCACCGGACCCATGAAGGTCTTGAACATCAGGTTGAACATGCGGGGCGCGGTGAGCGTCCCCTTCATCCCGCACACGGGGCACTGGGCATCCGGCTGGCCGGGCGTGCCCTTGATGCGGGGATCGTCCGCACGGAAGCGGTTCTTGCAATGCTTGCAGTCCACGAGCGGATCGGTGAACCCCGCGACGTGGCCCGAGGCTTCCCATACCTTGGGATGCATCAGGATGGCGGCGTCGAGACCCTCGATGTCTTCGCGTTCGTGGACCAGCGAGCGCCACCAGCGCTCCTTGATGTTCTTCTTGAGCTCGACGCCGAGCGGCCCGTAGTCCCAGACCGAGCCGAGGCCGCCGTAGATCTCCGAGGACTGAAACACGAAGCCGCGCCGCTTGGCGAGCGAGACGAGCTTCTCCATCACGTTGTCGTTTGGGGGCATAGAGGGCGGGAAGTATAGACCGCCCGCTAGGCGGCGGGCAACCCGAAGGCCTGGCGGACCGCCCGCTCTGCGAGGCCCGCGAGGCCCGCCGCGTCGAGCAGCTTCCCCTCGCCGTCGAGCGCATGAAGGCCGATGAGGCCCTCGACCTTGCCGGCGATCACGGCGACCCGCTTCCTGGCCGCCTGCGCCCGGCGCACGATCTCGCCCGACCCCTTCCCGACGAGCGACGTCCGGTCGAACGATCCCTCGCCCGTGATCACCAGGTCCGCCTTGGCGAGGGCGGCATCGAACCCCAGGCGTGACAGCACCCACTCCGCCCCCGGCTCGAGGCGGGCCTTGGCGAAGAATGCCAGCCCGGCGCCGAGCCCTCCCGCGGCCCCGCCCCCCGGCACCGTCGCGAGCTCGGGACGTCCGTGCCGTGCCATCAGCTCCGCCAGCCGCTCGAGGCCACGCGACAGCAGCTTCACCGCTTCGGGACCGGCCCCCTTTTGCGGCCCGAACAGCGGCGCGGCGCCCTCCGGCCCGACCAGGGGCGTCGACACATCGGTGAGCGCGACGACCCGCGCGGCGATGCCCCATCCTCCCACCAGCTCCGCCAACTGCCCGAGCGTACCGCCGCCCTCCGGCAGCGGCCCGCCTGCGGCGTTCAATAGCGTCCACCCGAGGCCGCGCGCGGCCCCCGTTCCCCCGTCCACCGTCGCCGATCCACCCAGACCAACCACCACCGTCTTTGCGCCCCGCTCCATGGCCTCCCAGATGAGCTCGCCCACGCCGCGCGTCGTGGCGCGCAGCGGATCGAGCTGGTCGGGCCTGAGCAGCGCGATACCGCACGCCGTGGCGCTCTCGAAGATCGCGGTCTCCGGATCCACCCACCCCAACTCCCCGGAGACCGGCTCGCCCAGCGGCCCCGTGACCCGCAGCCGCTCGCGCAGCGATCCCAGAGGCAGCACGGCGTCGAGCAGGCCGTCGCCCCCGTCGGAGATGGGACACTGGAGCACGGAGGCATTGGGCATCGCCCGCCGCACGCCGACCGCGAGCGCCTCGGCCACCTGGCGAGGCCCTAGGGTGCCCTTGAAGGCCGCCGGCGCGAGCAGAATCAATCGAGCCATAGTGCATTATGCACGAAAAATCGCATTATGCTATATCAAATTCCATCCGTAGTGGTTCATACGTGGCGGAGTGACGGCGCTTACCCGCAGGCACCGTTCTTGCCTTATCAGCGCCCCGGCAGATCTCTGTTCAGGGCAAACCGCCGGTGACGGCGGGACGCAAAGCCAAGGGGTCTCACAGTTCGAGACAGCCCGGCTGCCGGAGGTAGGTCGCCGGCCCCACGCCCTGACACGAGAGCGCGGGGCTTTTTTGTGGCCCGCGAGCGCGGATTCGTCTCGCTCGCATCGGGTTCTAGGGCGCACGATGTCGAGCAGGCGATCACCCCCCAGGGGCAACTCTGGGGGGTTTGCTTTTGATGTGGTCGCAGATCCGGCCGCCGTGCTCCCGCCCGTTCTCGATGAAGATCTTGTTCGCGTCGAGGCCGGACGCGAGCACCCCGGCGATGTAGACGCCCGGGACGTTCGTCTCCATGGTCACGGGGTCGTGGCGCGGCACGCCGGTGGCGTCGTCCACGTCGACCCCGATCCCCCGCAGCAGCGAGAGGTCCGCGCGGTAGCCCGTCAACGCGAGCACGAAGTCGGCCGGGAGCGGCGCGGCCCGCGCGTCAGCGTCCGAGCGGATCACGACCTCCGCCGGCCGGATCTCCACCACGCGGCTGCACCAGCGGACCGCGATGCTCCCGTCCTTCACCCGGTTGGTGATGTCGGGGAGGATCCACGGCTTCACGCCCCGGTCGAACTCGCCGAGGAAGTGCACCAGCGTCACGCGCGCGCCGACCCGGTACAGCTCCAGCGCCGCCTCGACCGCGCTGTTGCCGCCGCCCACGACCACCACCCGCTGCTGCCAGTAGGGGTGCGCCTCGACGAAGAAATGCGACACATGCGGCAGATCCTCGCCCGGGACGCCGAGCGCGTTGGGAGATTCGAAGTAGCCCGTGGCATAGACCAGCCAGCGGGCCTGGACCACTTCGGGCTCCCGCTTGCCGGGATGCTGCGCCGCGATCTCGAAGCCGTCACGCAGCCGCGTCACCCGCCGCACCTCGTGGTATTGCCGCACGTCCAGCTCGAAGTACTCCGCCACCTTGCGGTAGTACGTGAGCGCCTCGCGCCGCGTGGGCTTCTCGGCCGCGGTGACGAACGGCACGCCGCCGATCTCCAGCTTGTCCGGCGTCGAGAAGAACGTCATGTACAGGGGATAGCGCATCAGGCTCGAGACGACGGGCCCCTTGTCGAACAACGAGGACGTGAGCCGCGCGCGCTTCGCCGCCACGCCTACCGCGAGGCCGCACGGACCGGCGCCGATTACCGCGAGATCGAGCATTGGTGTCGCGTTGGTGTCACGTCACTTCGATGATCTGGTCGCGGTGCGTGCCGACGCTCACGTACTGGATCGGCGCGTGCGCCAGGTCCTGCAGCCGGTCGAGGTAAGCCCGCGCCGGGGGCGGCAGGTCGGCGAGCCGGCGGACGTGGCTGAGCGACTTCTGCCAGCCGGGGAGCGACTCGTACACCGGCTCGACCCGGGCCAGCCGCTCGACTTCGGCGGGCATCGAGTCGAGCGGCTCGCCCCCCAGCCGGTAGCCGACGCCCACGGGGATCTCCGCGAACGAGTCGAGCACGTCCAGCTTCGTGACCGCGAGCCCGGTGAGACCGTTCACGCGCACGGCGTAGCGCACCACGACCGCGTCGAACCAGCCGCAGCGCCGCGGGCGCCCGGTCGTCGCGCCGAACTCGCCTCCCAGCTCGCGGATCCGCTCCGCCAGCGCCGGCTCCGCCTCGGTCGGGAGCGGCCCGTTGCCGACGCGCGTCGTATAGGCCTTCACGACCCCCAGGACGGCGTCGATCGCGGTCGGACCGATCCCGGCACCGACTGCCGCCCCCCCCGCGGTCGTATTGGAGGACGTCACGTACGGGTAGGTCCCATGGTCCACGTCGAGCAGGGCGCCCTGCGCGCCCTCGAGCAGCACCGACTCTCCCCGCTCCAGCGCTTCCCACACCACCCGCCCGGCGTCGACGGCGAGGGGGAGCAGCCGCGGCGCGAGCCGCTCGAGCAGGGCGATGTGCTCGCCCGCGTCGGCGCGCTCGCGCGCACCGAGGAGCCCGAGAAAGCCGTTCGCGGCCTCGACGCGCGCGCACACCAGCTCCTTCGCGCGCGCGAGGTTGCGCAGGTCGCCCACACGGATCCCGCGGCGGCCGTACTTGTCCTCGTACGTCGGGCCGATGCCGCGCCCCGTCGTGCCGATTTTTTCCTTCTGCTCGCGCGCCCGGTCGAGCAGCTTGTGGTACGGCAGCGTGAGGTGCGCCCGGTCGGAGACGTACAGCTTGTGGTCGGTGCGGATGCCGCGGGACGTCAGGGCGTCGAGCTCCGTGAAGAGCGTCTCGGGGTCGAGCACCACCCCGTTGCCGACGACGCACACGGCGCCCTGGATGACCCCGGAGGGGATCTGGTGCAGCACGAACTCGCCGGCCGCGGTGTGCACCGTGTGGCCCGCGTTCGCGCCGCCCTGGTAGCGCACGACGAGGTCGGCGCGCTCGGCGAGCACGTCGACGATCTTGCCCTTGCCCTCGTCGCCCCATTGGGCGCCGACGACCACGACGCAGTGGGTCTTCGGTCCGAACATGGCTCCTCAGCGCTCACCGCCAAAAAAAAGGCCCCGGCGGCGCGGGGCGTCGGTGCATCCTCCGAGGAAAACTATCATGCGGCGACGAGCCGCGCCACCCGCTCCCGGTCGGCCGGGACGACCGGCGCGAGAGGCGCGCGCACCGGCCCGCCGTACAGCCCCACCGCGTCCATGGCCGCCTTCACGCCGCCCGGCCCGAGCTTCCCCACGATCTCCTTGTCGAGCGGCACCAGCCGCTCCTGCAGCCGGCCGGCACGCTCGCGATCGCCGGCGCGGAACGCGGCGTGCAGCTCCACGCACGTGGCAGCGGCGAAGCACGCCGCCGCGAGGATCCCGCCGTCGCACCCCAGCTCGAGCGCCGCATACAGGAGCGCGGCCGAGCCCACGAACACGGACCAGGCGGGCGCCGCGTCGCGATAGGCCGCGAGGTTCTTCGCGTCACCCGAGGAGTCCTTGACGCCGACGACGTTCGCGTGGACGGCGAGCTGTTGGAGCAGCCCCGCCGCGATCGGGAGATGCGTGTACTTCGGGATGTTGTACACGAGGACGGGGATGGGACTCGCGTCCGCGACGGCGCGGTAGTAGTCCGCGAGGCTCGCGGGCGAGACGGCGGCGGAGAAGTAGCCGGGCGGGCGCACGAGCACCGCGTCCGCTCCCTCCGCGGCGGCGGCGCGCGTCAAGAGCACCGCCTGACGCGTCGCTTCGGCGCCCGTCCCGGCGATCAGCCACGCGCGGTCCGGAAGCACCTCCCGCACCCACCCCACGAGGCGGCGCTGCTCCTCGGCATCGAGCAGGGCCGACTCGCCCGTCGAGCCCGCGACCACGACGCCGGCCAGGCCGGCCGCGACCAGCCGCGAGACGTTCTGCCGCAAATGGACGGGGGCGACCTCGCCGGTGGCGCTGTCGAACGGCGTGGTGATCGGGGCGATCACCCCCGCGAGCTGCCGCTCGGTCACTGGCCCGGCAACGTGCCCGAGAGGCCGGAGGGGGAGGGGGAGGGGGGGGCGTCCGCCGGCGCGGCCGCCGGCGAGCGGCGCCGCAGCGCGCGCATCTGCAGCTCGAAGTCTGCGGGGTTCGTCGCCGCGCCGAGCGCGGCCTCGTACGCCACGACCCCTTCCGCCACGAGGTCCATCAGATGCTGATCGAAGGTCTGCATGCCGTACTGATCTCGGGCGATGCGGATGTAGTCGTGCAGCTGCGAGGTCCGGTCCGGGTCCTTGATCAGATCCCGCGCCGCGCCGGTGCAAATCAGGACCTCGACGACCGCCGTGCGTCCGCGTCCGTCGGCCCGCGGCAGCAGCCGCTGCGAGACCACCGCCTGGAGCGCCTCCGCCAGGCGCAGCCGTGCAATCTGCTGCTCCTCGCCGGGGAACATCGACACGATGCGGTTCACGGTGGTCACGGCGTCGGGGGTGTGCAGCGTCGAGATCACGAGGTGCCCCGTCTCGGCCGCCTTCATGGCCATGTCCATCGTCTCCGCGTCGCGCATCTCGCCGATGAGCACGACGTCGGGATCCTGGCGCAGCGCCGCGCGGAGCCCCGCACGGAAATCGTCCGTGTCGACGCCGATCTCGCGCTGCGTCACCGAGCAGTTGATGTCGCGGTGCAGGAACTCGATCGGGCTCTCGAGCGTCACGACGTGCTTGTGCTGCGTCTGGTTGATCTGGTTCACGAGCGCCGCCATCGTCGAGCTCTTTCCCGACCCCGTCACCCCGGTGACGAGGATCATCCCCCGCTCCGCCGACGCCACGGTCGTGAGGACCGGCGGCAGCTTCAGGGTCTCGAAGGTGGGGACGTCGAACGGGATGACGCGCATCACGATCATGAACGACGAGCGCTGCCGCAGGATGTTGACGCGGAACCGCCCGACCCCGGGCATCCCCCAGGAGCAGTCGTAGTCCCGGAGCTTGTCGAGCCGGCCGCGGTCTTCGTCGCTCGGGATCAGGTGCGCGGCGATGGCCTTCGTCTGCTCGGGCGTGAGGCGCTGCTTCGTGAGCGGGACGAGCTGCCCGTCGATGCGGGCCCGGAAGACGTCCCCGGCCTTGATGTGCAGGTCGGACGCCCCGCGGTCGATGGCGGCCTTGATGATCTGCTCGATGCCGCGCGGCTGCGCCGGGGCGCCGCTAGCGCGGCCGCTCTTGGGCTTCTCCTCCACTAGTATCCGGCCTCCGGGTCGACCGCGTTGGCGAGCGGGGACCCTGCAAGATAGCGCCTGATGTTCTCCACGATGAGAGCGGTCTCGCGCTCCCAGAAACGCGCCGTCACGGCGGCGACGTGCGGGCTCACGAGCACGCGCGGGTGCCGCCACAAGGGATGCTCCGCCGGCAACGGCTCCACCGCGAAGACGTCCAGCGCGGCGCCTCGGAGCCGAAAGGCGTCGAGCGCGTCAAGCAACGCCGTCTCGTCCAAGAGCGTCCCGCGAGAGACGTTCACGACGATGGCATCGTGCGGCAGGCGCTCCAGCACCGCCCGGCTCACGGCGCCGCGCGTGTCCGCCGTGTGGGGCGCGGCGATCACGAGACAGTCGCTTTCCGCGGCGAGCCGTGGCAGGTCGCCGGGCCCGCCGACCCAACCGACGCCCGCCGGCCCGCCGCGCTCCGGCCGCCGCCGCACCCCGGCCACGCGCATCCCGAGCGCCAGGCCCCGCCGGGCGACGGCGCTCCCGATGCCACCCAGGCCGAACACCCCCAGCCGGAGCTCGCCGAACTCGCGTACCGGGACCTCGAAGCCGGTGAAATCCGCCCACGCCCACCGGCCCGCCGCCTGGAACTCGCGCATGCGGTCGAGCCCGCGCGCGAAGTAGCCGATGGCGGTGAGCGTCCAGTCGGCGATCGGCTCGGCGTGGATGGCGGCCGAGTTCGTGAGCACGATTCCCGTCCCGGCGAGGTGCGGCAGGCTCGCGTCCACGCCCGCCATGCAGACGTGAACCCACCGGAGCGTGCCGCGCCCGGCCGCGACGACGCCCGCCGGCACCCCGTATCCCACGTAGATTTCAGACCCCCGGACAGCGGCCAGCGCTTCCGGACCGCCCGAGCCATCGGCCCCGGGGTCGCGGACTTCCACTAGCTCCCACGCGGGTCCCAGCGATGCGCGGAACGCCGCGACCGCGCTGGCCGGGACGCGCCACGCGGTCCGCGGTGAGGCGAGGTCGACGACGAGGCACCGGGTCACTCGCCCGTCGACACCGTCCGCACGCTGGGATGATGGAGCAGCGCGATCATCACCTCGTCGTGGAGCCGCTTCGGGCCCCGCAGCGTATAGTCGATCACCCAGTCGACGTTCTCGCGCCGACTCGCCTGCCGCTCGATTTCGAGCCCGGACCGGCGCACCACCTCTTCGAGGTCCTCCAGGACGGTCGGGTCCGGGCGGGCATGAATCGAGAGCCGGCCCTGCGTGGACTGCCGCCCGACGAACCGCTCGACGCGTCCCAGTCCCCGGAGGACCAGCAGGACGAGCAGCGTGGTGCCCGCCGCCTCCCAGTAGAATGCGGCGCCGAGGGCGACGCCGATCGCCGCGACGACCCAGATGGTGGCCGCGCTGGTGAGGCCCACGACCGCCCCGCGCGCGTGCAGGATCGTGCCCGCCCCGATGAAGCCCACTCCCGTCACGATCTGCGCCGCGACGCGCGTCGGGTCGGAGTTCCCCGAGGCCATCGTGATCGACAGCTTCGTGTAGAGCACCGAGCCGATGCAGATCAGGATGTTCGTCCGGAGGCCGGCCGGCTTGCCGCCGAGTTCCCGCTCGAGACCGATGGCGCCGCCGAACAGCGTCGCCAGGCAGAGCTGCAGGAACAGCTCCAACCGGAACATTTCGACCATCTGCGCGAGGAAATGCTGCATCAGGCCTCGGCTCCTTCCAGGAATCCCATCCGGCGCCGCACCTGGGTCATCGTGTGCGAGGCGAGGGCGCGCGCCTTCGCGGCACTCGCGCGCAGCACGTCGCGGACCTTGCGCGGCTCCGCCTGCAACGCGCGGGCCCGCTCGCGGATGGGGGTGAGCGCGGCTATCATATTGTCCGCCAGCACGCGCTTGCAGTCGAGACAGCCCCACCCCGCCGTGCGGCAGTTGTGCGCCACCAGCTTCACCGTGTCCGGCGGCGAGAAACCCTGGTGGATGGTGAAAATGTTGCAGATCTCCGGATTGCCCGGATCCTTCCGGGTGACGCGCGCCGGGTCGGTGGCGGCGGGCTTGAGCTTCTCCCAGATGGTCTCGGGCGTGTCGAAGAGGCTGATCGTGTTGCCGAGGCTCTTCGACATCTTGGCCTGGCCGTCGAGCCCCAGCACCCGCTTGGCGGTGGACAGCAGGGCCTGCGGCTCGGGGAAGGCGAACCCATTCCCGAACCGCGCGTTCCAGCGCCGCGCGATCTCCCGCATCAGCTCGAGGTGCTGGAGCTGGTCCTCGCCGACCGGGACGAGCGTCGCCTCATACAGGAGCACGTCGGCGGCCTGGAGCACGGGGTAGTTGAGCAGCCCCGCCGGCACGCTCTCCTGGCGCTGCGCCTTGTCCTTGAACTGGGTCTGGCGCTCGAGCTCGCCGAGCGGCGTCACCGTGGTGAGCAGCCAGTTGAGCTCCGCGTGCTCGGGAACGTGCGACTGGACGAACACGATCGCCCGCTCGGGGTCGAGCCCGACGGCGAGCAAGCTGATCGCCATGTCGAGCGTCCGCTGGGCCAGGCCCGCGGGCTCGTACGCCTGGGTGATCGCGTGCAGATCCACGACCGAGAAGAGGCAGTCGTGCTGGTGTTGCAGCTTGACCCAGTTCTGCACGGCTCCGAGGTAGTTGCCGATGTGCAGTTCGCCCGAGGGCTGGATGCCGGAGAAGACGCGCGCCATGGGCTCACAACCTACGCCGTTGGAGGTCGGCGCCGCAAGGTGCGAGAACTCAAAGACTTAGTCGATGTCGCCCGGCGCGCCGCCGGCCGCGCGGCGGGCCAGCTCCGCCGGCTCGTCCCCGCCGCGGCGAACGTCTGGGTGGAGAAATCGCGCCACGATTTCGTGACGGACGCCGACCGGAGCGCGGAGGCGTTGATTGCCGAGGCCCTGACGCGCGACGTCCCGGGCTCGACGGTCGTGGGTGAGGAGCTGTCCCCCGCGGCGGCGCGTTCGGGCGACGTGGTGTGGATCGTGGATCCGCTCGACGGCACGACGAACTTCCTCCACGGCTATCCGCAGTACGCCGTGTCGATCGGGGCACTGGTGGGCGGGGCGTTGGAGGTGGGCGTGGTGCACGACGTGGCGCGCGATCGGGTGTACTGGGGCGCGGCGGGGCTCGGCGCCTGGGAGGGGGAGAGGGAGGGGGAGGCGGAGCGGCGGCTGCGCGTCTCGGGGCTCACGGAGGCGCGGCACGCGCTCGTCGGCACCGGGTTCCCGTTCAAGCAGCTCCCCGTGCTGCGGCGCTACCTCGATCAGTTCGCCGCGGTGATGGGGGCCGCGAGCGGGATCCGGCGCGCCGGATCGGCGGCGCTCGACCTCACGGACGTCGCCGCCGGACGCTTCGACGCCTTCTGGGAGCTGACGCTCGCGCCGTGGGACGTCGCCGCCGGGGTCGTGCTCGTCCGCGAGGCGGGCGGGATCGTGACGACGGTCGACGGCTCGGCGGACGTGCTCGGGCACGGCTCGATCGTCGCCGGCAACCCGACGATGCACCGCTGGCTGCTGAACCTCCTGAGAGACGCGTGACGATGCCCGCCCCGCTCGTCGAGTGCGTTCCCAACTTTTCCGAGGGCCGTGACGCCGCGACGCTCGCCGCGCTCGAGCGCGCCATCACGGGCGTCCCCGCGGTGAAGCTGCTCGACGTCTCGGCCGACGCGGCGCACAATCGCTCGGTGTTCACCTTCGTCGCGCCCCCCGACGCGGCGCTCGAAGCGGCCCTGCGGGCCATGCGCGTGGCGACCGAGCGGATCGACCTCACCAGGCACCAGGGCGAGCACCCCCGCATGGGAGCGACCGACGTGGTGCCGTTCGTGCCGGTGCGGGACGCGACGATGGACGACTGCGTCGCGCTCGCCCGGCGCCTCGCCGAGCGCGTGGCGGCCGAGCTCGAGATCCCCGTGTACCTGTACGCCCGGGCCGCGACCCGCCCCGAGCGCGAGCGCCTGCCGGACATCCGCAAAGGCGAGTTCGAGGGGCTGCGCGGGCGCATCGGCACGGACCCCGGCGCGGACCCGGACTTCGGGCCCAGGCGCATCCACCCGACCGCGGGCGCGACGGCGATCGGAGCGCGGCCCTTCCTCGTCGCGTTCAACATCTACCTCGACACGAGCGACGTCGGGATCGCGAAGGAGGTCGCGAAACGGATCCGCACGTCGAGCGGCGGCCTGCCGGCGGTTCAGGCCTCCGGCTTCGCGGTCGGGGGGAAGGCGCAGGTCTCGATGAACCTGCTCGACATCGACGTGACGTCGCCCGCGACGGCGTTCGCGGCCGTCGAGACGGAGGCGCGGGCCCGCGGCGTGGGCATCCTCAGGAGCGAGGTGGTGGGCCTGATTCCGGAGCGCGGCGTGCTCGACGCCGGGGCCGCCGCCTTGAAGCTCGCCGACGCCGCCGACCACCTGCTCGAGGCGAAGATCCGGGCCGTCGAGGGGGGGGGCCCCTCGCTCGACGGCTGGATCGAACAGCTGGCGGGGGGCACGCCGGTCCCGGGCGGCGGGAGCGCCGCGGCGCTCGCCGGGTCGCTCGCGGGCGCGCTGGTCGCGATGGTGGCCCGGCTCACGCTGGGCCGCAAGGCCTACGCCGGGGTCCAGGACCGGGCGGCCGTCGTCCTGCGCGAGGCCGACGCGCTGCGCGCCGAGCTGCGACGCCTCGTGGACGAAGACGCCGCGGCGTACGCGCGCGTGAGCGCTGCCTACAAGCTCGCCAAAGGCGACCCGGGCCGGGCACGCGCCGTCGACGAAGCACTGGTGGGCGCGGCGCAAGCCCCGATCGAGGTCGCCCGCCGGGCCGCCCGGCTGGTGGCGCTCGCCCGGGAGATCGGGACGATCGGCAACAAGAACGCCCGCTCGGACGCCAAGGTGGCCGAGGGGCTCGCGCAGGCGGCCCTCGCGGGCGCGGCGGAGAACGTCAGGGTGAACGTGGCGTCACTCTCCAACCCGGCGCTCGGAAAGAGCCTGCTGGACGAAGCCGGGCGGCTCGCCGGCGTCGTCTAGGCCGGTACCTGCGGCAGGTCCTTCATCGCTTCCTCGACCAGCTCGGCCGGGTACTCGTAGTCTTCGAGCTTCCCCTGATGGTAGGCCTCGTAGGCCGCCATGTCGAAGTGCCCGTGCCCGGACAGGTTGAAGGCGATGACGCGCCGCGTGCCCTCGCGCTTGCACCGGAGCGCCTCGTCGATCGCGACGCGGATCGCGTGCGCCGCCTCGGGGGCCGGGATGATCCCCTCCGCGCGGGAGAACTGGACCGCGGCATCGAACGTCGCGAGTTGCTTCACGGCGCGGGCCTCGATGTGGCCGCTCGCCACCAGGGCGCTGACGCTCGGCGCCATGCCGTGGTAGCGCAGCCCCCCCGCGTGGATGCCGGGGGGCATGAAGGTGTGGCCGAGCGTGTGCATCTTGACGATCGGCGCCGTCGCCGCGCTGTCGCCGTAGTCGAAGGTGTACTTGCCCTTCGTGAGGGACGGGCACGATGCCGGCTCGACGGCGATGACGTTTGTCGTGCTGCCTTCCATGAGATTCTTGTGCAGAAACGGGAACGCGAAGCCGCCGAAGTTGGAGCCGCCGCCCGCGCAGCCGATCACGATGTCGGGGTACTCGCCCGCCAGCGCCAGCTGCTCGAGCGCCTCGAGCCCGATCACGCTCTGGTGCATCAACACGAAGCTCAGCACCGAGCCGAGGCTGTACTTCTTGCGCCCGCCGCTCGTGGCCGCGGCTTCCACGGCCTCCGAGATGGCGATGCCGAGAGAGCCGTTGGACGCCGGGTCCCCGGCGAGCACCCGCCGGCCGTACTGCGTGCGGTCGGTCGGGCTGGCGTAGACGGTGGCCCCGTAGTTCTCCATGATGATGCGCCGGTAGGGCTTCTGGTGGTACGATACCTTCACCATGAAGACCTCGAGGTCGATGCCGAAGAAGGTGCACGCCATCGCGAGCGCGCTCCCCCACTGTCCCGCGCCGGTCTCCGTGGTGAGCGCCTTCACGCCCTCCTGCTTGCAGTAGAACGCCTGGGCGACGGCCGTGTTGGGCTTGTGCGACCCGACCGGCGAGACGCCCTCGTACTTGTAGTAGATGTGGGCCGGCGTATCGAGCGCCTGCTCGAGGCGGACAGCGCGATGGAGCGGTGTGGGGCGCCACAGCCGGTACACTTCCCGCACCGGCTCCGGGATCTCGATCCAGCGCTCCGGGCTCACCGCCTGCATGATGAGGCCCATCGGGAACAGCACGGAGAGGAAGTCCGGGGTGACGGGCTCCTTGGTGCCCGGATGCAGCACCGGCGCCGGCGGCACGGGCAGGTCCGGCGTGATGTTGTACCACGCCTTGGGAAGGCGCGACTCGTCGAGCAGGAATTTGTGCTGGGTCATGCGTCCCCCTGCGTCAGGATCCGCGGCGGGCCCCCGTTCTCGACGATCGCCACGGTGTGCTCGAAGTGCGCGGACAGCGACCCGTCGTCCGTCACCACCGTCCACTTGTCGTCGAGGGTCCGGATCTCGGGGCCGCCGACGTTCACCATCGGCTCGATGGCGATCGTCATCCCGGGCGCGAGCCGCGGCCCGCGGTGCGGCTTGCCGTAGTTCGGCACCTGGGGGTCCTCGTGAAACGAGGCCCCGATGCCGTGCCCCACCAACTCGCGCACCACGGAGTACCCCGCCGCTTCCGCGACCCGCTGCACGGCGTGCCCGATGTCGCCCACGTGATTGCCCGCGCGGGCCTGCGCGACGCCCGCCGCCAGCGCTTCCCGGGTGACCGCGAGCAGCCGCTCCGCCTCGGGGCTCGCCTTCCCTGCGGGGAAGGTGGCGGCGGAGTCCGCGTGCAGCCCCTCGAGCCAGACCCCGACGTCCACGCTCAGCAGATCCCCCTCCCGGAGCACCCGCTTCGGGGACGGGATGCCGTGCACCACCTCGCTGTTGATCGAGGTGCAGAGTGTGGCGGGGAAGTCGTACAATCCCTTGAACGAGGGTCGGGCGCCGGGGTGCGACCGGATGAAGTCTTCGGCGAGGCGGTCGAGCTCTGCGGTGGTGACGCCGGGGCGCACGTGCCTCGCGACCAGCGCGAGCGTGGCCGCGACGATTCGCCCGGCCGCCGCCATCGTCTCGATCTCGCGCGGCGACTTGATGGTGATCATCGCCCGATGATGCGCTTGATCTCCGTCGCGATGTCGTCGATCGTGCCGCTGCCCGGGACGCGGCGCACGATGCCGCGCTGCGAGTAGTGGGCGATGAGCGGGGCGGTGTCGCGCTGGTACACTTGGAGCCGGGTCTTGATGGCCTCCGGCGTGTCGTCGGAGCGGCCCTCCTGGGCCGCCCGGCCCATCATGCGGCGGACCAGCTCCTCCTCGGGCACGTCGAGCAGCAGGATGTGGTTGAGGCGCTGCCCGCGCTCGCCCAGGGTGCGGTCCACGAGCTCCGCCTGGGGGGCGGTGCGCGGGAAGCCGTCGAGCACGGCGCCCTGGTTCGCCTCGGGCTTCGCGAGCTCTTCCTTGATCAGGCTGAGGATGACGGTGTCGGGAACGAGCTTGCCGTCGTCCATGTAGCGCTTGGCCTCGCGGCCGAGCGGCGTGCCCTCCTTGACCGCGGCGCGCAGCAGGTCGCCGGTCGTGATCTTGGGGAGATTCAGCCGCTCGGCGAGGATCTTGCCCTGGGTGCCCTTGCCCGAGCCCGGCGCGCCTAAGAGGAGGATGAACACCGCACGCCTACATGTAGCGCTGGCGACCGCGGAACTTGACCCGCCCTTCCTTCATGAACCCGTCGTAATGACGCAGCAGGAGGTGCTGTTGCACCTGCTGCACCGTGTCGAGCGCGACGCCCACGACGATCAGCAGCGCCGTGCCGCCGAACCCGAACGGCATGTTGAGGATGTTCGACACCACGATCGGAAGCAACGCCACGATCGTCAGGAAGATCGCGCCCGGGAGCGTGATGCGCGACAGCACCTCGTCGATGTAGTCCGCCGTGGCGGCGCCGGGCTTCACCCCGGGGATGAACCCGCCCTGCTTCTTGAGGTTCTCCGCCAGGTCCACCGGGTTGAAGATGATCGACGTGTAGAAGTAGGCGAAGAAAATGATCAGGATCGCGCTCGAGACGAGGTACACGGGCGACGTGACGCTGAAGTACTCCGCCAGATGCTTCAGCGTCTGGTTGCCGCTGAACGACGCGATCGTGCCCGGCACGATGATGAGCGACTGCGCGAAGATGATCGGCATCACGCCCGAGGAATTGATGCGGAGCGGGATGAACGTCTTCTGCCCCTCGCGGATGCGCCCGCGGCCCATGACCTTGCGCGGGATCTGGATCGGGATGCGCCGCGCCGCCACCGTCACCGCCACCGTGCCCATCACGACGAGCACCATGACCACGAGCACGACCAGCAGCTTCGGGAACGTGAGCGCGTGCGCCTTGAGGGCTTCCATGGTGCGGAGCATCTCCGGCCAGATCCGCTCGATGATCGAGAAGAAGATGAGCAGGCTCATCCCGTTCCCGATGCCGCGTTCGGTGATCTGCTCCCCGAGCCACATGATGAAGACGCCGCCCGTGGTGAGCGTCAGCACGGTCGTCATCCGGAAGCCCCACCCGGCGTGCGCCACCGCGCCGGGCAGCTGCTCGGTGAACAGCGCGAAGCCGTAGGCCTGGAACAGGCACAGCAGCACGGTGAGGTAGCGGGTCCACTGCGTGAGCTTTTTCCGCCCCTCCTCGTCGCGCTGCATCTTCTCGATCATCGGAAACACCGGCCCGGCGAGCTGGAACACGATGCTCGCCGAGATGTAAGGCATGATCCCGAGCGCGAACACGGTGGCGCGCGAGAAGCCGCCGCCGGCGAACAAATCGTACAGGCTGAACAGGGTGCCCTGGCCCTGGTTCCGCAGGAAATCGGCGAGCGCCTGGACGTTCACACCGGGCGTCGCGATGTGCGCCCCGACGCGGTAGATGAGGAGGCAGAGGAGCGTGAAGAGGATCTTCTCCTTCAGCTCCGGGACCTTGAAGAGATTCGGAATCTGGGGCGCGGTCATCGGATCAGCTCGCGATCGTTCCGCCCGCCTGCTCGATCTTCGCGCGCGCGGAGGCGGACAGCGTCACGCCCTTGATGCTGAACTTGCGCCGCACGTCGCCCATGCCGAGCAGCTTGATCGGGTGATCCGGCCGGCGCACGAGCCCCGCCCCGAACAGCGTCTCGGGCGTCACCTCCACGCCTTCGGCGAGCCGATCCAGGTGCCGGACGTTGACCACCTGGGCCGCCTGCTTGAAGGGGTTGGTGAAGCCCCGCTTCGGGATGCGCCGGATGAGCGGCATCTGCCCGCCCTCGAACCCGGGGCGCGTCTGGCCGCCCGAGCGCGCCGTCTGACCCTTGCCGCCGCGGCCCGCCGTCTTGCCGATCCCGGAGCCCGGCCCGCGCCCCTTGCGGATGCGGGCGCGGTGCGACCCGCGCGGCGGTTTGAGGCTCGACAGCGTGACGCGCGCCGGCTCGCCCTGCGCGGCCTTGGCCCGCGCCCGCGGCTTCCTGGTCACCTTCGCCTTCGGCATCGCTTACTCCCCCTCCCCGCCCTTGGTGGGCGTCACCTCGACGAGGTGGCGCACCTGATACAGCATGCCCCGGAGCGCCGGGTGGTCCCGCTTCACCACGGCGCCCTGATGGTGCTTGAGCCCCAGCGCCGCGAGCGTGCGCCGCTCCGACGCCGGCCGGCCGATCCCGGAGCGCACCTGGCGGATCCGGAGCTGGCCTTTACCGACGGGCGGCAGTGCCCGGTCGCGTCCCGGCTTGCGCTTGCGGTACTTCCGGGTCGGCGGCTTCCTAGCCATGCGCTGCCTCCTGCCGCGCCCGATAGTGGATCGCCTCGAGCTCGACGCCCCGCTCCTTCGCGACGCGCCGCGCCGTGGTGAGGTGCTGCAACGCTTCCATCGTGGCGCGCACCATGTTGTGCGGGTTGGTGGAGCCGAGGCTCTTGGTCAGGATGTCCCGCACGCCGGCGCATTCGAGCACCGCGCGCACCGGACCGCCCGCGATCACGCCGGTGCCCGACGCCGCGGGCTTGAGCAGCACCCGCCCCGCGCCGTGGTGGCCCACGATCTCGTGCGGGATGGTGGTGCCGGTGAGCGGCACGTCCACCATGCGGCGGCGGGCGGCCTCGACCGCCTTGCGCACCGCCTCGCTGACCTCGTTCGCCTTGCCCGTGGCGATGCCGACCTTGCCCTGGCCGTCGCCAACGGCCACGAGCGCGTTGAACCCGAAGCGCCGGCCGCCCTTCACGACCTTCGCCACGCGGTTGATCGAGATGACGTTCTCGACGAGGCCGTCGCCTTCGCGCTGCCGCTCGCTGGAGTCGCGGCGCTCGCCGCCCCGGCCGCGCCCGCCGCGCCCCCGCCCGCGCCCGCGTCCCCCCCCCCGGTCCTGGCCGCCGCCCCCCCCGCCCCCGCCGCCCCCACCGGCTGGCCGCGGTTCAGCTGCCGGCTCCGTTCCGCCCGCGTGGGCGGTCTCCGGCTCGCGCGTCACGCCCGTCTCCGGGGTGGGGGTGGCAGCTCCCGGCTCCTGTCTCTGTTCGTCGGCCATTAGAACTCCAATCCGCCTTTGCGGGCGCCGTCGGCCACCGCCTTGACGCGCCCGTGGTACTGGTATCCGCCGCGGTCGAAGATCACCTTGGTGATCCCCTTCGCCTTCGCGCGACCGGCGATCAGCCGGCCCAGCGCGAAGCTGCGCGCGGTCTTGCCCTTGCCGTCGAGCTCCAACCCTTCCGACGTATCGGCGGCGCCCACCAGGGTGATCCCGCGGGTGTCGTCCACGACCTGGGCGTAGATGTGCTTCGAGGAGCGGAACACCACGAGCCGCGGCCGCTCCGCCGTGCCCGACACCTTCTTGCGGACCCGCAGGTGCCGCCGGTAGCGCTGGTGCTCGCGCGTCTTGATCTTGTGAATGGATCGCATGGCTTATTTCGCCGCCTGGGCGGTCTTGCCGGCCTTGCGCCGCACCTGCTCGCCGACGTAGCGGACGCCCTTGCCCTTGTACGGCTCGGGCGGCCGGATGGCGCGCAGCTCCGCCGCCACCTGCCCCACGAGCTCCTTGTCCACCCCTTCGACCTTCACGATCACGTTGTTGTCCACCGAGATCTTGATCCCCTGGGGTGCGTGGTACGGCACCGGATGGGAGAATCCCACGACCAGTTGCACGCCGAACGGCTTGGGCTCGGCCTTGTAGCCCACGCCCTGGATCTCGAGCGACTTGGCGAACCCCTTGGTGACGCCGTCCACCATGTTGGCGATCAGCGTGCGCGTCAGGCCGTGCAGCGCCTTGTGCCGGTTCTCGTCCGACGGGCGGCGCACGATGACCGCGTTGTCCTCGAGCGCGAGCGCGAGCTCCGGGTGGACGGTACGGGCGATCTCGCCCTTCGGGCCCTTCACGGTGATCCGCTGCCCGTCGAGCTGGACGGTGACGCCCTTGGGCAGGGGGACCGGCTTCTTGCCGATGCGCGACATGGGACGGCCTCCTACCAGATCACCGCGAGCAGCTCGCCGCCCACGCGGGCGGTGCGGGCCTCGCGGTCCGACATCACGCCCTGGGGCGTCGAGAGGATCGCCATCCCCAGGCCGTTCTTCACCCGGGGGATCTCGCGCGCCTTCACGTAGCGCCGCAGCCCCGGCGCGGAGACGCGCTGGAGCTCGCGGATGACGGGGGCATCGTTGTGGTACTTGAGGTAGAGCCGCAGCAGCCCGTGACGCCCATCGTCCAGCACCTTGAAGTCCTGGATGTAGTGGTTGTCGCGGAGGATCCGCGCGATCTCGACCTTCAACTTCGACACCGGCATGTCCACCCGGCGGTGCCCCGCCTGGCACGCGTTGCGCACGCGGGTCAGCATGTCGGCGACGGGATCAGTCACGCTCATCTCGCCTTCCGTCCTTTACCAACTGGCCTTGCGCACGCCGGGAATCTCCCCGCGTAACGCGAGCTCGCGGAAACAGATGCGACACAGCTTGAACTTGCGGAGCGTCCCTCGGCTGCGGCCGCAGCGCTGGCACCGGTAGTAGCCGCGCACACGGAACTTCGGCTTCCGCTTGACCTTCTCGATCCAACTCTTCTTCGCCATCCCGATGGTCTCCTAGGCGACCGCAACGGGGGCTTCGCCCCGGAACGGCATGCCGAACTCGCGCAGCAGGGCCAGGGCGGTGTCGTCCCGGCCGGCGCTCGTCACGAACGTGATATCCATCCCGTGGATCCGCTCGACCTTGTCGTAGTCGATCTCGGGGAAGATCATCTGCTCCTTGATGCCGATCGTGTAGTTGCCCCGGCCGTCGAAGCTGTCGGTCGGGAGCCCGCGGAAGTCGCGCATACGCGGCACCGCGATGCTGATGAACCGGTCCAGGAACTCGTACATCCGGGCTCCGCGCAGCGTGACCGCGCACCCGATCGGCATCCCCTGCCGCAGGTTGAAGTTCGCGATCGACTTCTTGGCGCGCGTCACGACCGGGTGCTGGCCGGTGACGGCGGCGAGCTCCGCCACCGCCGCCTCCAGCCCCTTGGGGTTCTTGGGAGCGTCGCCCATCCCCACGTTCAGCACGATCTTCACGAGCTTCGGAAGCTCGTGCGGGTTCTTGAACCCGAACTGCTGGGTGAGCTTGGGCCGTACCCGCTGCTCGTAATGGTCGAGCAGCCGGGCTCGCGGCGCGGGCTCGGGGGGCGGGCCTTCCGGCTCAGCGGGGGCCGCCGGGCCCTCGGCCGGCTTCTTGCCCTTCTTCTCCTTCTTGGGTTCCTTGGCCCGCGGGACCGCGGCGGGGGCAGCCGTGTCCCCCCGGGGCGTGGCCCCGGGGTTGGGGGTGCCCTCCTCGGGCTTCTTTTCCGTCTCGTCGGCCATAGCTACCTCACCCGCGGGATCGGCTGGCCGGACTTGACCGCGATCCGCTCCACCGTTCCGTCCTTGTCCCGGTGCCGCCGCACGCGCGTCGGCTCGCCCGACTTGGGGTCGAGCAGCATGACGTTCGACGCCGCGATCGGCGCGGGGAACTCGATGATCCCGCTCTCCTCGTTCGGCGTGGCGGCGCGTTTGTGCTTCTTCACGACGTTGACCCCCTCCACCACGACCCGGTACTTCTTGGGCTCGACGCGGAGGACCTTGCCTTCCTTGCCCCGGTGCTCGCCCGAGATCACGCGGACCGTGTCGCCCTTGGCGATGTGCAGCTTGTGGCGCTCGGGCTCGCGGGATTCGGCGCGCCGGCGCCGGCTCTTCTTGTAGACGAGCGGCTTCATCTCAGATGACCTCCGGGGCGAGCGACACGATCTTCATGAACTTCTTCTCGCGCAGTTCCCGGCCCACGGGCCCGAAGATGCGCGTGGCCCGCGGCTCGCCCTGGTCGGTGATGAGCACGGCGGCGTTCTCGTCGAACCGGATGTAGGAGCCGTCCTTGCGCCGCGTCTCCTTGGCCGTGCGGACGATGACCGCCTTCACCACCTCGCCCTTCTTGATCTGGCCGGTGGGGATCGCGTCCTTGATCGTGACCACGACGATGTCCCCGACCCCGCCGTAGCGGCGCTTGGACCCGCCGAGCACGCGGATCACGAGCGCGCTGCGGGCTCCCGAGTTGTCCGCGATCTTGACAATCGATTCCTGCTGGATCACGGTCGTCTCCCCTTACCGCGCGCGCTCGAGGATCTCGACCACGCGCCAGCGCTTGGTCTTCGAGAGCGGCCGCGTCTCGACGATGCGCACGGTGTCGCCGGCCTTCGCGCCCTTCTCGTTGTGGGCCGCGACCTGCTTGGTGCGGACCACCTGCTTGCCGTAGAAGGCGTGCGCGAACCGGCGCACCAGCGAGACCGTGACGGTCTTCGTCATCTTGTCGCTCACCACCACCCCGGTGCGAACCTTGCGCCGCCCCCTCATGCCTGCTTCCTCTCCCGCAGAATGGTCTTGATCCGCGCGATGTCGCGCCGCATGGCCCGGAACTGGAGCGGGTTCGCGATCGCCTCGGTGCCGCGGCGGAACGCCAGCCGGAAACGCTCCTCCACGAGCACCGCGAGCTTCTGCTCCAGCTCCTCGGTCTTCAGCTCCCGCAGCTGCTCGGGCTTCTGCCTGGCCATGCTAGCGCTCCTCCCGCTTCACGAACTTCGACTTGATCGACAGCTTGGCCGCGGCGAGCGCCAGCGCCTGGCGCGCCAGGTCCTCGGCGATCCCCTCCACCTCGAACATCACCCGCCCCGGCTTCACCACGGCCACCCAGCCCTCGGGGTTCCCCTTCCCCTTCCCCATCCGCGTCTCGGCCGGCTTCTTGGTGATCGGCTTGTCGGGGAACAGCCGGATCCAGACCTTGCCGCCGCGCTTCATCTCGCGCGTGAGCGCCACGCGCGACGCCTCGATCTGCCGGTTGGTGATCCACCCCGGCTCGAGCGCCATCAGCCCGTAATGGCCGAACGCGACGGTGTTGCCCCGCGTCGCCATCCCCTTGGTGCGGCCCTTGAACCGCTTGCGAAACTTGACGCGCTTCGGTGCGAGCATGGCCCCCTCAAACGCCTGTCGAGTAGGTGCGGCCGTGGAGATCTTCGGTGCGCTCGCCTTTGAAGATCCACACCTTCACCCCGATGGTGCCGTACGTCGTCTTGGCGGTCGAAAGCGCGTAGTCCACGTCGGCGCGCAGCGTGTGCAGCGGCACCCGCCCCTCGTGGTAGCCCTCGGTCCGCGCGATCTCGGCGCCGCCCAGGCGGCCCGCCGTCTTGATCTTGATCCCCTGCGCCCCCATCCGCATCGCGCTCTGCACCGCCCGCTTCATCGCGCGGCGGAACGAGATGCGCTGCGTGAGCTGGTGCGCCACGCTGTCCGCCACGAGCTGGGCGTCGAGCTCCGGCCGCTTGATCTCCTCGACGTTGATGCCGACCTCCTTGCCCGTCAGCTGAGCCAGCTCGTCGCGCAGCTTGTCGACTTCGGCGCCCCGCTTCCCGATCACCACGCCCGGCCGCCCGGTGTGCACCGTGACGGTCACCTTCCCGGGCTTGCGCTCGATGTGCACGTCCGCGATGGCGGCGTGGCTGAGCCGGGTTTTCAGGTACTTCCGGATCAGCTCGTCTTCCTTCAGGAGCTCGGGGAAGTCGCGGCGCGCGTAGTAGCGCGAGCGCCACTGCTTGACGATCCCGAGCCGGAACCCGTAGGGATGCGTTTTCTGGCCCACTTACTTCCCCTCTTTCTTCTTGGACCGCGACTTGGATGTCCGGGCCTTGGCCTTGGTGCGCTTGCCCTTCGCGGCGCCTTTCGCCGTCCGCTTGCCCTTCGCGGGGGCCTTCGGCGCCGCCTTCACCTCGGTCCCCGCCCTGACGGGCGGGGCTACGGCCGCCCCGTCCTCCGCCGTCACGTGGATCTCCACGTGGCTGGTGCGCTTCAAAATCGGCGTCGCGCGGCCCATGGCCGCCGCGGTGAAGCGCTTGAGCGTCGGCCCCTCGTTCACGACGGCGTAGCGGACGCGCAGGCGGTCGGCGTCGAACGCAGCGTTCTGGCGCTGCGCCTGCTGCTGGGCGTTCGCCACGGCCGACTTGAGCACCTTGTGGATCTGCTTCGCGGCCAGCTTCTTCGAGAACCGGAGAATGGCGTACGCCTCCGGCACCGCCCGGCCGCGGATCTGATCGATGACGAGGCGCATCTTCCGCGCCGACTGGCGCACGGTGCGCTGAATCGCCCGGGCTTCCATACGGTTAGGCCTTGGCCGCCGGCGGCGCCGCCGCCGCCTCGGCCTCTTCCCGCTCCTGCGCCGAGCCCTTGGCGGAGTGCCCGCGGAACAGCCGCGTGGCCGCGAACTCGCCGAGCTTGTGGCCCACCATGTTCTCGGTGATGTACACCGGGATGAACTTGTTCCCGTTGTGCACCGCGAGCGTGTGGCCGACGAAGTCGGGCGTGATGGTGCTGCGCCGCGACCAGGTCTTGAAGACCTTCTTCTCGTTCTTCTCGTTCAGGGCCTGGATCTTCACGAGGAGCGACGGCTCCACGTAGGGGCCCTTCTTAACACTCCGTCCCATGCCTAGGCTCCGTTCCCAATGCGGAATGTGGAATTCGGAATGCGGAATTGCAGCGCGCGCTTCGAGCCTGGCACTTCGATTCCGCATTCGACATTCCGCATTCCGCATTTCATTGCGTTGCCTTCCCCCGTTTCCGTCCCCGCACGATGAGTTTCGTCGACGGCTTCTTCTTGTGCCGCGTCTTCTTCCCCTCGACCTTGCCCCAGGGCGACGTCGGCGGCCGGCCGCCCGAGGTCTTCCCCTCGCCGCCGCCCAGCGGGTGGTCCACCGGGTTCATGGCCACGCCGCGCACGCGGGGCATGCGCCCGAGCCAGCGGGTCTTGCCCGCCTTGCCGACCGACAGCAGCTCGTGCTCGGCGTTCGAGACTTCCCCGACCGTCGCGAGGCACTCCCCGCGCACCATCCGCATCTCGGTCGAGCGCAGCCGCAGCGTCACGTAGTTCCCTTCCTTGGCCACCACCTGCACGCCCGTGCCCGCCGAGCGGGCCAGCTGGCCGCCGCGCCCGATCTTGAGCTCGACGTTGTGCACCGTCGTGCCGAGCGGGATCTCGAACAGCGGCATCGCGTTCCCGACGCGGATGTCCGAGCCGGGGCCCGAGACCACCGTGTCACCCACGGCGAGCCCCTTGGGCGCGACGATGTAGCGCTTCTCGCCGTCCGCGTAGAACAGCAGCGCGATACGCGCGGTCCGGTTCGGATCGTATTCGATCGCCGCCACCTTTGCCGGCACGCCGAACTTGTCGCGCCGGAAGTCGATGCGGCGATACTGCCGCTTGTGGCCGCCGCCGCGATACCGGGCCGTGATGTGGCCCTTGTTGTTGCGGCCGCCGGTGCGCCGCTTCGGCTCGAGCAGCGACTTCTCGGGGGTCGTCTTCGTGATCCCCTCGAAGTCCGACACCGAGCGGAACCGCGTGGCCGGGGTCACCGGCTTGAACTGTCGGATGCCCATATCAGCCCTCGAACACGGCGATGGCGTCGCCCTCTTTGAGGGTCACGATCGCCTTCTTCCAGGACGGCCGCCGGCCGACGTTGCGGCCCATGGTGCGGCGCTTGGCGCGCACCACCATGGTGCGCACGTCGGTCACGCTGACCTTGAACAACGCCTCGATCGCCGAGCGGATCTGCGGCTTTGTGGCGTCGGGGTGCACCCGGAACGCGTACTCCTTGTGGGCCTGGTAGGCGGCCGAGGACTTCTCGGTCACCACCGGCCCCACGATCGTGCGGTGCAGCTCAGGCATCCTCGGCCCCCTCCTCCTCCGCCTTCTCGGGCGCCTCGCCCAGCGCGGGCAGCTCGACGACCACCGCGTCGGACCACAGGATCTCGTACGCGGTCGCGTCGGCGAACCGCATCACGCGCACCTTCGGGATGTTGCGGCCCGAGAGGTACACGTTGTGCGCGTGGGCGGCCCCGGCTGTCAGGACGAGCACCTTCTTCTCCGCCACCTCGAGCTTGGCGAGCAGCTCGGCGAGCGTCTTGGTCTTCGGCTTCTCGTACTCGAGCGGGTCCACCACGAACAGCGCCCCCTCGCGCGCCCGCGCGTTCAACGCCGACTTCTTCGCGAGCTGGCGGATCTTCTTGGGGATCCCCAGCCGATAGTCCCGCGGGTGCGGCCCGAACACGATGCCGCCGTGCCGCCAGTGCGGGGCCCGGGTCGAACCCTGCCGCGCCCGGCCGGTGCCCTTCTGGCGCCACGGCTTCTGGTTGCCGCCCGAGACCTCGCTTCGGGTCTTGGTGTCGTGCGTCCCCTGGCGCTGATTCGCGAGGTAGGTGACCACGGCGCGGTGCAGCGCGTGCTCGTTCACCGTGCCGTCGAACAGCGCGGCCGGCAGGCGCACCGCCTTCTTTTTCGCGCCGGCGGCGGAGTAGTGCGGCGCCTCAAGCATGGCGGCTCCGCCCTCCCTGCTTGCGAACGGTGAGCAGGCCGTTCATCGGCCCCGGCACCGCGCCGCGCAGGAACAGCAGGTTCCGCTCGGCGTCCACCTTCACGACCTTCAGGCCGAGCTCCGTGAAGCGCCGCGCCCCCATGTGGCCGGGCATCCGCTTCCCCTTGATGATGCGCGACGGGTCGGTTCCGGGGGCGATCGAGCCGGGCTTGCGGTGCCGCGTGTTGCCATGGGTCTCGGGCCCGCCACCGAAGTGGTGGCGGTGCACCACGCCCTGGAAGCCGCGCCCCTTGGTCACGCCCGTGACCTTCACCAGGTCGCCCGCAGTGAAGATCGCCACGGTCACGCGCTCCCCGGGCTTCGGGGGCTCGCCCCCCGCCGCCACCGGGAAGCTCTGGAGCACGCGCGGCGCCTGCTCCAGCGCCGCGGGCTTCACGTGGCCCGCCAGCGCCTTCGCGGTCCGCTTCGGCTTCTTCGCGCCAAAGCCGAGCTGCGCCTGGCTGCCCACCACCTGGACCACGGGGCAGGGACCCGCCTCGATCACCGTGACGGGCACGTGCGTGCCCTGCTCGTCGAACACGCGGGTCATGCCGAGTTTTCTGCCGATCAGTCCGGTCATTACGGTCGTCCGTTGTCCGTCATCCGTTGTCCGTTACTGCACTTTGATTTCGACATCGACGCCCGCCGGCAGATCGAGCTTGGTCAGGGCATCGATGGTCTGGGACCGCGTATCCAGAATATCGATCAGCCGCTTGTGCGTCTTCAGCTCGAACTGCTCGCGGCTCTTCTTGTCGATGTGCGGGCTGCGGAGCACCGTCCACAGCTGCCGTTTGGTCGGCAGGGGAATGGGCCCCGAGACCTGCGCGCCGGTCTTCTCGGCGGTGCGCACGATGTCGGCCGCGGCCTGATCGATCAGGGCGTGGTCGAACGCTTTGAGCCGGATACGGATCTTGCCCGCCATAGAGTCCTCGCTACTTCAGGATCTTGGTGACCACGCCGGCGCCGACGGTGCGGCCGCCTTCGCGGATCGCGAACCGCAGCTGCTCCTCCATCGCGATCGGCGTGATCAGCTCGATCGTCATCTTCGTGTTGTCCCCCGGCATCACCATCTCCACCCCCGCCGGCAGCTCCATCCCCCGCTCCACCTCGTGCTTCTCCACCCCGCGCAGCAGCAGCCCGACGTTATCCCCCGCCTGCCCCTCATCCAACAGCTTGCGGAACATCTCCACCCCCGTCACCACCGTCTTCTTGTCCGTCCCGAAGCCCACCATCTCCACTTCCTCCCCCACCTTCACCTTCCCCCGCTCGATCCGCCCGGTGGCCACGGTGCCGCGGCCGGTGATCGAAAACACGTCCTCCACCGGCATCAGGAACGGCTTCTCCACCTCCCGCTTCGGCACCGGGATGCTCTTGTCCAAGGCCGCCAACAGCTCCTCCACCTTCCCCACCCACGCCTTGTCCCCCGCGATCGCCTTCAGCGCCGACCCCCGGATCACCGGAATGTCGTCCCCCGGGTACTCGTACTTGCTCAGGAGCTCGCGCACCTCGAGCTCCACCAGGTCCAACAGCTCCGGGTCGTCCACCAGGTCGCACTTGTTCAAAAACACCACAATCGCCGGCACGTTCACCTGGCGCGCCAGCAAAATGTGCTCCCGCGTCTGCGGCATCGGCCCGTCCACCGCCGACACCACCAGAATCGCCCCGTCCATCTGGGCCGCCCCCGTGATCATGTTCTTCACGTAGTCGGCGTGCCCCGGGCAGTCCACGTGCGCGTAGTGGCGCTCCGCCGTGGCGTACTCCACGTGGCTCGTCGCGATCGTCAGGATCTTGGTCGCGTCGCGCCGGCCTTGCGACTCGCTCGCCTTCGCCACCTGGTCGTAGGTCACGTAGGTCGCCAGCCCCTTGTCGGCCGCCACCTTGGTCAGCGCCGCCGTCAACGTCGTCTTCCCGTGGTCCACATGCCCGATCGTCCCGACGTTCACGTGCGGCTTCGTGCGCTCAAACTTTGCCTTGGCCATGTTCTCCTCGTTGTCCGTTGTCCGTCGTCCGTCATCCGTCATCCGTCTCTACGGACGACGGATAACGGATGACGGATGACTATCCTTTCACTTTCGATACAATCTCTTCTGCCTTCTGTTTCGGCACTTCCTTATAATGACTGAACTGCATGCTGTAGATCGCGCGGCCCTGGCTCATCGAGCGCAAGGTCGTCGAGTAGCCGAACATCTCGGACAGGGGCACGCTCGCGGCGACCACGTGCGCGTCGGCGCGCTGCGTCATGCCGCCGATTTTCCCGCGCCGGGCCGAGAGATCCCCGATGACGTCGCCCATGTAGTCGGCGGGCGTCACGACCTCCACGTCCATGATCGGCTCGAGCAGGACGGGGTGCGCCTGGCGGGCCGCTTCCTTCACGGCCATGGACCCGGCGATCTTGAACGCCATCTCGCTCGAATCGACGTCGTGGTACGACCCGTCCACCAGCTCCACCTTCACGTCCACCATGGGATAACCCGCGAGCACCCCGTTCTCCAGGGCCTCCTTCACGCCCTGCTCCACCGGCCCGATGTACTCCCGCGGGATCGTGCCGCCCACGATGTTGTCCTCGAACACGAAGCCCGTCCCGGGCTCGCCCGGCTCCATGTTGATGACCACGTGCCCGTATTGGCCGCGGCCGCCCGTCTGGCGGATGAACTTGCCCTCCACGTACTCGACCCGCTTGCGCACCGTCTCGCGGTAGGCGACCTGCGGCCGGCCCACGTTGGCGTCGACCTTGAACTCGCGCTTCATCCGCTCGACGATGATCTCCAGGTGCAGCTCGCCCATCCCCGAGATGATCGTCTGTGCGGTCTCAGCATCGGTGTGGACGCGGAACGTCGGGTCTTCCTCGGAGAGCTTCTGCAGCGCGATGGAGAGCTTGTCCTGGTCGGCCTTGGTCTTGGGCTCGATGGCGACCGAGATCACCGGCTCGGGGAACTTCATCGCCTCGAGGATGATCGGATGGTCGGGGTCGCTCAGCGTGTCGCCGGTCTTCGTATCCTTGAGCCCGATCG